>ERZ842401.7216-NODE-7216-length-11481-cov-5.910292_pt1 | contig 11481 bp, 10 predicted proteins | sample MGYA00521270_ERZ842401 | MGnify/ENA primary metagenome ERZ842401 (study PRJEB31892, sample SAMEA3878208) | bioreactor metagenome | biome: Moose rumen | place: Sweden | collected 2011-10 | study: EMG produced TPA metagenomics assembly of the PRJEB12797 data set... | reverse complement strand
CGGATTTTCGTTCACCACGGGCACTTGTACACGCGCGAAAAACTCGCGAGCTGGCTCCCAAAAGATACGCTCGTCATCTCGGGGCACACGCATGTTACCGTTCTCGAAAAAGACGGCGATTTGTGCTACTTCAATCCCGGCTCAATCTCGCTCCCCAAATGCGATGACGGCAAAACCTGCGGAATCATCGAGGAAATTGAAAACGGAAAATTGAAAATTGAAATTTACACGATTGAGGGAAAATTACTCCGCGAAACTGTTTTTTAATCCCCAAATTCCTTTTTTCTGCACGAAATACAAAACTGCAAAAAGGGCTACCAATGCCAGCGACAATTTTTTGTACGGCATAACGACGGCAATTCCGATGGCAAGATACGCAATTCTGAACGGAACGCTTATTTTTTCTTCAACATAGCCCTGTACGGCGATTGCAAGCGAGTATGAAGTCACGATTCCGCACGCAAGCGTTAAAAGCGTTACGAAATTAAAACCGAGTGACAAATATTCGGGATTGTAAACAAACGCGAACGGAAGAATAAAGCCCGTAATGCCGAGTTTGAACGACACCCAGCCAACTTTGAGCGGATTTTCTTTGGCGATTCCTGCCGCGGCGTAGCTTGCAACGGCGACAGGCGGCGTAATTGCAGAGAGAGAAGCAAAAAAGAGCAGAAAAAGATGCGCGGCAAAAACGGGAATGTTGAGCGAGGTCAGAGCAGGCGCAACAACGGTCGCGCAGACGATGTAGGCGGCGGTTGTCGGAAGCCCCATTCCCAAAATGATGCACACGAACATCGAAAGAATGAGTGAAATAATTACGGAAGAGCCGCCGAGCTGCACAATCAAATTTGAAAATTTCAGCCCCAAGCCCGTCAAAGAAAAAATTCCAACGACGATTCCTGCCGTTGCACACGCACTCATCACCGAGCAAAGCGACTTCCCAGACTTTACGCATCCATCGATAATCGCACTGCCCTTCATCCGCTCGAAGGGATCTAAAAGACCACAGATAATGATTGAAATCGTTGAGCAAATCGCGGCGACCATCGGTGTCTGCCCGAAACCAAGCAGCAAAACAAGAAGAATAATCACGGGAATAAAAAGTTTGAGGCTTCGTTTGAGCGAATCACGAAGGTCGGGAATTTCTTCTTTTTGTATTCCCTGAAGCTGATATTTCACCGCCTCAAGGTCAACCATTTTAAAAAGACAGACATAATACATAATCGCGGGAATAATTGCCCCCGCACAAATCACGGAATACGGGATGCCTGCAATGTCGCTCATCACAAACGCCGCCGCTCCCATAACCGGGGGCATAATCTGCCCGCCCGTGGAAGCGATTGACTCGACAGCCCCGGCTGTTGCCGATGAATAGCCGTTCCGCTTCATCAAGGGAATGGTGAACGCCCCCGTTGAAACGACATTCGCAACACAACTTCCGCTTATCGTACCGAACAAGCAGCTTCCAATGACTGCCATTTTCGCAGGTCCGCCCCGTCTTCCGCCCGCAATGGCAATCGCAAAATTCTGAAAGATTTTGTCTGCTCCCGACGCATTCAAAAAAGAGGCGAACATTAAAAACAAAAAGACATTGTTCGCGCATGTTCCCGTGGGAGTGCCGTAAATTCCCCTGTCGCTGAAAAGCGCGAAAACAATTCTTTTGAGCGACAACTGCCTGTTCCCAAACAGCCCGGGAATCAAATGGGCGAGCAAAGCATAGAGAATCGCAAGCAAAGCGATTATGGGGAGTGCCTTTCCGAGCGTACGCCTTGCAGATTCCAAAATCAAAAGCGTGAGAATAAGCCCGAAAAGGTAAATCATATCGTTTGAGATAACGCTGTTCTGCATGTCATTGATATACGAATCGTAATTGATTATGACATAAAGACTTGACGCAATGCTCAAGACAATCAGAAGCCAGTCAATCGCACGAAAAAGAAGCCGTGTCTTCGTACTAGACAGTTCTCGATTCCTTCCGAGCGGAAACCAAAGGAAAATGAGCACGAGCGCGACCATCACATGATAGGCATAAAATTTTATGCTCGGCATTGTGTAGAAAGTGAATTCTGCGATATGAAGCGCAACCGCATAAAGCGAGACAAAAATAAGTATGATTCTAGTGATTTTTTGGTAGGTTGATTCGGCACTCATCGTCATTTCCATTAAAAAAGAGGAATGCAACGATTCGCCGCATTCCTCTCATTCAGTTTACCGTTTTACGGACGAAGTTCTTTCGGAACTTTTATTCCTTTTTCTTCAAGATATTTTATTACGCCTGGATGCAAGGGAAGATTGAACGCAAGCGCATTGTCGGTCGTTGCGTATGAAAGCCCCTTGTAAATCTGAAGAAGTTTCGGATTGTTCTCAAAAAGAGCCTTTGCGATGTCGTACACATCTTTTGTGCTCAGTTTTGCAGAAACAACGGCGAAATTCCATTCAGAAATAACAGGCAAATCTTCACTCACGCCTTTGTAAGAATCTTTCGGAAGAACAGCGGCTTTATAGAATCCGTACGCATCAGTGAAGAATTTCTGCTCTTCTGCCGTAAGACCGATAAAGCGCAGATTTTTTGACGCTTCAAGCTGTGCGATTGCAGGGAACGGCGGCAAAGAGAACAAAAGTGCGGCATCAATCGTTCCGTTAGAAACAGCCGTTGCCGTAGCCCCGTGCCCATCGTTGAAAATATCGCCAGGTTCATAGCCCAATTTTGGAAGCAACTCTCGGAACACATTATCCATCGCCGCACCTTTTGAGCCAAGACCGATTTTTCTTCCCTTAAAATCAGAAAGATTCTTCACGGGATTTGAATCGAGTGCGTAAATCGTCAGAAGTGAAGGATAAAGCGGAATCAAGCCACGGACATTCTTCATTTTTTTCCCTTTTGCCCATGCCGCAGTTCCGTCAAGCCCCTGCTCAATGCTTGAAGCCATCGCAATGCCAAAATCAGCCTCGCCCGACTCAATCAAGCTCAGATTTGCCGTTCCGCCACCCGTTTCTTCAGCGGTGACAGAGAATCGCTTCGGAAAAAGATTGTTTATCGTGTTCGCAAGACCTGCGCCAACGACATAAAAATTTCCGCCACTTGAACCAGTTCCGAAAGTCAGCCGTTTCGGAGCGGCGCTCAATGGCAGAGCCAATACCAATGCTGTAAAAACAACAAACACACTTTTTTTCATATATTCCTCCTGAAAATCAGTTTTTAACTCCATATTTATCAATAACGCCGAGTTCGCCCATCAGTTTTTCAAGCTCATCACGCCGCGTTCCCGTATACTCCTGATACGGTCGGCGAAGATGCCCGCCAGGAAGCCCCAAAATGTCGAGGGCTGCCTTTATGACGATTGGATTTGAAAAATCGTAGAGTTTTTGCAGAAGCGGAAACCACTTGAAATATTCGGCGCGGCTTTCTTCCATTATTTGCGTTGAAGTCCACGGGCGGGAATACAACGCACTTTCTTCGGGGATAATATTTCCGCCGATGTTCGCCGTTCCCGTTCCGCCCACCGCGAGCGTCGGAAGCACAATCGAATACTTCGGAAAATCACAGCACATAATCTTGACTTTCCCCTGACAGAGCCGCTGAACCTGCACAAGTTGCTCGACAGAGCCCATCGCTTCTTTGTCAACGACAAAATTCGGGTGCAAATCGGAAAGTTTTTTGATTGTCTCTGGATTGACATGAACGCCGAGCCGTGAAGGATTGTTGTAAATGCCGCACGGAAGACCGACCGCGCTCATACATTCGTCAAAATGCGTAAAAACCGCCGTCTGAGGAATCAGCACATAGGGAGGAACGGTAAAAATAACGCCGTCTCCGCCCTCGCTTTCAATGTATTTTGCAAACTCAATGCTTTGCGCCGTGGTTGGAGAAGAAGCCCCAAAGAACACGGGAATGCGCCCCGCGGCAATCTTGATGACTTCATGGACGATTTCCTTTTTTTCTTCAATCGACAAAAGCGTGACCTCGCCAGCAGAGCCAAGCACGAAGACCTGCGACGAGCCGTATTTTATCTGCCGTTCAATCAAGGTTTCAAAGCCCTTAAAATCGATTTTGTCATCGGCGGTAAATGGCGTTGGAAGCGCAACAAAAGAGCCTTGTAAATTTGTCATAGCACCCTCACAAAAGAATTGAGAATTACAACCTATTAAGACAGTAGGTTTTAATTCTATGTGAGGTATATGATATTTTCTTTTACCTACCTTGTCAATAGGTAAAAGATTTTTCTTGATTTTTTTTAATCCAAGTTCTGCAACTCAATCGCGATTTCTTCCATTTCGCGGTCAGTCATGGCGATTGTTTCAGCCACGCGGAATAGCTCACGGCGCACGCTTTCGGGAACTTTTGTGTTCGTTTTATAGTGAAGCTCATGCTCCAAACTCGCCCAAAAATCCATCGCAATCGTGCGGAGCTGCACTTCAACCTTCACGCGGTGGGTGGTTTCAGAAAGATACACGGGAATTTCAATCACCACATGCAAACTTCGGTAGCCCGATTCTTTAGGAGATTTGATGTAGTCCTTTTCTTCGAGAAGCGTAATGTCGGGCTGCTTTAAAAGCATGTCGCGCACGCTGTAAATATCCGAAATGTACGGGCAAATGACGCGAACGCCCGCAATGTCGTGCAAATTTTCAACCATTGAATCAAAAGTGACGGGGAGTTTTTTCTTTTCGAGCTTGCTCGCGATGCTCTGCGGCGACTTAATCCGCGACTTGACCGTCTCAATCGGATTCCGCCTGCCCGAAACCTTGTTTTCTTTATTCAAAATGTCGAGTTTCGTCTCAATCTGCTTGATTGCGCTCTCGTAGACCATCATAATCTGCTGGAACTCAAACGCCATCTTGTAAAAATTATCGGGATTGCTCATGAGCTCGCGGTTTATCACCTTTGGAAGCTCACCATTCTCCGGAACACTCTCTGTTGCAAGTTCTTCAATATTCAAAATGCTGCCTCATAAAAATCGTTTTCATTCTTTAAACAAAATATACTGAAGAAAGTTGCAGGGTGGCAAGGAGATTTTTCTACTTATCTTCCGCGGTCGCTCTTGTTGTCGGGTACGATTATCGCGTCAATCATCACCGATTTTTGCTCAGAAAGCGAGGCGACCCGTTCTTTTGTGTATTTTCCGCTGCCTCGGGGTGTCGGATGCGGCTCTGCATCGCCAATCAGAATGATTTTCCGCTCTGCTTCTGGCCGCCATTTATAATATTCAAGCGAAGAGAACAAAGCTTCGTACACCGCTTCGGGAATATCTCCGCCTTCCGTTCCATGTATATAGAAGCTATTCAAATTTTTCTTGAAGTTCAGCACATTCTCGGTGAATTCGAATTTTCTGACAGGAAGGTTCATCCAATTGTAAGTGTCGCCGTAATCACGATAGAGCAAAAGCCCCAAGCGCAGGCTTTTGAATTCCTTTACTTTTTCAATCAATTCAGGAATCCATACCTCACGCAATTCCTGCACATCGTCCTTCATGCTTCCCGTCGTGTCGATTGCAAAAATCACATCAGCGCAGTCCTTATTTTTGATTCGGTCAAGCGCGGCCATTATGTCATCGGGGAGCGTTTCTGGTCCTTTTGAATACACCATCTCTCCCCCGCCGAACGCCGCGATATTCTTAAAACTTTCCGCCGCGTCAGGATTGTAATCATCAGTCAGAACAATTTCTTCAGGAGAATCATCTTCTTCGATTGGCGGCTCCTCTACAGGAGACTCTTCGGGTTCTTCTTCTTTCGGCTCGGGTAAATCTTTCACTTCCGGCTCTTCGGGTTCTTCTTCAGCAGGGGCTTCTTCACTCGTTTCAGTCTGAATTTCTACCTTCTCACTCTTTTCGGCTTTCCCCAAATCAAACATATACGCATTGTCCGCATAATCACCCGTATAATCACCGTATTTTTTTGAGAACGAGCGGATATTGATAAAAGTTCCCCGCCCGATTTTCACAATTCCGTTTCGTGTCCATGGGTAGCCGTACGCGATTTCGCTCGGAATAAAAATATGAAACGCTTCACCGAAAACCTCGTCTCTTTCAGGGGTTGAGTCCATAAGCGGATATTTTGCGCCCGGAGAATTGAGAATTTTTCCATTTAAATAACGGATTTCGTCTCCGTTAATCGGATTGTATTCAAGGGCACGATACGCATAGCTGTCTGCCTTGCCTTCCGGGTCTTTCGTTGTCTCCACGAGCATCACCGATTCAATGCCTGTTTTTTTCCGAATATAAAGATGATAGCCCTTCACAGAATCAAAATGCGCGCCGCTTTCATACACGAGCCGCAAATCTTCGGGATGAATCAGAATATCTTCGGCAGCAAAAACAGAGAATGCGGAAAACAACAACAAAACAAGAAAGGCAGTTCTTTTCATCTCTTCATTTTCGGCGCAAGTTTCTATTGAAATTAGAAAAAACTATGATATAATTTTTTAACAGCGTTATGAGTCTTATGAATGGAATAAATACGGAATTCACTTCTGTCGATATAAGTGATTTTTTTGACAAATCAGAGCAACAAGAACCTATCGATACAGGAATCATCGTATTCACAGAGCAGCAACGGCAACTTATCAAAACACTCCGCCATAATCTTTCTGAATCTCATGAAAGCCAGCTTGAGCCATTCAACAAGCGTGTCGAAGACCTTAAAAAACTCGCCGCCGCAATCGCAAACTTTCCTTCTCTTTTAGAGCGCGCCAATTTAACGGGTGGAACGCGCACGCCCACTTCGCTTATCGATTCGCTCATCAACTCAAACCGCGAAGGCGACACCACGCTCCAGCTTCCCTCAAAGGCAACGCTCGGCAAAGGCTTTTTGGTCGCGAAATTGCACACATTCTCATCTCTCGAAAAAATCTGCCATGCCGCAAATGTAGAGCAAAAACTCACTTCCGCCATTCATGACGAAACCATCTCCATGATGTTCCTTTTGCTTGCCGAAGATGTCTACCTCAACCTTATCCGCGACACAAGTTTAACAATGGAATCTCGCCGTCAGCTCGCCATTTCGCTCCTCTTGCTGTGGGAGCACCGCGCTGACCAAAATATTTCCGACATTTCGCCGGTCTTGCAATCGGTATGGAAGGCTCGCACCCGCCTTGCACCCGCGTTCGGCACGATGATGGGCACGAGCGAACTGATTATGATTTCCTTCCAGCTCGACGAGCAATGGTCGGAATTCATCAAAACAAAACTCGGTGAGCCGGGCGTTAATCAAGCAATGGAAGAATTTTTGTTCGGAATTTCCTACGAACAAATCTCAAAGCTCAAGAATATTCTCCGCGAGCGAGGAATTGCGGCTATCGGTCGTGATGAAGTTTCTTCGTTTTTGGGCGCAGATGTCAAAACAAATGTAAGCGAAGATTACCGCGATTTCTTCCAGCAGTATTCGCTCCGCCGTGATAATGCGCGCGCACGAAAGCGCCTTGATTTGCCCGGTCCGCACAAAACGCTCGAAGACTACTTCATCAGCTTCGTTATGGAACTGAACCGCAAAAAGCAAGAAAAAGACACCGCCGCGCAAGAAAAAGGTTCTCAAATTCCGCAAACTGTCGCCGTGAACGCTTGAATTCTTTCTTGATTTCTGATAAATTTCGTACACTTACGGATTCTTCGGTAGTGAGGAGGTGAACACATAATGGCAACAATCTTGGTTGAAGAAACAGAGAACCTTGAAAAAGCAATCAAACGCTTTAAGAGAATGGTCGAAAAAGAAGGCATTATCCGCGAATACAAAAAGCGCGAATACTACGAAAAACCATCTACCATCCTTAACCGCAAGAACAAAACGCTTCAGCGCAAAATGATGAAGAAAACCCGAAAATCACATGATTCTCGTTCTTCTTATTAAAAAAACACGCCTCTGCCTGTGCAGGGGCTTTTTTGTTTTATTCTTTCTCCTCTTTCCGCTCTTGCTCTTTTCTTGTGCGTCAAACAACGCGCCCGTTCAAGAGTATGCAGAATATCTTCCTTCCGAATCGCACATTCTCTGGCAAAAAGTCGATGGCGCAGAATTCGCCAGCTATTTTTTCTATGAAAACCCACAGTACCCCGTGCGCTACCATTGCGTCAAAATCGATTTGAGCAAAAAAATAACAATCCTCACTTTTCCAAACTCAGAAAATGACTTCTCTTACAAAAATGGCTCAAAAACTGACTTTTTCACGGGAATGACGGCGAAACAGTTCTCCGCGCGCTTTGCGCCTGTCGTTGCCGTAAATTCTGCACCATTCAAAGGAAAATGGGAGCATCGCGCGCTTTCGATTCTTTCCTCAACACGAAAAATCATAGGAATTCATGTCGCAAGAAAAGCCGAGCTTTCTCCCCCCGCCCCGCAATACAGCGCAATCGCATTCAAAAAAGATGGGGAAGGCTGGCAGGGAAGCATTTTCCGCACGCAGGACGAAACTGATTTTTCTGAGTATGATTTTGTCTTCGGCGGATTTTTTACCATTCTCACTGGTGGTAAAAAAGAAGAATTCTCATGGAAAACGAATGATTCTCGCACGGCGATGGGGCTTTCAGCGGACAAAAAAACGCTTTACCTGCTTGTCGTTGAGGGCGAAAACAAGAAAAAAAGCCGCGGGCTTTCATATCCCGAATGCGCGGACATTCTGCTTTCGCTCGGTGCTTCGGACGCGCTCCAAATGGACGGCGGTGGCTCTAGTTCCCTGTACATCAACGAAAAAAACGCTCTTTCTTATGCCACTTTCAGAAAAAATGCCGTTTTCATTGGCTTTGGAAAATAAATCTAAATACTCCACTTTTTAAAAATATACACGACAGATTTTCTATTCTTATTGCTGATTTTGTTGACGACAAGCATTTTATAAGATATTATTAAGTTTATGGGACTTGCTACTAGCCAACAACTTACAAAGTATTATGATCAGTATCGTGATACAGAAATAACATTCACAAAAGATATTATTCGCGCACTTGGTCTTGATCCGCGTCAGGTTTATGTAAAGTGCAATGGCAGTCAGTGGCCATGTATCATTAACTCTACTTCTTTCCAGCACGCAAAGATTATTGTCGGAACAAAAGGCGGGGCATTTCAGGCACTCGCCGCAAAAGACAATCCCACGGCAAATATTCGCTTCTGCTTCAACGAGCAGGAAGGCGACGGCATCATCACATTCCTCGTTTCATCTCGTGTCGCCGAAATCCGCCCCTACATGAATTCAAAAGATTTAGTCATCGTTACGCTTCAGTTTACGGCTCGTCCGCCAGATGACTTAATCGAAATCTGCGGCAAATTACTCGAAGCAAATGCAAATGCAATCCGCCGTCGCGAAGAGCGCGTTCCCATCAACGAAGACTCAAAACGAAAGCTCAGCCTCACAAAAGAAGAGTGCAATGTTATCGTTCAGAGCGTTCCGCGCCACTGTGTCGTGCGCGATTTGTCATTTTCTGGGGCACGGGTCGTTCTCATCGGTCTTTCGCAGTACCTCTCCGGAAAAGAAGCTATTCTCCGTCTCGAATTCAACGAGCCGAGCGAAATCGTTTCTATCCGTGGCACAATTGTTTCAGCAGATTTAATACAAGGGCGCAAAGATATTTGCCTCGCAAGTTTAAAATTTGACGAAGCCTCGCTTCCGCTCTCATTTAAAATGCACTTAAACGAATATTTAACGAGCGTCCGAAAAACACAGCTTTCAGCTACAGAACAGCTTGAACAGCAAAAAGCGGCACAACAGGCGCAACTCGCACAAATACAGGCTACGCAAGAAGAACAATCTCCTGCTGCAAGCGATTCTGCGCCGCAAGAGCCTGCCGCTCCACAAGAAGAAGCCGTTCCTCAAATTTAGTTCTGCATTTTCTTCACTTTTCATACCATTTTCCGCATTTTTTGAGGAGTTTTTATGAATCCCGTTTCTCCGTTGGACTCAGTTTATTTTATCGACATTCCCGAAGGTTTTTCGCTTTCAGACAAGGCTTTCCATCTCGACACCACGATTCCGCTTCCCGTGCAAAAAAAAGACTCTGACGCACCTGGCACTTTCAACATGAAGGAACTTACCGAAGAGCAAGTGCTGGCGGGCTTGCTCACCGTTATGGCGTACGACCCAAAGAACGAGCATATTCTTTACTACCGCTCGATTTTAAAGCATGCCCGTCCGAACCTCAAAAAAGAGCTTGGCGAGGCGGCGATTCTCAAAGCGAAGAACGAAGATTTTGATTTGGCCGAAGAAATTTTCCGTGCGCTCCGTGGCTTTGACCCCGAGGACATGACGATTGTGCTCAACATGGCACTGTTCTTTGACCAGCGGGCTGATTCTTACCGCCGCTCTGGCTTGCATGACGATGCCGAAGCCTACGATGAAGACGCACAGAACTACTACCGCGAAGCTCTTGAAGCCGAGCCTGCCCTTCCCGACGCATTTTTTAACGCGGGCTTCTTCTATCTCAAACAGCGAAAGTACAAAGAAGCAAAAGATTCCTTTGAAACCTACCTTGCGCTCACCTGCGACGCAAAAGACGAAGACTTGGGCGAAAACGGCATTTACAAAAAGAACCGCGCCCAGGAAATCTTGAACGAAATCGCAAACCGAAACATGGACGACGACCACTTTAAAGCCGCCTACGACTTAATCAACCGCGGCGAAGAAGAAAAGGGCTTGGAAGAAATCCGAAAATTCATCGAAAAGAATCCGAATGTGTGGAACGCATGGTTTATGCTCGGTTGGGGAATGCGAAAGCTTGGTCGTTTCAACGAAGCAAAAATGGCGTTTGAAAAAGCCCTCACGCTTGAAGGCGGCGAAACGAGCGACACTTATAACGAACTTTCAATCTGCCTGCTCGAAAGCGGCGACCTAAAAGGCGCAAAAAAACTGCTCGAAAAGGCACTCTCTCGCGACAGCGAAAACACAAAAATCATTTCAAATTTGGGCTATGTCGCGCTCAAAGAGGGAGACCCGAGCACGGCGGCGGGCTACTTCCAGACGGTGCTTGAAATCGACCCGAGCGATAAAATCGCCGCAATGGAACTTGCCAAACTAGAAAGTTAGGAATGAGGAGTGAGAAGTTAGGAGTAAAAATCTAACTAAAAATCTAGCTTTAGTTTGTCCCCGACTTTCACATTCACTTTCTCATACCATCCTTGTGGCACTTCAAGGGCATAGAGTACTTTTGTGGAGCTTGAAACATCGGCAAGGCTGAACGGTGTCATGTCAAGAATGTCACGGATTTTTCCGTTTTTGTCGATGTAGGCGATTGAAAGCGGATGCGGCGTGTTCTTCATCCAAAAATCAAGAATCTGCTCTTCCTCAAAAATGAACAACATGCCCGTTCCGTCGGGAATTTCCTGACGGAACATGAATCCGTTCTTGCGTTCTTCAAAAGTCGAAGCAATTTCCGCCTTCACGCTGATTTCCTTTCCCTCAGAATTCACAATCGTGAGTTTTTTAATGGGGAGATTTGTTTTTGAAGAGCATGACGAAGAAACAAGAATAAGAAAAAGAAATGAAAATAAAAAGAAAAATTTTCGCAT
>ERZ842401.7215-NODE-7215-length-11483-cov-5.961761_pt1 | contig 11483 bp, 10 predicted proteins | sample MGYA00521270_ERZ842401 | MGnify/ENA primary metagenome ERZ842401 (study PRJEB31892, sample SAMEA3878208) | bioreactor metagenome | biome: Moose rumen | place: Sweden | collected 2011-10 | study: EMG produced TPA metagenomics assembly of the PRJEB12797 data set... | reverse complement strand
AAAGTATATTTGTTTTTAATATTTGTAATTTTTGGAATAGGAGTAATAATGTTTCTATTATTTGGAGTTGATTCATTACAAAGAGAAAAGTATGAAACAGCTCTAGTAGTTGGGGATAATACAACTTGGATTTACGAAAAAAAGAAATGGTTACAGGTTAGTAATGAAAGATTTAATGAATTAAATTGGAAAAAATATAATATTTTTGAAGATAATAAAAGTATTGGTTCATATGACTTATGGCATGATGATAAATGGTATATTTTTGATGATCAGAAAAATGCTGTTATTCCTGAAAATAATTGGTATGCATACAAGTCAAATTATGATATTGAAGTAAAGAAGTTTGATAAAGAAGATCTAAGTGAAGACAAATATGTTACTAGTGTTTTGAATGACAAAGATTTACCTAATGATGGTAAATATACAAATGCTTATAAAACTAGTGTTGATATTGATAATGATGGTATTGCTGAAGAATTTTATGTTATGAGTAATGTCTTTAGCGTTAGTGATTATCCTGAAAAAATATTTTCATTTGTCTTTATGGTCAAAGATGAAAAAATATATTATTTATATGATGATGTTAGAAATTATAAAGCTTATGTAGGATGTTCTCCTAATTTGGTTGCTTTTTTGGATGCTGATGCTGATCAAATGGATGAAGTAATTGTCAGTTGTGATCAATATAGTAATTTAGGAAGAATTGACATGTTATATAGTTTTGATGGAGATAGTTTCAAAATATTAATTTCTAATCAATAAAATAATGACAGTTTTAAAAAGTTAAGTTATAATATATGAGAGAGAGAAGGGACGAGTATGAAGTTTAGATTTAGGGCAGATCCTGAAGATTTACTTATTTTTGGTGTTTTTGCAGTATTTTTGTTTTTTATAGTTACTTTGATCGTATCTAATTTACATGTGATGGCTTCTGAAGGACACTTGGCTGGATTGAATCCATTTCCTGCTTTTGCACCAGATATGATTTTATCAACGCTTTCATTATATTTCTTGGTATTATTAGGTTTATTTGCTAGCGTTAGTTCAATGTTCTTTGAAAGAGAAGAAGGTATTGGAATAAGAGCAGATAAAAAGGATAAGGGATATTCTAGATGGGCAAAAGATAAAGAGATTAAAGAAGAATTAGAATGTGTTTCAGTTGATATGAAAAGTTCTAAAGCAGCTGGAATTCCTATTATTTTGAATGAAAAAGAAATGTGGGTAGATAATGGTGAGTACCATTCATTAGTAATTGGTGCTACTGGTTCAGGTAAAACTCAAACTGTAGTTTTGCCAGCTGTTCATAGTTATGCAAAAGCTAGAGAGTCTATGATTATTACTGACCCTAAGGGTGAGATTTATGAAAAGACTTCTAATATGCTTAGAGCTCGTGGTTATCAGATATTATTATTAAACTTCCGTGATCCACAAAGAGGTAATGCTTGGAATCCAATGTCAATGCCTTATCAAATGTATAAAGCTGGTAATCAAGATAAAGCAATTGAGTTATTAGATGACTTAGCTTTAAATATCTTATATGATGATTCTAATAAGAACGCAGATCCTTTCTGGGAGAAAACTTCTGCTGATTACTTTTCAGGAGTTGCATTAGGTTTATTTGAAGATGCAAAAGAAGAAGAAATAAATATTAATAGTATTTCACTTGCTACTACAGTAGGTGAAGAAAAATTTGGAGGATCTACTTATATTAAAGAATACTTTGCTGCTAAAGATCCTTCTAGCCCAGCGGCTATAAATGCATCTAGTACAATTATGGCCCCTAATGAAACAAAGGGTAGTATTTTATCAGTATTTAAGCAAAAAGTTAAATTGTTTGCTTCACGTGAAAACTTATCAGAGATGTTAAGTCATAGTGATATAGATTTAGAGAGTATTGGTGAAAGGCCAACTGCTGTATTTATTGTTATTCAAGATGAAAAGAAAACATATCACTCATTAGTTACAATTTTATTAAAACAGATTTATGAAACACTAATTAGAGTGGCTCAAAAACATGGTGGAAAACTTCCGGTAAGAACTAATTTCTTACTTGATGAGTTTGCTAATATGCCGCCATTAAAAGATGTTACTACAATGATTACTGCTGCTCGTTCTAGAGCTATTAGATTTACAATGATTATTCAGAATTTTGCTCAATTAGATGATGTTTATGGTAAAGAAGAAGCTGAAACTATTCGTGGTAACTGTGGTAATATTATTTACTTAATTACTACTGAATTAAAAGCCTTAGAAGAAATTTCTAAGATGTGTGGTGAAGAAAAGTCTAAGAAAGATGATAAGACAGCTTCAACACCATTAGTTACTGTTTCTGATTTACAAAGAATGAAACAATTTGAAGTTATCATTTTACGTTTAAGAAAACAGCCATTTAAAACAAAGTTTACTCCATATTTTAAACTTGACTGGGGTAAAAAATATCCACCTGCAAATTATCCAACTCGTAAGAAAAAAGAACTTCATACTTTTGATATTAAAGAGTTTGTTAAAACTCAAAAGAAGAAGAAATTGTTAGAAATGATGAATGCAGCTGATGAAAGAGATAGTGAAAATGCAGGTTCTGGTGGATTTATGAGTAATCCAATCGCTGATAGTCTACCACCAGAATTAAGAGCTGCTAGGGAACAAAATAGAGCTCGTGAAGAAGTTCCTGATATTCCTACATTTTTACGTAGAATGCCTGCTAAGGAAGAGGAAGAAAATGTCAAAGTTCCAAGTAAAGCACCAAAAATTCCGGATTTTGAAACATTTAAAAGAGAAATGGAATCTACAGATATTGGATTTAATCCATTACAAAATAATGTTCCAGCAGTAGAAAAACCTGTAGCAAATGATGATTCAAGTGATGATATTGATTTTGACATTGATGAATTAGTCAAGAAGATTGATGCTAAAATTGCTGAACTAGAAGAAGAAGAAAAGAAAGCTAAAGCAGAAGCTTCTGAAGAAGAAAAAGTTGCTAGTCAAGCTATTACTATTGAAGAACCAAAAGAAGAAAAGAATAGTATTGCAGAGATTTCTGAAAGTAAGGAAATTCCAGTTAAACCAGCAATTAATTTAAATATTGACGAAGATCCTGATGATGATGATGATTTCTTTGATGATTTCTTTGATAATTAGAAAGGAGAATAACTATGAATCCAAATGATAATTTAGTAAAGCATCCTAAAGATGATGAGGAAGAAATAGAAGTAGAAGAAGATTATGAAATAGAAGATGATGACGATGATAAACCCGGAAAAAAATCTACTAGTAGTACAGTAGCTGCTAGAAGTAAAATGATTAGGTTTATGGGTATAATTTTATTAGCGACAATCTTACTATTAATAATTTTATTTGTTATTTCTAGCTTATCTCCTAAAGTATATAAGTATAGTGATATAGAAACTATTCTAACAAATGCTGCTAAAGGATATTTTAAAGATCATCCTGAAAGTTTACCACAAAATGAAGGAAGCATTGTTGAAATTGATTCTAGTAATTTAGTAGCTGAAGGTAGAATGAAGGAACTATCTGAATATACTAAAGAAGGTGTAACTTGTACTGGTACTGTTCAAGTAGAAATGTCTGGTGGAGAATATTTCTATACACCATTCTTAAACTGTGGGGATAATTATGCTACAACTGAACTTTATAAAAAGCTAACTGATGGTGAAAATATTGTAACCGCAGGATATGGTTTATATGCAAGTAATGGTAGTTATGTATATAAAGGTGAAGATGTTGATAATTATGTTCAATTAGATAATAATTTATGGAGAATTGTTAAGATTAATGCTTCTAATGAAATTGTATTAATATCTAATGAAGTTGCCGGATATGGTAATGTTTGGGATGATAGATACAATGAAGGAAAAACTTATGAGGCTGGTATTAATCAATATAGTGTTAGTCGTATTCATGACTTCTTAACAAAGATTTATGATAATCCTAGTCAACAAGAAGAAGACAAAGAAATGATTCTATCTAAAAAAGATAAGACAAAATTAGTAAGTTTTGATTTATGTGTTGGAAAAAGAAGTCAAAAGAGTGAAGGAAAAGACAATTCTATTGAATGTGCTCAAAAGATGAACAATCAAAGAATTGGTTTACTTACAACTTCAGAGTTTATGAATGCTAGTTTAGATCCAAACTGTAAGTCAGCGCTTTCTAAAACATGTAAAAACTATAATTATTTATCTAAAATACATGGCTGGTGGTTAGTAACTGCTGATAAAGATGATAATTCACAAGTATATCAAATTAATCAAAGTGGTAAAATAGTAAGTACACCTGCTTCTAGCTATACAGGAGTAAGACCAGTAGTGTATTTAAATAGTAAAGTATTGTACAAGGGTGGTAATGGTACTTTAGAAAAACCATATAGAATAAAATAGGAATCTATTATGAAATAGATTCTTTTTTTTTCATTTTATATTATAGGAGGTGAATTACTATTATTGAATATAATATAATTGATATTAGAGATAGAAACAGCTTTCTAAAAGGGCATATACCTGGAGCTATAAATATTAATTATATAGAATTACTTATGAATTATAAAAAGTATTTAAAAAAAGAAGAAAAGTACTGTCTTTATTGTGATTCTGGTACTAGAAGTTTAACTTTGGTTAATAAATTAAAAAGCCTAGGTTATAATGTTATTAACTTAGAAGGTGGTTATAATAATTACTTGAGAAGATTATAGAATTATAATATAATAAAACAAGAAGGTGGTTGTTTGGATATTGTAAATACAATTATTGAACAAAGTACTGGTTTTATATCAATGGGAGGAATTCCATTTGGCTTTTTTTTGGTATTTATTGAGTGCTTTATTCCAATGCTACCTTTAAGCGTGTTTGTTGCTTTAAACGTTAATGCATTTGGTTTCTTTTTAGGAGTATTAATCTCTTGGGTGGCAACTTCTCTTGGTAGTTTTCTTTGTTATTTAATATTTACAGTTATTGAAGAAAAAGTAATAGAAAAATTTCTTAATCGAAAAACGATTAAAAGAATTCAAAAAGCAATCAATAAGTTTAATGAGATTAGTTTTTCAGGATTAGTGCTTTTAATTACTTTGCCTTTTACTCCATCTTGTTTAGTTAATATTTTATGTGGATTAACAAAAATGAAAAAAGAAAAGTTTATTGCTTCAATCCTAATTGGTAAATTATTCGCAATAGCTTTTTGGGGATATATTGGTAAAAGTATTTTAGAAAGTATTACTGATTTAAAATCTATAGCTTTTATTATAGTTACATTAATAATTGCATACATTATATCTAAAATTATAGATAAAAAATTTGAAATAGAGTAGGTGATAAAGTGATTGATTTAATTATTATTATATTATTAGTAATTTTGATTATTATAGGGGTTATATCATTATTTAAGAATATTAATGAATCTCATATAACTGAAAGATTAGGTAAATTAGAACTTAATATGATGAAAGAAATGGGTGATTTTAAGACGGATATTACTCGTAATTTTAATGATGATTTTAATAAGTTAAATGCTCAAATGGAAAAAAGGCTTATGATGATTAACGACAAAGTAAATGAAAGGCTTGATCAAAATTTTGAAAAGACTAATAAAACATTTATGAATGTTATTGAGAGATTATCTAAGATTGATGAAGCCCAAAAGAAAATAGATAGTTTATCTACGGATATTGTAAGTCTACAAAGTATTTTAACTGATAAAAAGACTAGAGGTATCTTTGGAGAAGTTAATTTAAAGCATATATTAGTAAATGTATTTGGTGAAAAGAATGATGATATTTATAGACTTCAATATACTCTTAGTACTGGTGTAATAGCCGACTCAGTATTGTTTGCTCCGGAACCATTAGGTACTATTTGTATAGATTCTAAATTTCCTTTAGAGAATTATCAAATGATGGTTGATAAGAAACTACCTGCAGATGTAAGAGATGGTTATGAAAAGAAATTTAAACAAGATATGAAAAAGCATATTGATGCAATTAGTGATAAATATATTATTCCTGGGGAAACTACTGATCAAGCGATTCTTTTCTTACCAGCTGAAGCAATATTCGCTGAAATTAATGCTTATCATCCAGAAATAATTAATTATGCCTATAAAAAGAAAGTCTGGATTACTAGTCCAACTACTTTAATTTCTACATTAACTGTTATTGAAATGATTATTAAGAATATTGAAAGAGATAAGTATACATCTATCATTCATGAAGAATTAAATAAACTAGGCTTAGAATTTGCTAGATACAAAGAAAGATGGGATAAATTAGCTCATAGTATTCAAACAGTTAATAAAGATGTTGAAAGTGTTTATATTACTACTGAAAAGATATCTAAGAAATTTGATAGTATTAACAGAGTAGATGTTAATAAATTGACTGATAAAAAGAAAAAAGAACTTGAATAAAGTTCTTTTTATATGAATAGTAATTATTATGATGAAAATAATTCTTTTTATAATAAGTTATTTATTAATGATATTTGGAATTATATTTATTATTTTATATCTTAATTTGTTTTCTTTTGGATATACTTTTTTAGAATATTTAGAGTTTATTTTTACTAATTATACTTGCTTTTGTTTTTTTATAGGATTCATTGGAATTTGCTTTGTCATAAAAAAATAGATTATTCATAATAATCTATTTTCATTGCTTTACGAACTTTTTTCATAGTATCTTCAGCTTTCTTTTTTGCAGCTTTAGTACCATCTTGTAAGACTTTTTCAACTTCTTCTGGATGCTCATCGTAGTATTTTCTTCTTTCTTTGATTGGTTGTAAGAATTCTTTCATTGCTTCAATAAGTTCTTTCTTACATTGAACACAGCCACGTGCTCCTTTTTTACATTCACTACAAACAGTTTTTACATTTTCTTCATTATTAACTAACTTATGGTAGTAATAAACCATACATACATCTGGGTTAGCTGGATCATCTTTTTTGATTTTATTAGTATCTGTTAAGGCTCCCATGATTTTTTTCTTGATAGTTTCATCATCATCTACTAAGTAAACAGCATTTCCTAAACTTTTACCCATTTTTTCATTACCGTCTAACCCTTTTACTCGAGTAGTTTCACTTAATACTGCTTCTGGTTCTACTAAAGTATCCCCATAAATAGAATTAAACTTTCTAACTATTTCACGGCATTGTTCAATTAATGGTACTTGATCATCTCCAACAGGAACAAGTTCTCCATTAAAAGCTGTAATATCAGCTGCTTGTGATACTGGGTATCCTAAGAAACCATAAGTAATACTTTCTCCTTCATTACCAAATAACTCTTTCTTTTGAGCTATTTCAGTCTTAATAGTAGGATTTCTTTGTAGTCTAGCTACAGTTACTAAGTTACTATAAAATACTGTTAATTCAGCTATTTCTGGTATTTGAGATTGGATAAACATATGCATGTTTTCAGGTTCCATACCAATAGCTAATAAATCTTTAGCTATTTCATAAGTATTTTTTCTAACTTTTTCAGGATTATCAAAATTATCAGTTAAAGCTTGAACATCAGCTATCTCTAAAAAGAAATCATAGTCTTTTTGCATTTTAACATAGTTTTGACCAGCTCCAAATAAATGTCCTAAATGTAAGTTACCAGTTGGTCTTAAACCAGTAAGAATTGTTTTCATAAAAATCACTCCTTTAATTATTTTAACACATTATTTACTAAATCAATAAAAATATTTGGATAATATAAAAATAAAAATCCAAAGCCAATTCCACATAAGGCTCCAAGTAAATGTCCATCGTGATAAACTTTCTTATTACCATGAACTAATCCTTCTTTTAATTCAGTAGTTATATAGAATAAAAATATTAATACTAATGTAAGAGGAATTTTACCTTCAGCTATATTAGAAAAAGAACTAAGTATTATTAACATATAAACATTACCACTAGCTCCTAGAATAGTATAATTACTGAATATGGCATTATATAAACCAATAATTAATGAGGTAATTAGTAACATCATTAGTAAATTTATACTTCCATACTTTTCTTCAATCATTGGTCCTATTAATAAAATATATAAGAAATTACTAACTAAATGATTCCAATCTTTATGCCCAATACTATGGGTAAATAATCTTACATACGTAAAAGGATTTATGGGGGAACTTCGATAACTACTAAAAAGTAATTTATTAGTTTTACCCCTTGTAATTGCATTAAGAAGCCAGGCACCTAAAGATAGTAATAAATAAGTTATTATAACTTGTGAATTATAGTCAAATTTTATATCCATACTGCACCTTCTTTATAGTTATATTAATAATTATACTAGAAAAGTTGTCTTTGTAAATAAAGCAATTGTTTTTTTTAACCATTTATGGTACTATAGGCATACTTTAAAGAAAAGAGAGAGTTAAATGGAAAAACAAAATAAATATACTGAATTAAAAGGTAAAATAAAAAGTCTTATTGATGCTGAAGAAGTTAATGACAAAAGAAAAGAACTATTAGAAAAAATTATTGTTTTAATGGAATTAGATAAATTAGTAAAACTAAGTGAACTTGCGATTAGTGAAAGTGATACAGCAAAGTTATTAGAGATTGTTAAACAAAATATAGAAGGTTATAAGATAAATCTTGATAATTTAATCGATGGAGAACATAAAATTATTTATATAAGTGAATATGTTGAGATTAAAGAGAAAATTAATAAGTTATCAGAGTTAGAAAGTGAATTAGAAAGACAATGTAATAGTCAGTATCAACCATATATTGATAAATATGAAGAATTATTAGCTAGTTACTATGATTTATTACTTGGTAATTCAGCAACCAATCTTTTTGATGAATTAAGTAAGCATGAAATTAACGATGTATATGAAGGTTTAGAAAGTAATAAGTTTTACGTTGATTTAAAAAGATGTATTAATTTCGAAAGAGAAAAGAAAAAGAATGCTAAAGTAGTAGAATTATGTGATGATATTTTAAGTTATCGTAATGTCTTAAGAGAAAACCTAGATAAATTAGTTGAATATAATAAACTCTCTTCAGAAATAACTTCTTCAATGGGTATAAAGACTATTGAAGAGCTTAAGATATTAAAAGAAAAACAAATAAATTGTAATAGAAGACTATTGTCAGCGGGTTTAAGTAATTTATTATTAGGACTAAATACTAATTTAAAATTAGCTTTAAGTAGAAGTAATACTCCATTACAAATGTATTTACAAGATGTTAGAGATAATGATGATTTGAATCTTTATTTTGGTGAAGTAAAAGATGTTAGAGATCGAATAACTAATTATATGGAAAGAAGTTTTATTTTTGAGGAAAAGTATTTAATGAATACAGCTGATCCTTTAGCATTGGAAATTGTAAATGATGATGTAGTAAATGCTAGAACTTTACTTAGTTTAGCCGATGCTAAGGGAGAACCAACAATAGAGACAATGTTATTAGAGTTCTTATTGGCTATGAATAATACTAATATTCAAGATATGAATGTAGATGAAAAAGAGTTTTTAAATATAAGAAAACATTTCAACAAAAAAATGAATATTAGAAATCAAGAATTCTTTGATAGGTATATGGAAATTGTTGAGAATAAAGAAAAAAACAAGGAAAAGACAAAATAAGTTGTCTTTTTTTTGTAAATAAAGTGTCAACAAACAAAATCTAATGTTATAAAAACATATTATTATGTTAGAATATTCTTTCATTGGGGTGATAAAAATGAAGATATTTGAAGATTTCTGTAAGTATATTAGTGATGCAACAACTATTAATAAAGCCTTCATTTCAGTGTTTTTTCTAACTATAATTACTTTGATATTTTTCTCAATATTAAAGAAGATAATGACATTTTTTATAAAAAAGAAAATGACAGGACGAGGAGAATATATAGTTAATCAATCATTAATGGTAATTATAAATATTGTTGAGATATTTATTTTGTTACTTATTTTTAGTGAATACATTAAAAATATGATGACTTTAATTTCGGTAGTATCTGCTGCTATGACTATTGCTTTAAGAGAAGTAATAATGAACTTCTTTTGTGGAATATATTTAAAAGCTAAAAGACCATTCAAGGTAGAAGATAGAATTCAAATAAATGATATTAAAGGTGATGTAACTAATGTTTCAATGTTATCTTTTGAGGTGTTAGAAGTATCTACTAAAGAAGATAATGGTCAATCAACTGGAGTGGTTGTGACATTTCCTAATTCAATTATTTTTACAACACCAGTTAAGAATATTAATAAAGGATTTAAATATGTTTGGAACGAACTACTAATAAAAGTAATGCTTGACTGTGATTTACCAAAGAACAAACAAGAAATATACAAGATTGTTAATAGTTTAGAAACAGTTAGAAGTATTCCTAAGAAGATGAAAAACCAAATTGAACATGCTAATACTACTAATAGAATTTATTATAATAAGTATGAACCAATTATTTATACTAAGATTGTAGATGATCATATTGAACTAACTGTTAGGTATCTAATGCATCCAAAAAAAGCTAAATATATTGAGAGTGTTATTTGGAATAAAATATATTTGGCTTATAAAGATAAAAGAATTGAGTTATATACTGGAAGGGAAGCTTGAAAAAAAATTCTCTTTTATATTATAATATGGCCCTAATTAGGGGGACTTAATGTGAAAAGCGTATTCAACGAAAAAAGGTATTTAAATGGTGACCAAGAAGCTCTAGATTATATATTTGAGTTAAGAGATGATCATTTAGCCCAAGTATATAGAGATACTGAAATGTATCTTAAGACTACTAGTCTCTATGAGAGTTTTTTAGATGAACTTATAGATTTATTGCTAAACTTAAATTTAAGTAATTCTTTAGAATATTCTGTTGCTTTAAATTATTTGATTGATAAAGGCTATTTGTCTGATAGCCATACTTTTAAACATAAAGAGACATTTGAAGAGGTTGAAGGAAAACTAGGTATGAGTATTGTTACTGGTAAAGGTTGTTGTAGAAATATAAGTGCTTTTCATAAAGATGTGTTTGATAAATTAGATATTTATAGTAGACAATTTTATTGCTATGAAGGAATTATGAGTGGGGTAAATAGCTATTCAAATCATGTGATTAATTTAGTTGAATATAAAGATAATTTATATGGTATAGATTTACATAATAATAGTATATTATTTCATTTTAAAAATCCTATGGTAATGAAACTAATATCTTTAATTAATTCAGGTAAATTAAGATATAAACCATATTATGAAATAATTACCGGAGAAAGTGATATTGAAGATATCAAAAGTACTATTGAAAGTTTTAGAAAATATTCACAATTAAAACCTATTAGTTCTTTAGAATATGATTATGATATTAAATATAGTATTAGAGAACTTATGAAAAGTAAAAAAATTAAGTTAGAGAATTTTTCAGAAAAAACAAAAGTGTTAAAAAAAGATCTAGTGTATAATATGGTTAGTGTAAAGAGTTTTGGGGATTTTTATTAAAATCTAAGTAAAATGTAAGA
>ERZ842401.7213-NODE-7213-length-11490-cov-8.342545_pt1 | contig 11490 bp, 14 predicted proteins | sample MGYA00521270_ERZ842401 | MGnify/ENA primary metagenome ERZ842401 (study PRJEB31892, sample SAMEA3878208) | bioreactor metagenome | biome: Moose rumen | place: Sweden | collected 2011-10 | study: EMG produced TPA metagenomics assembly of the PRJEB12797 data set... | reverse complement strand
ACATTTTTTAACTGTTAATCAGGGGGTCGTTGGTTCAAGCCCATCCTGAAGCGCCTCAAAATGAGAGAGTTACGAAAGTAGCTCTCTTTCTTTTTTGCCCATTTGAGGCTAATTTGAGGCAACAAATGTTGCATTTTCCATAAAATCTCCCTGGTTTTCACCTCTTTTCACTGCTATTTTTTAGAGTGAAAGCTATCTTTTCACAATCCTTCTTTTTTGAGTTTTAGCCCCCTGACGAATGAGGTGAGGCTAATTTGAGGCAAAACGCAATTATCTGGCAAAATCCATATTTCAATAATAACCACATTAATCTTTTAACTAACTATTAACTTATTGGCCTGATTCTACGCTATCACCACCCAACGTGCCCTTGAATCACTAACGAGTGTTAACAAATTAACGTATTTTTAACTTTCCCACTTTCATTCTATTCTATTCCACTTTCAATCTTTGTAATTCAACTTTCAGTTCTGAGAGCTATCATGTCGCTACTTTCACGTTTATAGGCAGACTGAAGGATTTTTCTTTCCTTTGCAAAAAATTTCAGTAACATCTAAACAATTCGCTTATGAAAGAGAACATCACTTCAACAATGTGGGTAGCTTCGGACACCTCCGCACCAGCACGTTCCTATGTGCAGCCCTTTACAGAGCAGAAGAAAGCAAAAGAGTCTCAGGATCATCTTGTGTATGGTTTAAAGGGAATAGCAGACTTTCTTCATCAGTCAATCACAACCGCCTGGCGTTTGAAGAAGAGTGGAAAATATGATGCGGCCATCAGTCAAAGAGGTCGCTGCATCATCACCGACACAGACAAGTTGCTTGAACTTATGCGACTCGATCAGACTTCCAAGCGGCCAGACTACATACCCTACTATAATAATGTGTATTAAGATGAATTTCATTTCTTTTCCCAATTTTGGTCAACAAGCAAAGTTAGCTCGTCATACGAAACACCCTGTCAGGAACTATGGCTTATTAACAGGGATTACAGTTCTTGGAATAGCAGCGGCATGTGGAAGTGCCTATTATTGGTTGCGCAAAGGTTATCATACAAAAACCAACGAGGACATTAGGCTGAATGATGAGAAAAGCAAATCTGATGGAAAAATGTATGAAGTCAAACGTCACGCTGATGGTTTGTACGAACAAGTAAAATGTGCAGCCGAAGCAAAGAAGCACAATACAGAATGTAGTGCTGACATTCTTAAAATTTTCGCTGAAAAGCGGGCTGATGCCGACCGTTATCATGCAAATGCAATGACAGACATTGAAAAGTCAAGAATGATGTATGAGCTAAAGAGTGAGTTCAAAGACATTATTCGAGAAGAAAGAATGAACCCTGATGATCAAGAAGCAGAAGAAGATGAAGAAGGTCTTGATGACCTCTGGGAAGATTTTAATGATGCAGTCTATAACCATCCTGATGAAGTATTTGCTTGGTTGTTAGGTAACGTCGTTAAAGCTGGTGGCATTAACGGTTTAATCGGACCAAAAGGAATTGGTAAAACCCTCTGTCTTACAACGATTATTAACTGTATTGCAAAAGGCATACCACTCGACTTGTTCGTTTCTGACCCAAGTAAACCCTATAATCAACCTGCTCAAAAAGTATTCCTGTATGATTTAGAAATGCAATACGAGGATCTGAGCGAGCGCAACGGCAAACATGGGTATGAATTCACCAATATAAAGCGGAATACCAAAATGTATAATGTTAATAGTTGGCTAAGGAGTGTAAGAAAAGCCGCTAATGGCTTAACGGAAGATGCGACTATTGTTCTTGATAACGTAACACGTCTTAAAGATGATGTGACACAGCCTATAATAGCTAAAAGACTCTTTGACGGTGTAAAGAATATCAGAGACGACGCTAAAGGAAGAGGTATTAAACTAACTTTCATCCTGGTTGCTCATACGACTAATGACTGGAACGATTGGGTGCCTCTGACTCTCAAAGCTGCTGCCGTAGCAGATAGTTTTACAACGGGATTGGATAGCATATCATTCATCGGTAAGACAAAATATGAGGATCGAGTGCTGTTCAAGGTTTACAATCAGAGACATGGCCGCTACTCAGACAAAGTTGCTCTTCTAAGATTCGTCGATAAACCATTTTTAGGTTGCGAGGTTGAAGGTTATTACATAGAGAACAAAGTCAAGCCTTATAAAGACGGAAGGACTATTCCTTATAACGACGATGAAGATGATGGAGAATGTGAAGTTAACTCCATAGAGGAACCCAAAGAGGATCCTATAGTTGAGAAGATAATCCAACTCAACGATCAAAACCTTACGCAAGAGGCTATTGCAAAGAAAATTGGAAAAAGTCGGAAATGGGTTATTGAAAAAATGAAGGAATTAGGAATAACACCTGCCCACAAAAAGCGTAAGAATAAAGATGAAGGAGTGGCTGAATAAGTTGCTCCTTTTCTTTTGGGTATAGTAAACGGAGGGTGAGTCAATATATTATGAGAAAAGAAATACCCACCCTCCAACATCCACTCTAGGAGTAGTTCACCTTTTTATTAACTTGCGTGCTTATGTGTTATCCCATATTCCTGACCTTAACACCATCGTAGCATATCTTTGCCGCCTCGTGGTCAGGACGGCACATGAGGTGATAGAACGGGACATAGTGAAGCAGCTTCATTGCTGTCTGATGCTGTCCGTGTCTGATCCTACCATTCCAGGCTGTCCCCGACACAGAGGTTATGATGTCCTGGTATGCCTGTTCTTCGTCCACGATGGTCATTCTGTTAACCTTGGCCTGTCCTAACATGACGATACCACCAAGAGTATCATAGTCGTTCTTATAGCAGTGAGTCTTGCCTGACCACGGACTACCATACACATAGATACGCCCCCCAGGGTACGCTCTCACTACAGGATTATCATCGTTTAGGAGCATTGCCCCTTTGATAGCCTCCAGCCATTGCTGTGAATGAGTGCTTTTCCCTGTTCCGCTCTTTCCCAAGAACATATAGGCATATCCTTCTTCCATGACAACAGATGAATGGAACAGTAAGGTTGATTTATTGGCCGTCGATAAGGCATACATCACCATGAGACCGCTGTCAATACTGAACTTGGGGAACTCTTGTATGATTAGGGTAGCATTTTTATAGTGTACATCGGTTAGCAGGACTGCAACCCTTCTTTTGAATAGCCTGAATTCAAAATACAACTTAAACCCTATCCTGCCAGCAGTTATCTCTACGTCATCCTCAACTTGACGTAGGATCTTGTTCCTGAGCTTGCCATGATACTTTTCCATCTTTATCTTTACATCGAAGATAGGATGCCCGGCTTTCGCACGGAATGGCTCATAGGACGGATCAAGTGTCTTACTGACAGAGAACAGATGTTCGCCAACCCTGTAATATTGTCGTTTCTTCATTGCCAGAGTAAAGTTAAAGGGGACGGTTTCTTATCAGTGTTCAAGAATAATTAACGAATAAAACTGATAAATTATGAGCCGTCCCCTCTTGATGTTACGGTTAATATGCGTCAGATCCATCACCGGGGGTGTCATCGTAATAGAACTCATCTTCGAGACCGCTGACACCTCTTACTCCACTACCTGCCAAAAGATGCTGACGAGCCTGTATAATGTGGGCTTGCATCTGAGGCTTAACATACTGTCTTTTTTTCATAACAATCCTTTTACTTTATTACTTTCTTTCCGTTTACTATATACATGCCCTTTGGCAATTGTTCGAGGTCGTTGCCTACCATTTGTCCTTCTAAGTTGTAGATACGATTGCCCGTCGGAGCTAAGAACGGATTGCCATCACCCCATTCAATATCCTCAATGGCGGTTGTCATACCATCTATGCTAATTGCTCTGGCCATAGCTGCTGATGAATAATTGGGCTTGAAATAAGCTCTAAATCCTTTAATCGTTCCGCCAGAAGCAAGAGGCTTGATTGTATTTCCTTCAGTCAAATAGTAAGAGCCATCAATGGGTTGAACAGGTATAAAAGTGCCAACGAAACTGTATTCTCCCCCATTTTTGTATTTTGCAGAAATCGGTTTTAGCTCAACCCAATCTGAACCCCCAAACGAAGAGACATCGCCTACCGAATTAGGTTTTAATAGGAAAGGAGTACCAGCAGGTATGTCATAAGTAGTAGTTTTGAAATTAAGTACACCGTCAGCAGCAGAAACAAATGTTGCACAAGTGCCAAATCGAACTGGTACAACTTTAAAAGGAACGCATACTGTATTCCATTTGCGTCCTTTTATCGGTCTTTCTGCCCAAATTCTTACGCGCGGGATATAATCTGTTACACCTTCTTCATCGTTTAGATACACATTAAATGTGACACTTCTAGTGAAAACAATCCTTTCTTTACCATCGGAAGTGGGGTAAGCAATTCCTGCAACTACAATTTTGTAATTTTTAGAATTAAAAGTCTTTTGTGTTCCATTTACAAAAACGGAATTTATCATGTCTTCAATTATGTAATCCTCATGGTCAAGGGTCATATATACGAGATTGCCTAAATTATCCCAATACTCACCAGTTGATATAGGCTTGTATTCTTCACCATACATATAATATTCATCTTCGGGAACCAACTGCGTTTTTGTTCCGCTTGCTTCTGAAATTTCTGGCATCCCACGATCTCTTGTTAACTTTCCTATAAAGTCACAATTATAATAATAACCTTGGGCAAATAAAAGGTTTTTGACCAAAACCCCTCCTGTTTTATCTCGTAGAAAATTTAGCCCCGTTTCTCCAAAGGTACAAAATACAGAATCAATTTTAATTTCAACATAACTCCCGCTTTCGATGCTCATTAAATCTTGCAAAGTGTTTATCACAATTGGAGTTTCAGGATTCCCCTCTTGCTCCTGTCCGTAACTCGGCAATGCCGCCATACCAAGCAGTAATGCCATACATAAATGTAAAGTTCTCTTCATAACTAATTGATTTTGATTAAGTAAATACAAATTTGGTGGCAAAGGTACGGATGTTCTATCATATTGCAAAACCACAACGGTTGTGGCAATTATTTCAATGTATAAAAGCCGTACCTTTGCACCTTGAAAACATGGTGCTCTTGATGGAAACAACCTCTCTTTAGGCTTCGCACAACCATATAGAGCATAGTATCAACCAATCCTATCAAGTGAAAAGATCCGCTGGTAGGATTTAATTGTATTATGCAACATGCTAACGATTGAAGGAGCTAAAAAAGAGGTAAGAAAACTGATCGACTATTTGAGAGAGAACAATTTATCAGAAACGGAAATAATGGAGCTGATCAAGCCCACAAAGGAGTTGAGTCGCCTTCTGGTTACAGAGAATTATTGCATCACCCTCCCTGACTATGATAATGCAGAGGTTAGGTTGGAGCCTATACAAAAAGCAATCTATCTGCTATTTCTGCGACACGCTGAAGGCATACGTTTCAAGGAACTACCAGACTATCGAGAAGAATTAGCTGAGATCTACCATTCGATGAAGAAAAAGACACAGGCGAAGAAGAAGGTTGAACGGAGCATTATGGACGTTACTGATCCGCTTAACCACTCTATTATTGAGAAGTGTGCCAGGATAAAACAAGTGTTCAGGCAGATAACGCCCCATGAAGAATATGTCATCACGGGGCAAAAGGGAGAAGTCAAGCGGATAACACTTGACAGGAATTTGGTGGAGTGGGAATAAAAAAAAAGAAAAGTCCACCTAAAAAGGGGACTTCTCTCTATTATGTTATTAATGCTGCTTACTCTTTACCAGTTCTCCTGCTGACTGACGTAATGCAGCGGCTTTTTGTTGCAGTTCTTCTTTGCTATTGCAGTAGATGATTTCTCGAATTTCAATATATTTACGATTGCTCTTTGTGTCAATTCTATAAGTCCAATTGCCTTTATCGTCATACTTGTAATCAGTATAGACTACTCTGGGTTCAAGCCAAAGCATCTTGCCTTTGTCCTTTCCCCATCCCCAGTGACCATCAATCCATTGTATTTCGTCACCATGCTGGTTATAAACAAATTTCCTGCCTGGAGTATTTGTTGTTCCCAACCCCTCATTGTTAAGTTCGGTTATCTGACAATACTGTTGCAGTTTACCGCCAGCGGTATAAGAATAGGTTCCCATTGGGAATGACTCCATGTCAATGCTGTGCATCAACATCTTATTTGGTTTCTCAACTTTAACCAGTTTTCCATTTTTATAAGTTCTGATACCCTTCTCTGTTGCATCACCAGAAGCTTTGTATATTGTGTATTCATAAGCTCCATTAGCTGTCGGTTTTGCAACGAGCTTCGCAGCAATCTTACCATTACTAATCATGGTATAAGTGGTTAGCACTTTATTGTTGTCATACTTATAGTCAATCGTCAGGTAATCAGAACAGCTGGTATTTGACACCATCCTCTGCTCATAAGAGTTGTCTAGTGCCAAAATCATGGGAAGGTAGTTGTCAATGTCCTTACCGTCAGTTCTGCATGTTATCTGGGGTCTATGCACTGTTATACCAGAAGCGTCTGACGTGTAATCAAACAACGTGGATATTGCTTCGGTATATGAAGATCCATTAGAATACAGGTCACGGTTAAGAAATGAACGGCCATTCTCGTCATAGAAGGTTGCGTACATTCTCTCTAACATGCCAGGTGTAGGTTCTCCAAAGTTCTCCTTGTATTCATATCTGGAATACAACACTGCAATAACGTTACCTTTCAGGTTATCGTCCTGCACATTAGTAAACTCTGCTTGCCATCCAAATCCGGCAAACGCACTTGTTGTCGCAATAAAAGCGATCATTGTTAAAAATAATTTTTTCATATTCTCCAATAATTAATTAGTTAATACTCATATATAAGGGTTTTAGTTCGACACCTTTACGCCTCTTTCTCGTCTATTGATTTCCATATTTTCTTGTAGACGCTTTTGTTGGTGAATAAGCCGAAGAAGCCTTTGGGCATAGTATGCCAACTCCCACATGACGGACATCGGACTGGAGCCACATAAGCTGTTCCTTGCCATTCTCCACTAACACCACGGAATGTCTTTCCGCAATTATCACATTTGAATTTTGTCGTTCCCAATATCATACCTACATACTTATTGTTATAATCGTCAATTCAAAATCATTAGCAAGGCGTTTCAACTCGTTTTCGTTCATCCCAACAAATCTATCAGATGATTTGATAATAAGCCATCGGACGTTATTCCCCATTATCACAGGAAGAATACGTTTTACCATGCCGTTAAAATCCATGTCGGGAGTGTCATCAAAGAAGATGGGCATCTTTGTCAGCACTGAAAGTTCTTCCTTAGAACATATATCATAAAGGCTCTTCGCCATGGATTTTGTGCTGATGCTATGTGACACAAACAATATTGCTTCTGCCTTTTCAAAAAGCAAAGCTTTTAGGAAACGAGGAAATAATATCGGTTCTTTAATGCTATAAACGCTTCCCGTCTCACATTTGTTTATAAAATCAATATAATCCATATTCCGTCAATTTGACATATACAATTTCCGATATGCCCATGAGTTCTTCCAACGGTCGATCTCCCAGGCACGTTCACACATCTGAGGATGACTATTAAAAGCCACACGGCAATTCTGCTGAATACGGTTCCACCATGAATCGTTAACGAAACGATGGTACTCCTTAGCCTGTTCCACAAGTTGATAGGGATTCCCCTGGATCTCAGCCAATCCTGTTGTAAGTTTCAGCATTGAAGTCTGGAATGTCCGTTCACCCACTACAGCAGCGGCACAGCGATCAGCCGAATACTCACTTTTCCTGCTCCAATATTGCAATCCCATCAGACTAGGAGCAAAAGCTGTATATGATATAAGCTGAAACCAAAGCCCAAGTTCCTCTATCGTCCGTAGCAAGGTGTTGTAGAAAGTGTGCTTGCAGAGAATATGACCACACTCATGGGCTATGACGCTTCTAACCTCGTCAATAGTAAGCCGTTCAACGAGTGAGTTGCTAACGGCAATGAAGGTGTTGGTCTCTCCGTAGGTATAAGCATTCATAACAGGATCATTATAGATGTAGAACTCTGGTTCTGCTATTCCAACTTTTTGAACAACACCTTTGAAAGCCGTGTATAGGTTGTGGCTATTCTGAGCATTCACTCTTACCATACATCCAAGATTCTCTCCACGGAAGATTTTCTCGTAGCCATGTTCCATTGAGGCACGGACTAAGGCATCAAAACCCTTTATGCGTTTTAACATCTGAATCGCTTTGGCATCCTCTGGGTGCATTATATCTCTTGCTTCCATAGTCACTAAATCTTTTGAGTTAACAATGCAGTCTGACGGAAGCGCATAGATGCAACCATTATCACGGCTGGTATCATCACACGATATGCCGGGGATGCAATATCGCTGATAGTCCAACCAGCCAAAGCAGCCCAGCCTATTGGCCCTGCTGCCATACCAAGATAGCGACCAACTGTACCCATACCCATCATTGTTATCCAACGACCAAGAAGCATTTCTGCAATACTGGAAGTAACGTAATAGAGCATTTCTGCCATAAGAAAGGTGTTTGTGCGAATTGCCATCATCACAACGTATGTAAGCATCTGCTTATTGAGAGACTTATGGGGAATACCTGCCTTGTCCGCAATGTTTCTCAGTTCTTCATCGGACATCTTACTGGCAGATTGCTCACAAATGGTTGTCAGCAGTTCACGCTCCATTGTTTGAGTGTCATTGCTGCTACCGACATTCACCTTCATCCGCTTACATACACGGCGAACAATGGTTTCGTAACTGTCTGCTTCACCCTGACGGCAGAATGTCTTAACTGTATTACTGCCAAACTTACGCAGTTCTTCCCCGATTTGCCTTGACATAAGATTCATTCTGTCAGGATAACAGTTGATATAAACATCAGAGTTCGTAAGCTGTTCACTCATTCGTAACTCACCATTTTTATTGTAGGTGAGAATGTCGCACAATGTACGTAGATCTTCATTCTTACACGTTACGAGAAACGCGAGGTCTTTGTCTTGATTCATAACTTATTTCTCCTATTAATTACTAATTTCGAGGACAAAGTTAGTTCTGGTAACAGACAAAAGGTGTCCGACTCGAATATCAATTTTGAAAATAAAAGAAATAACGAACCATAGCATACCTATTTATATATATTATGCAATGCCTCTACAATGTTTTTCATTTCTTCCCTGACATAGAGAGGTTCCAAGACTTCAATTTTCTCACGATGCCATAATAACTCCTGATACAAGTTGAAGCATGGAACAAGCCGATACTCAAAGATGCTCCAGTCCTCTGTTGCCTCAACTTCTTTCTGAGATTCATGGATTGGCAATGTCCTGACATACGAGACCTGAGAGCCATAGACCTTTATCCTGATCTTCTCTGGCTTCTGACTATCGGAGTGATTGATACCAAAGCTGCCATCAAAGTATTTCTCTGGGACAATCTTCTTGGATGGGCGCATCATTTTATCAGTTAACCTGATGTTATCCATACGTTCAAGGGCATATACTGCAGGTTCATGCTGATGGTTTGCAGGTTCGGCAACCAGATACCAACGACCTTCCCAGGTTTTAAGGAAACAGGGGATTATGGTCTGTTCTTTAGCAGACTCTTTGGTGAAAGAGTAGTAGGAACACTCCAACCCTCGCTCTTTGTCAATAGCCTCCAGAATGACATGCACATTCTCAACACCTGTTGGAGCCTCAGTAGTGATAATCTTGTCCTGATGCTTTATGGCCAATTCCGAAATGCTCTGTATGTGATAAGCCGACAATAGGTAGTCATAGAGCGAGTTATCCTCCCCATAAAGAGGTTCATCACGAAACAACTCATACTTCTTAGTCCTGTTGTTGAACTCGATATAATAGGGGAAGTTCAGAGCTATAAAATCTTTGTACCGCGCAAAAGTACGAGGTTCTATGTTCTTGTCATACAATGGTGAGTATCTGAACGATTGGTTAATCTCGCTCAGTGTCATTGATCCTCTGCGTCTCAGCAGGTCAATGATATAAAGGCATTTCTTTAACTGTGACATGTCTTATTTGTTTAATGCTCTGAGATATAGCAACTCTAATTGCAATATAATAATTTCTTTTGCTAATTTGCTATCCATGAAAATACTATATCCCATATATCCGAGTGTTGAAATAGTACTAATAGTAATGCCTATTGGCCCACCGCAAATAGACAATACTAGAGTCACCGTTGGAAAAGCAGCTTGTTTCCCTGTTTCTATCAAACTATCATGGACGCTATACCCTTCTTTACGAAGTTGCAAATATCCGTATACAGAAGTTCCTGCTATTAGAACACCTCCAGCCACACTGCCCTTCACGCCTTTTAGGGCATGTTCTGAAAGTTTAATGCCCATTTTCTTAATGGCATAGTCAGCAGCAAGCTCAATACCTCGATATACGAGATATGAACCTGTTCCAAAACCTGCACCAATAGCACCATTTATAGCGGCTGTACGTGTCGCATTCTTAAAAGTTTCATATGAAATGCCATTCTTGGAAAGCTCTATTATGTATGAAATAGTTGCAGCCGTTCCAAAACCAATAATAGCTGCTATTCCGGCTCCTTTGAACTCGTTTTTTACTACTGATTTGTTTTTGGTATTTTTCACCATTTTATGCCTATCAATCATAGGCATATCTGATTCATTGTGGAAATCTCCACCATGGCCTTTATTTAAGTGATCTTCTCGATTCTTATAAAACTTAATGTTGAATGGATTTGATTGCTCTACTGGATGATCGGCTACGTTTTGGGCATGATGGCCTTCAGCACCACTAATCTTGCCTGTGGTAAGGATTTCTTCTTTATGGGGTGACATCCATTTCTCTGACCCACGACCTCCCAATTTGAAATCCAACTTTTCGTATTCCCATGCTAATTTAACACCAATACCTCGTCCCGAAGTATAATTAGGATCTGCTGCCAATCGCTGCTGCGTTAACATCCTAGCTTTATCAGACAATCGCAACAAACGAGTAATACCATCGTTGTATGTATGAATGAGTGAGTTTGTATTAGCAGCATAATGTGATGACAAATGAGCTTGCATTGGTGATGCTAGCAGATTGTTTTGTAGGTGTCCTGATATGCTATAGTTATAGGGATTGACTATCATACTATCGCTTATTATTTATTGCACATTCTGTCATAAATAGTTTGCCGTCATTATCTAACTTGCCGAAAATAAATGAATATACGAAATTATAGTAATTCAAAGTCTCAGGAAATAATTTTTCTTGGCTGAAAGAGAACAATTTATCTATCAATAGATTTTTCAACCGATCTCTTTCCTTTTCTTTTTTGAAAGAACTATCATCTATAAATAATTCTATTCCCTCTTTGAATGATTTCAAAGCTTTAGCATTATAGTCAGCATTTTCTTTTTTCAATCGTTTGGAAATTATATCACTTCACTACTGTCCAAAGAAAAAATTTCCAAGGATTCCTAATTAGTTAATATTCAGTTTATTATGGCGGTTTGT
>ERZ842401.7212-NODE-7212-length-11491-cov-10.614113_pt1 | contig 11491 bp, 12 predicted proteins | sample MGYA00521270_ERZ842401 | MGnify/ENA primary metagenome ERZ842401 (study PRJEB31892, sample SAMEA3878208) | bioreactor metagenome | biome: Moose rumen | place: Sweden | collected 2011-10 | study: EMG produced TPA metagenomics assembly of the PRJEB12797 data set... | reverse complement strand
CAACAATTCACAGCATTTTTGCATTTTGGGGCTTGACTTTTAATAGTTAGTCTTATCCTATGAGAAGCAAAACGGAGAACTGAACGCAGAGGAAGACGCCGATCGTCAGCTTATCGAAAAGTTCTTGTTTGAATCGAAAAGAGATCGCAACAAGACAACCATGGAGAGCTTGCTGAAAATCGGCCAGCAGCGATATGGTATCGTTACTTCAGATGGCATTATTGTCGATGGCAACCGGCGTGCGATGTTGTTGAACAAATTGTACCATGAGCATGAAGCGCTGGGTTACTCATATGCCGAGGTAGAAAAATGCAAGTATTTTCTTGCTATAATCCTTCCCGATGACGCTGAGGAAAAGGACATACAGCAGCTTGAGACAATCTATCAGATGGGCGAGGATGATAAGCTGGATTATAATCCTATCGAAAAGTACTTAAAATGCAAAGAATTAAAGCGCCTCGGTTTTACAGAGAGACAAATTGCGGAATTCATGAGTGAGAAAGAAAGCCAAATCAAAGAATGGCTTGATATCCTCGCCCTAATGGAAGAATACCTGCAAGAGTATGATTACGATGGGATTTATACTCGCCTTGAAAAAACTGAAGGCCCTTTTGTTGACCTGGAGAACTACTTGGATTCTTATTCAAAGCGTGGAGCAAATGTCCGTAATGTTGACTGGACATACACAGATTCGGACATTTCTGATTTGAAGCTAGTCTGCTTTGACTATATTCGTGCACGATACGAGGGCAAAGAGTTCCGCGATATCGCCAAGACAGGCAAAGAAGGAAGCATCTTTTTCTTCAAAGACCTCTGGGATGATTTCCTGAAGCAGCACCAGGAGAATACTCCCACTGATGAAGAAACTGTCGATGAGTTGAGGCAGCGCTGTCCCGGGGAGGATTTAAGTTTGTTGCTGAAACAGCGTGACAATACTTGGGTCGAGCAGGCAAAAGGTCAACTGAAAGGTAATCTGAACCGTTTTTCCCGGCGGTTAGAGGACAAGCGTGATGCCAACAAACCTGCTGATCTTCTCGAACGTGCACTCAGCGCACTCCAATCGGTAGACTGTGATCAGGATAGTTTTAAGGATGATCCGCATATCGAAGAAATGGTCAAGGAAATCAGCAAAATCACTTGGGAGATGAAAAAAATACTGGAGCGGAGATGAGCATGGTGGCTAATATCTCTATAGATTTTGATCCTGCGAAAAGCGAAGTGTATCTTGTAGGGGACATTTCCGCCCTGCAAAAGCATCGTTACGCATGGAGATATGTTCGGGACTATCTTCACCCAGCGGTGGAGGTGAACCATATCACTATCCCCATCGGGGAAAGAGAGCCTTTTGCTGTAATGTCTGATATCAGCGCAATGCTGTCAAAATATGGATTTACAGAAGCTCAGAGCGATAGTTCTGAAAAAGTCATACGTGACTATTACGAAGAGGAGCGGCGTTTTGCTGAATTCTCGAAGAAAGCTCTCCATATCCGCAACAATGAGTGCGACACAGAAGAATTCAAGGATTTTACCGACTCTGTTGCCGCAAATCTAACGACGCGGTCTCTTTATCCTCTTCAATTGCTTTCAGCGTATCATATGGCGTTTTCACAGAACGCTTGCAACTTTTCTGTCCCCGGCGCAGGAAAAACGAGTATTGTATATGGTGCCTATGCATATCTGCACAATCTACCAGAAGATGACCCCAAGCACATCGACCGGCTCCTTATAGTTGGCCCCTTGAGTTCTTTTGGCCCTTGGGAAACAGAGTATGAAGAGTGTTTCGGACGGGCTCCGAAGTCTAAACGACTCGTTGGTGGTGTGCCTAAGAACGATAAACAGGATTATTTGATTTCAAGGTACCCATGTGAGTTGACTCTGATTTCTTATGCTTCCTTGATTTCGTTACAGTCCGAAATAGGCTTTTTCCTCAGGAACAACAGGGTCATGGTCGTTCTTGATGAGGCGCATAAGGCAAAGAACTCCTCTGGTGGCATCATCGCTCAGGCAGTTTTGGACATGTCCAGATATAGCAAGGCTCGTATCGTGTTGACAGGTACTCCTGCACCAAACGGATACGAGGATATCTACAATATGTTCAAGTTCATTTGGCCGAACAAAAATGTGCTGGGTTTTGAAGTCAATCAGCTTCGCGATATTACTGCGACTGGAGATACAGCACGAGTCACTCGTTTGATAGACAACATTTCTCCTTACTTTATCCGTATTCGAAAGAGTGATTTGAACATTCCTCCTGCGACAGTACATCCGCCAGTGTTCGTCCCCATGGGTCCATTGCAGCAAAGGATATATGATTTCATCGAAAAGAAGTACATGGACGAATTCATGGCAGACGGTGCTGTGGATACTTCTTCTCGATTTAAGGCGGCGCTTGCCCAAGCACGAACTATCCGTTTGATGCAGGCAGCATCCGATCCCGCCATGCTGAAAGCGCCGTTACGTGACTTTTTTATGGACGAAGACGTTCCCGTAGAAGCATATCAAGCGATCGACGACTCGGATGTGTTAAAGTCGATCCTCGAGTACGAAACGAACGAGATTCCCGCAAAATATATCGCTGTCAGGCAACTTGTAGAGAAAATCATATCTGATGGCGGCAAAGTGGTCATTTGGGCAACATTCATTCATACGATCCACGGGTTGAAGGACTATCTTGAAAGTGCAGGTATCCCTTGCCAAGAATTGTATGGAGCGACTCCTGTCGAACGTGAGGGGATCGATGATGACGAGTTTATCCTTACGAGAGAGAAAATCGTGAAGGCATTTCAGCATCCAGATTGTCCTTTCAAGGTCATCATAGCGAATCCTTTTGCCGTTGCTGAATCCATCTCCTTGCACAAGGCGTGCCATAATGCGATCTATATTGAGCGGTCTTTCAATGCCGCCCACTTTGTGCAGTCTAAGGATCGCATCCATCGTTATGGACTCAAACCTGGCACGATCACAAATTATTACTATATCCTATCTCAAGATACAGTTGACGAGACCATCGATACGAGGTTGTCAGAGAAAGAACGTCGGATGACGGAAATCATGGAAAGTATGCCGATCCCACTGTTCAACAACATCTCTGAAGATCTCGGTGATGAAGATATAAAGGCGTTGATAAGAGATTATGTTAGAAGAACTAAAAAATCTTAACTATCACGGCGGCAAAGACGGGTTACTTTTCTTCCTCTGTGATGTGATAGGGCGGACCGGCGTCAGGATCCGTGATGCTGAAGTGATTTGCTCCCACGCTCCAGGAAAGAGGCAGCTGTCTGTTGAGGATTTAGTCAGCTATTGTCTTGCGTTAGGATGGATAAAAAAAGAAGCAGATGTACTTACGATTATAGCTGATTTTGAACCAGTCCTCGATAACAAAGATGTATTAAATGAAGAATTGACCAAATCAACCGTTGAGCAACTATTTCTGGGGGGTGTCATAGATCAAACCATGTTTTCCTATGATTCCATTCAGAGTAGCTATGCGTTCAAAAACGAACTACTGCCGCTTTCTTTTTCCTGCGTGAGGAATGTGTTGATTAGTCAAGGATTTCTGATCCCGCAGAGAGACCCTCAGGGCACTCGCTTTTATATTGCACCGTTATACGATACTCTGATTGCAAAGCACTGTAAAATCAGAAGCAAGCAGCTCTCCCTTGAACGCCTTAAAAAGCAATTAGAAGTCAACGAATTGGGCGGAGAAAAAGCAGAGCTATTTGTTGTGGAGTACGAGAAGAAACGAGTAGGCCCTCCTTTGTGCGAAAACATCAAACGAATATCTGAAATAGATGTTGCTGCAGGATATGACATGGTCTCTTATAATTCTGGCGATTCTCTTGAGCCAGATCGTTTTATCGAAGTCAAGGCTGTGTCTGCTTCTGGGTTCTTCTGGTCCAAAAACGAATACGAAGTAGCCAAGTTAAAAGGCGACTCGTATTATTTATACCTTGTTGAATTGGGCCGCATAGGCGAGCCGGGATATGCTCCAGAGATGATACAAAATCCGGCCTCAATTATTATGCAAGCAGATGGTTGGCTTGTAGAAGCACAGTCCTATCACATTAGGCGTGTGTGATTCTTGATAGAAGGGCTTCAAAATGAAACATCAGCAGCTGTCAACGACACCAGATATTTCAAAGCGAATGGCAAACGTCCATCTGAAAGAAGGAAAAGCCGAGACATCTTTGGCGAAAGCACTTTGGAATGAAGGATTTCGTTATAGAAAAAACTATAAGAAACTTCCTGGTTCACCAGATATCGCGATATTGAAATACCGTATAGCGGTTTTTGTCGATGGAGAGTTTTGGCATGGTGAAAACTGGGAAGAAAGAAAAGAAAAGTTAAAAAACAATCGAGAATACTGGATCGAAAAAATCGAAGAAAACATTAGCAGAGACCGCCGAAACGACAAGTTGCTCACGGAAATGGGGTGGACTCCCGTTCATTTCTGGGAAAAGCAGGTTACAAAAGAGCAAGGGACATGTGTTGAGGTTATTAGGAAATACACAAAATCAATGGGATAAAAGATAATAGCCCATTAGAATAGGAGAGAAAGATATGGGATTTGAAGCAAATGCAAGAAGAATATCAAAACTTCTTAATGACTCCATTTACTATATCCCAAGAAATCAACGGCAATATGTATGGACTTCAGATAACTGGAATGATTTATTGAGTGATGTCCGTTTTAGTACACACTCGGATTCTCCTCATTTTATTGGTAGTGTAGTTTTACAGAAAGGATTTGAAGAAAATGGGTTAGATACTTTCCTTATTATTGATGGTCAGCAAAGAATGATTACAATTACTGTGTTCATGCTTGCAATAATGATGCAATTAAAACAATGTGGTTATACGAACGATTCTGAAGGGATGCTTAAATTCATCGAGGCAACAGATAAAAAGAACCGTAAACATATGATTCTTGATCTTGAGCAGTATCCATCTCTTGATAGAATGCTTCAAGTAATCAAAGTTGAGACCTCTGAAGCTTTAGTAAAGCTGTCATTATCGGCATTTATCAATAAATGTACCGTAAGCGCTCAATAACCACCCGGCTGGCAAAAGCGCCTAAAACGTGAGATAATCTCCAAAAGACTCGAAAAACTGCAGGTGAGTTTTTGAGAAATATGGAGAGGGTTGGTGTAGATGGAAAGTGTCCTGGCAATCCGGGACGAGTACCGGATGCAGAATTGGGCGAAGATCATCAGCGAGCGTCAGGAAAGCGGGCTGACCGTCAAGGACTATTGCGCACAGCACGCCATCGCGGAAAAGACGTATTACTATTGGCTCAGGAAGCTGCGTGCGGCAACGGCGGAAGCAATGGAGCCGCAGCTGGTGCGGCTGGACGAAAGCAGTTCTCCTCCCTCGCAGATGATCCATATCCGCTATGGCACTGCGGAGCTGAAGCTTCCGGAGGATGTTGACCTGCGGGCAGTATCTGTTCTGCTGAACGCATTGCGACGCCATGATTGATCTGAGCCGGGTCACAAATTACTACGTTGCCTGCGGCTATACAGACCTGCGCCGCGGGATCGACGGCCTTGCGGAGATCGTCATGCACCAGTACGGTACGGAACTGGATGAGGAAAGCCTGTTCCTGTTCTGCGGCAGGCGAACGGATCGGATCAAGGCGTTGTACTTCTCCGGGGATGGGTATATCCTCCTGTACAAGCGGCTGAACAACGGCCGGTTTCAGTGGCCGCGCAGCGAAGCGGAGCTGCGGAAGCTGGATGCCCAGGCCTTCCGCTGGCTGATGGAAGGACTGGAGATCGCGCCGAAAAAAGTGATCCGAAAATGCAGGCCAAAAGATATGTTTTAATGCCTCGAAAGCATTGAAAATACTGGACTTATCCGCCTTTTTGTGGTACAATAACACCATGAAAAGGCGGTGAGTTTTCATGTCCGAGAAAGAGATACAGGAGCTGCTTCGCACAGTGCAGGAGCTCACTGCATCCGTCAAGGAGCTCACCGCCGCAAACCAAAATCTCACCTCCGAAAACGCGCGGTTAAAGCAAAAGCTGGAACACATGAACGAGCTGCTTCTCCTGGCTCAGCGCGCCCGCTTCGGGCAGTCCAGCGAAAAGCGGGAGTATGTCCTCCAGGGCGGCGAGCAGATGCGGCTGTTCAACGAGGCCGAGCAATTACAGAATCCGAAAGCGCCGGAGCCGACGCCGGAGACATTGGTCGCCGCGCATACCAGAAAACCGAAACGACCGCTGGACGAGTTGGTAAAGGATCTTCCAAGCAAGAAGATTATCCTGGAATTGGACGCCGATCAGCTGACCTGCGACGCCTGCGGCGGCGAGTTGACCGCCATCGGAGAGAAATTCCTGCGGCGCGAGCTGAATGTGATCCCGCGGCAGGTAGAGGTCATAGAGTATTACACCCGCACCTATGTCTGCAAGGCCTGTGAGGCGCAGACGGGGTATGCCAGCTTCTACACTGTGGAGACGGTTCCTCCGCTTCTGAAGCATTCGCTGGCGTCTCCGTCCTCTGTGGCCAATGTCATGACGCAGAAATATGTGGACGGGATCCCGCTGTACCGGCAGGAGCAGATCTGGAAACGGGACGGGATCGAGCTGAGCCGGGCGACGCTGGCCAACTGGGTCATCCAGGGCGCGAACTGGCTCAAGCCGCTGGTCAGGCGCATGAAAGCGAAATTGCCGGAATGCGGCGTGATCCATGCGGACGAGACGGTGGTGCAGGTCCACAAGGAGGAGGGGAAGTCTAACACCTCCGAGAGCCGGATGTGGGTTTACACCAGCGGGGCTTATGAAAGGTGCGCGATCCGGTATTTCGAGTACCAGCCCAATCGCAGCGGGAAGCACCCCGCGGCGCTGCTGAAGGATTTCGAGGGCTGCCTGGTCACGGACGGATACGCGGGCTATGACCAGGTCCCGAAGGCGATCCGCTGCGGTTGCTGGGCGCATATGCGGAGGAAGTGGCGGGAGGCCATGCCGAAGGGCGCGACGCCGGCGACCTCCAAGGCGGCGCTTGGGTATGAATATTGCAATAAGCTGTTTTCGCTGGAACGGAAATACGACAGGTATTCCGCGAAACAGCGTATGGAAATGCGGCAGGCACAGGCTTTACCGGTGCTTGACGCCTATTGGGTGTGGGTTGAGAAGCTGGAGCCGGAACCCGGCAGCAAGCTGGAGGAAGCGGTCCGCTATGCCCGCGGCCAGAAGCAGGCGCTGAACGCATTTCTGGAACACGGCGAGGTGGATATCTCCAACAACCTTGCTGAGAATGCGATTCGACCGTTTGTGATCGGGCGGAAAAACTGGCTGTTCTGCGACACGCCAAAGGGCGCCGAGGCCAGCGCCGCAGTATATTCCCTGGTAGAAACGGCAAAGGCAAATTATGTGGAGCCTTTTGCCTATCTCAACTTTGTCCTGGACGAGCTGCGCTATCTCGGCAAAACGCCTCCGGCGGCGGAACTGGATCGTCTGCTGCCCTGGGCTCCGGGCATCCGGGCAAAGTTCTGCGATTGACCTCGCTTGATCCCGCGACCTATTCCCGGGCTGGTATCTGCGTTCAGATGCCAGCCAGTTTTTCTTTCCGGCGGGTGGTTATTGAGCGCTTACGCTGGATCAGCTTGATCAGAGCGGGGAACAGGGCGATGCAGTAAAGCACCAACAGAGCGCTGCGGGCGAACTTGCCCCAGTGGCCGCCCAGCAGAGCGACGAGGGGCGCCTTCAGCAGCACCTTGATGGCCCAGGCGGGGACAAGCCCCACCAGCCCGATGATCACACCTTTGGCGTTGAGACCCATGGGCTCAAGGCGGATCCACTTGCGTTCGATGAACCGGGCAATGGGGAAAGCCACGATCAGGGCGATGTCCCCGTAACCGTCATTCATCATCTTCTGGGGGTCTACCAGCAGGCTGCCGTCCACGTAGTCCATGGGGTAGGGCTTGAAAGTGATGAACACCAGCAGCCCCACGCCCAAGAGGAGGCACAGCAGCAAGAACAGGTTTTCTTTCTCCGGGTGGGTGTCCAGATACCGGAAGATCACGTACATGACAATGAGCCAGAAGACGGACTCGAAGATGGCTACCGCTACGTCCTGGGGCGTGTGGACCCCCAGATAGTTCCGGGAGAAGCCGGTGAGCAGAACCATGATCCCGCAGAGGACAGAGACGACTTTCGCCTTGCTCCAGGCGGTCACCGCCAGGCCGCCGTAGAAAGGTCCGGCTGCCACCGTGTGCCCGCTGGGAAAGGAATAGCCGGTGGCGCTGGAGATGGAGTCCCCGGCGGGAAGCACCCGGGCGTCCCGGATCCAGGGACGGTACACGCAGGCGGTGAGCTTTACGGCCGCGTTTACCCCGGTGCAAAGATAGTAGGAAGCCAGGATGTACAGGCCGTTTCGCTTGTTCACCACCCAGTAAATGAACACCGGGAGCAGAAACAGATAGTTCACGGCGAAGTCGGACAGGAACTCCATCAGCGGGGTCAGGAAGTCCTGGGTCCCGTTGCGAAAGTCCTGCAGGAACAGCAGATAATCAATGTCCATTCATTTCCCTCCTTTTTCAAATAAGACCGGCAAAGCGGCTATGCAAAATAATACCATTTTTTGTCTGCGCTCGCAAGTTCATAATGGATTAAATAGGCTTTTCGTCTCTTGTAAATATAAGAAAAAAGTGACATAATCTCACCCAAAAATTTATGTGGGGTACATTTTTTAAGCTCCCCCCAAATCTTGTGGATTTTTCAATTTATTGAAGGATGGGGTTCATTTTCCACTTGACCAGCTCGAACACTCGTTCTATAATAGCATCAAAAGAAAAGAACATTTATTCGATGCTCATTGGGGGTGAACGATATGGCTGGGCAGAAGATACGGCAATGCGCCTGCATAGATGGCAAGGCTTTCTACGCCAGCGTGGAGTGCGTGGAGCGCGGACTGGACCCCCTCACCACCAACCTGGTGGTGGCGGACGAGGAACGGCACGACGGCACCCTCTGTCTGGCGGTGTCACCCTCCCTCAAAGCCTATGGGATCTCCGGCAGAGCCCGGCTGTTTGAAGTCAAACAGCGGCTGAAGGAGATCAAAGCCCTCACCGGGGAAGAAGTCCATTTCATCATCGCTAAGCCCCGCATGAAGCTGTATGAAGACGTTTCCGCCCAGGTATATCGGATATTCCTGCGGTACCTGGACGCCGAAGATATCCACACCTACAGCATCGATGAGTCCTTTCTGGATCTGACCGACTACCTGCATTGCTACAACGCTACGGCAAGAGAGCTGGTGACTGTCATGATCCACGATGTGCTGGCGACCCTGGGAACCACAGCAACCGCGGGGATTGGCACGAATCTCTATCTCGCCAAGATTGCCATGGACATTACGGCCAAGAAGTCCAAGCCGGATAAGGCCGGGGTCCGGATTGCGGAGTTGGATGAGCGCAGCTTCCGGGAAACCTTGTGGGAGCATGAGCCCCTCACTGACTTTTGGGGGATAGGGCCGGGAATCAACGCCCGGCTGCTGAGAATGGGCGTCCACAACATGGGAGACCTGGCCCTTCTTTCTCTCAGCAGCCAAGAGGCTCTATACAATGAGTTCGGCATCAATGCGGAGATCCTGATCGACCACGCCTTCGGGTTGGAGCCTTGCGGACTGAGACAAATCAAGGCGTACCGGCCCAGCACCAAATCTCTGTCCAACGGGCAGCAGCTCATCCGGGCCTATGCCTTTGAGGAGGGCCGGCTGGTGTTCTCTGAAATGATCGACAATCTCTTTCTGGAGATGACGGAGAAGAACTACCTGGCCGGAGGCTTCACTTTCTTTGTCAGCTATGACCGTCCCAAGCGATTCTCAGATTTTCAGGACGCCCTCTATGCGTCCCTGGCTCCAGCCTATGCCAGAGGGACCGTCAAGCTGAAATCGCCCACGGTGCCGCCCTCCGAGGCCAAGAAAGCCATCCTCGCCGCTTTTGATGAGAAAGTGGACCCCAAACTGAAAATGCGGCACTTGGGGATCTGTGCCAACAAGCTCTCCGATCTGGAGGAAACGCCGTACCAAACAGACCTGTTTGCGGACACGGCCAAGACAGAACGGGAGAGAAATCTCCTGAAGGCGCAGGTATCCGTCCAAGGCCGGTTTGGGAAGAACGCATTATTTAAGGCCCAGGATCTCCAGGAGGGGGCCACGACCATTGAACGAAATAAGCAAATAGGGGGGCATCGGATGTGAAAAGATGTTCATAAGGGGGGACATATAAAGAGTTATGAGCAGAGATGTTGTCACTATAGGTATCCCAAAGCGAGAGAATGACGCCCTGCGGAGGTTCTATTCAACCGCGAATCTGGATACGGTTTCTTTTGAGAACACCGAAATGGCCATCCAACACATTCAGTGTGGGGAAACAAGACTGGTCGTTGTCAATCTCACACACAGAATAGAGTCGGAAGCCAGTAGGTCTATTCAGGAACTGCGCAGCATAACGTATGTTCCCATATTAGCGATTATCTCACGGGGACAATCTGTGGAGGATATTTTGGAGTGCGGTGCTGATATCTGCCTGCTCAGCGACGTGGGATGCGAGTATATTTTGGGTCATTCCTATTCACTGCTGAGACGATTCTCCTTATATAGCCATTATAACCACGCAGATCCTAGTTCCACTCTCCTGTATCGTGGGGATTTGATGATTGATCCCTTGCGCCGATATGTATACCTGGGCGGCAGCCAGGTACACCTTCGTCCGCGGGAGTACCGGCTTCTTCTGTATTTTGCGAATAATCCAGGTGTTGTATTGAAAAGGGAGGACATCAGCGAAATAATCTGGCCCCTGGAAGAAGGGGAGCTGAGGGATCTTTCCGAGCTGGTGTCAAATCTGAGAAAAGCGTTGAAAGATGACAGTGGTGCCCCCAAATACATTGAAACAATTTACGGTATTGGATACCGTTTTTTGCCGACTAAATGAATTGCGTGTCGAATCTAAGGAAAGTATGGAAGTAATTGCGATATTTCTAAGGATTTTCGTAACCGTCAAATAGAAACGCGAGTTGAGGAGAGCAGGAGGGTGTGAGATAATGGTCCCGAGAAATCTCGAGAAAGAGAATCGGGAGGGATGATTTGTGGGAGCATGGGAGCTGAGACATCAGGCAAGTCTGTCTGAATGGAAAGAGCGTGTGGCTCAATGCCGCGGAAGCGGTCAGACAGTGACACGGTGGTGTCAGGAGCATGGGATCGCCAAGAAGACGTATTATCGGTGGGAACGAGAAATCGTGGGAATTGCCATAGAACAGGAAGGCGAGGCCCAACCGCGATTTGCTGAACTTCCGACGCCCAGACAGGATCAGAAAGGAAGTCTGGCAGCAACCGTGCAGATCGGCAAGGTCCGCGTTGAAGTATACAGCGGCGCCAGTCCGGAGGTCGTGGCGGCGCTGTGCCAGGTGCTGAGCCATGCTTCGTGACTTTAGAGGCGCGGAGAAGGTGTACCTGGCCTGCGGGTACACGGACCTGCGCAAAGGGATCGACG
>ERZ842401.7210-NODE-7210-length-11493-cov-3.138923_pt1 | contig 11493 bp, 8 predicted proteins | sample MGYA00521270_ERZ842401 | MGnify/ENA primary metagenome ERZ842401 (study PRJEB31892, sample SAMEA3878208) | bioreactor metagenome | biome: Moose rumen | place: Sweden | collected 2011-10 | study: EMG produced TPA metagenomics assembly of the PRJEB12797 data set... | reverse complement strand
CCGATACCTTCGTCTGGAATGCTTCGCTCGGCGGCGCGGATCAATTCTTCAATTACGATTACGCGCAAGGCGATATCATCAGCATCACCGGCGGCACGGCGATCTCCAAGGCGAATTTCAAAGAGAACGGCAAGAACGTCGTCCTCACGGTCGGCTCGAACAAACTCACGATCAATGACGTCAAAGACAAGGCGATTGTAGCAGTGCAGGGCAACGACACAATCACGTTCGGCTCGCTCCCGAGCGGCGTTTCTTACAACGATCTCAGCAAAAAGACCGCGCTCAACATTTCCGATCCCTACACCGGCACGATCGATGCGGCGGATTATGCGGCGAGCATCGTCACTCTCAACGCGGCGGCGGCAACCGGCGAACTCGTCTTGATCGGCAGTAAGAAGGCGAAATTCATGGTCGGCGGCGCGGGCAAGACGACGATGCTCGGCAGTACGACGGCAGATGTTTTCACCGGCGGCACGGGCTCCGATACATTCGTCTACTCTGTCGGCGGCGGCAAAGATCAGATCGTAAACTTCGACACCGGCACCGACGTGATCAAACTCGACGGCATTTCGATCGCAAACACCGCCTTCAGCGAGAAGGGCAACGATGTGTTGCTCGCCGTCAAGAACGGTTCGATCACGATCAAGAATGCGCCGCGTCAAGCGACGATCGCTGTCGAAAACGGCGACGGCACGAGCATCTCTTACAAGACTCTGCCGAGCAATGTCACGTATAAGTCCGGCAAAATCACGATCGCGAAAGACTTCGACGGCACTCTCGACGTTGCCGAGCTCGGCGGCTTGACTGTCAAAGAGATCAACGCGTCCGCCGCGACGAAGTCGATCGAGCTCCGCGCGGATTCAAACGCGACAAAGATCACGGCAGGCAAGGGCGGCTCGACAATGCTCGGCGGCGGCGGCAACGACACATTGATCGGCGGCAAGGGCGTCGACATCTTCCGCTCGAGCGGCGGCAACGACGTTATCACCAATTACACCGACAAGCAGGATAAAATTCAGATCGAAGGCGCGCTCGAGTCCGGCAAATTGAGCGGCACGAAAGACGTGGAGTTGACGACCGCCGGCGGCAAGTTGCTCGTCAAGGGCGTCGTCGGCAAGGAGTTGACGCTCGTCGTCGACGGCTCCGATCGAAAATACATATTCACGAAACAAAATTCCGATCTCGAATCCGCGCGGATTGAGTCCGGCTCGCAATTGCCGTCGGATGAATATTGGTTCGAGCAGGACTCGGCGATCGACGATCCGATTGACGAGATCATGACAATCGATTGCGCCGTCAATTTGCAAAGCGAGTTCGAGTTTTTCAATCAGTCGCCCGACATGAAACTCGCGATCAAATCATCGCTCGAGCTCAATCGTCGGCGGAAGTAAGATTTTTCGATTGCAATTTCCTCGTCAAAATGATAAAATTATGCCTGAAAAACTTATGAAAGGTGATCGTCGTCGATGAGGAATTTGTTTTTGACAGTGATCTGCGTTTTACTGATGAATGTAGAGGCGGCGGCAGCGGTCGCGCCGGAAATTTTGGCGGAATCGGCAATATTGGTCGAGTCGTCGACGGGGCGGGTAATTTACGAGAAAAACGCCGACTTCCCGCGACCGCCCGCCAGCATGACGAAGATGTTGACGAGCATTCTGTGTATCGAGTGGCTCTCGCCCGAGACGCCCGTCAAATTCTCATCGACAGCCGCTTATACTGAAGACAGCACGTTTTTGTGGACGCCCGGCGATGAGCTTGCCGCCGCCGATCTCAACAAAGCGATGATGCTCGTCAGCGATAACGGCGGTGCGGTTGCACTCGCGCAGGCAATCGGCGGTTCGATCTCGACCTTTTCCGAGATGATGAACGTCAAGGCACTCGAGATCGGTTGCGAGAACTCGCATTTCGCAAATCCGAACGGTCTGCCGAACTCCGATCATTACTCGACCGCGCGTGATATGGCAAAAATCGCGATGTATTGCATGCGCAATCCGGAGTTTCGAGAGATCGTCGCGACGAAGAAATTTATATTCCATTGGCAGAACGTCGACAAGAAAGACGAAGCCGAAAACACGAACGAGTTGCTCTACGACGATAAATTTCCGTACGACGGCGCGAACGGCATCAAAACCGGTTGGACACGAGCGGCGGGCGGTTGCCTTGCGGCGTCTGCAAAGCGCGGAAATACCGAGCTGATTGCGATCATCATGCACTCGCGCGATATCGATACGCGTTTCGACGATGCAAGGAAACTGCTCGATTACGGCTTCGAGTCCGTCAAGATGACGCGCGTTCTCAATAAAGATCGCGTCGAGAAAGTCGTCTTCGTCGAAGGCGGCAGGAGCGCAACCGTCACGGCGGGGCCGGAAGAAGATTTGAATTTCCCGCTCCTCGACGGCGAGGATAAACGTAAATTGCAAGTCCGATATTCATTGCCGAAAATCACGCAGGCAAAAGTCAGCAAGGGGCAAGTGCTCGGCTCGGCGGTGCTCAATTACAACGGCAAAGAAGTCGCGCGCATTCCGTTGACGGCGCGAGAAAATGTTGAGTGCGGCTTCAGCGTTTCGTCGACGCTCGTCGGAGTTATGTCGCCGATCATTTCAGTTGCACAGAACGTTCTCGGCGCGTTGCTCGCCTAGTAAATTCTGATTGACAAACATTCGCGCCTGTGATAAATTGACGCCATAAATTTTTTTTGAATGGGGATGAAAATGGTTTCGACGGGGGCAGATGGGACAGCGATAGCGAGCCCCGGGGTCATCGAACCGGGTCAGTAAGGTGAAACTTGCTTTAAATATAAAAGCAGACAACGATTACGCTTTGGCAGCTTAATGCCACCTCCGCCGCCCGATCTCCCGCTGAGGCGGGTCGGAGGCAAGCGCGGGATACCGATTCGCGATTGCGTCGTAACGAACGGGAATAATGCAGACGCTCGACCAAATTGAGTTTGCCGCGTGAACTCGAGGCGGTTTAAATCCGATCACACGGCTGCGCTCGGAGAAGTTTCTGTAACAATGTTTTCGGACGCCGGTTCGACTCCGGCCATCTCCACCAACCGAGATTTTTTTTTCGACGGGGAGGTTTAAGAATGATAAAATTGCTTTTGACAATGTTTTTGTCAATCGGATTGTTGCTCGGCGCGACGGCGGAAGCGCAAAATCGCGAGATATCAATCGACGGCGATCACGGAAAATTGGCGGCGATCATTCAAACTCCCGACAATCGATCGAAATATCCGCTGGTGATAATTTGTCACGGCTTCACTTCAAACAAAGCCACGCCGTTGATGACGAAAATTGCCGAATTCCTCGAAAAAGACGGCATTGCGTCAATCCGATTCGACTTCAACGGTCACGGGCAGAGTGAAGGCAATTTTCAAGACATGACCGTGCTCAACGAGATCAGCGACGCGAAACATGTTTTCGAGTATGCGCGTCAACTGCCGAATGTCACTTCGATCTCGATCGCGGGGCATTCGCAAGGCGGAGTCGTAACCGCAATGACGGCGGGCGAGCTCGGCAAGAAGAATATCAAAGCCGTCGTGTTGTTGGCACCGGCGGCTGTCTTGAGAGACGACGCTATTCGCGGCAATCTCTTCGGCGTGAAATTCGATGCGCTGAATCCGCCGCCGTATGTCGAGATTTTCGGCAATCACAAAGTCGGACGCAATTACTTTTTAACGGCACGCGATCTGCCGATTTACGAAACCGCCGCCGGATATAAAGGCGCGGCTTGCATCATTCACGGCACCGGCGATGTCGTCGTTCCTTACACTTACGGCGCGCGCTTCCATGACATTTGGAAAAACAGCGAGTTCCTGCTCTTGCCGAACGTCGATCACAGTTTTACGCAGGATACGGAAGAAGCGGCGAAACTCGCGGCTGATTTCTTTGCAAAGCAACTCATCAAATAAAGGCATTTTTTTAAGACATTAAGGAGGTTTAATCGTGGAGGTCAAATACGAAGTCAAAATCACTGCCGTCGGCGAAAACGCGCGTGAGTTTCTCGAAAACAACAGCAGCGTCATTCTGCTCGACGAAGGCAAACATCCGAATCTTGCGGCAATGGTCATCGAGCACACGGTCGGCGAGCTCGCGGCGGATATCGAAGTCGGCGATAAACTCAAATTCGGCAACACGGATTTCAAAGTCACAAAAGTCGGCGACGTTGCAAACAATACCATCCGCGAAGCGGGGCATTGCACTCTGCTGATCAACAAAGAAGGCTCCCTGCCCGGACAAATCTCCGTCAAAGGCGTCATGCCGCCGCGTCTTCGCGTCGATGACACCATCAAATTCTTTAAGAAGTAAATTCAATCGGACATAAAAAAATCCGCGCGGTCGAGAAGATCGCGCGTTTTTTATTGCCAAAAATCGGCAACGTTGTATAATTTCGGAGGGGAGTGATACGAAATGGATCAGAGAACCTGCAGGATTATCAAACTTCTGATCGAAAACGGATCGATCAAAACAATCGGAGCAATCGCAAGACAACTCGACGTCAGTGCAAAAACAATTTCGCGCAACTTGACAAAAGTCGATGAAATTCTCGCCGCATATGACTTGACGCTCGAACGACGCACCGGCTCCGGACTTCAATTGATCGGCAGTTCCATTAAAAAATTTTCCCTCTACGAAGCCGTCAAAAAATCTCTCGATCGAAAAGAGTACTCGCCGAAGGAACGATTGTCGGTGATTATCAGCCGCCTGCTGTCGAGCCGCGAGCCGATCAAACTCTTCGTCCTGTCTTCTCAATTGCGCGTGACGGACTCGACCATCAGCAACGATCTCGACAAACTCGAGCCGTGGTTCAGAGATCAGGGGCTTCGATTGTTGCGAAAACCCGGACTCGGCATCAGCCTTCTCGGCGACGAACGAGATCTCCGCCGAGCCATCGTCCGCTACATTTACGAGCACATCGAGCAATCCGAATTGCTTCATCTCGTGCAGGATAATTTGAATGCCGACGGCAACGACGAGCGCATTACTCAAGTGTCGAAATTTCTGCTCGAATTGATTGACGAAGGCGTTTGGCGGCGACTCGAAAAACTCATTCATAATCTCGAGCGCGAGTTCGGCTATCAACTGTCCGATAACGCCTTCATCGGCTTGATCGTGCATCTTTCGTTGACGGTTCAGCGCATTAAAAATCATGAAAGCGTGCAACTCGGCGAAATTGCTTTGCAACAACTCCGCGCAAAGCACGAATTCACTCTTGCGACAACTTTGGCGGAAAAAATTTCTGCAGAATTTGACATTGAAATTCCCGAAAGCGAAGTCGGCTACATTACAATGCATTTGCTCGGCGCGCGCAACCGTTACAATTCCGAAAACATCGGAAGTATTTCGATGATGGATAATTTTCGGCTCGTCAAGCTCGCGCGCTCGGTCATGAAAAACGCCGCGCGGGAGTCCGGAAAAAACATCGACAAAAATCAAAACCTGCTCGCCGGACTCGTCAATCACTTCGGACCGTCAATCAGTCGGATCAAAATGAAAATGGACATTCGCAATCCGTTGCTCGGCGAGATCAAAGAGCATTATCCCGAGTTGATGACGTTGACCAAAAAGTGTGTGGGCGAGCTCGAGCGCGAGGTCGGATGCGAATTGCCGGAGGCGGAGATCGCGTATATCGCAATGCATCTCGGTGCCGCGCTCGCCGACAGCGAACAATTTCTGCATTCCGTGCATCGGGTGGTCGTGGCGTGTCCGACCGGCATGGGAACTTCACGCTTGCTCGCCGGGCGATTGAAAAGCCAATTTCGGAATTTAAAAATCGTCGATCAGGTGCCGACTCTGGCAATCAATTCGACATACACCGCATCGATGGAGTTCGAGTTCATCATCTCGACGGTTCCGATTCCGCACGCGCCGTGCCCGGTCGTCGTTGTCAACACTTCACTTACGCGAGATGATCGCTTGAAGATCGAAAACGAGCTCGCCCGACAGAACGAAACATTTTTGAGCAGTGCGGCAGAATTGGAAGCGCGCCTGCCGTTCGTCGACGCATTGAAACGACTCACGGAATACGGGCAGGCAATTTCCGAACTGCTGATGAATTGGTTTTACGTCCGCGCTGCGGTGCATTCGATTGAAGAAGCGTGCTTCATTGCAGGAAAACTCGCCGGCAAATCACCCGTCGACAGCGAAGGCATCAAACTCGATCTGTTGCGTCGCGAGGACAAGGGCTCGACTGTTTTGACGGGGCATCACATGGTTTTGTTGCATTGCAGGACGCAACACGTCAAGGAGTCGGCATTCGGCATTCTGCAACTCGGCAGCGGCTTTGTTTATCAGAACGGCGGCGAAGTGGTTCGGACGGCGATTGTCATGCTCGCGCCCGTCGACAGCTCCGAATGCATGATCGACACGATCGGTCATGCGGCGTCCGTTCTGCTCGATCGATGGGGCTTCATCGAAATTCTGCACGAAGGCAACGAGCGCGAGATTTTCGACGAGCTTGTCAAGATTTTCGAGGAATTTTACAAAAGCAAGTACAATGAATTGATTTACTGAAGGAGACGTTTTCATGAATTGGAAAAAATTATTGACGACGTTGATGCTCGGCTTGACGATGAGCGTGACCTCGGAAGCGGCACTGCCGTCGGTCGTGATCGACAAGGGCATTTTCGACGGCGGCATTCTCCGAGTCACGGGTATTGCGGAAGTTTACGGAGACGGCGAGAAAGTCTCGACCGCAATTCTGCAATATCCGAAGGAGCTCAATCCGAAAAGCGTTTCGATCGACGATTTCTCTGTCGAGGGCAAGACGATTGAGGCGGTTTGCGTCAACGCCACGCCCGAGTGGACGAAAAAATCCGTCGCGGGAGTTTATGTCATTTTGAAATTCAAACACGAGAACTCCGCTTTCGACGGCGAACTCAAACCGCGCGGCGGCATGAAAAACGACAATCGATCGGAAAAACGCGAGGGCGGAGAAGCTCCGATGCGTTCCGATCGAAAAGCTCCCGACTTGAAGTTTGTCGTGCAGCAGACGGGCACGGTTACCGCGCTCGACGATACGCCTTACATGCCGACGATGAAATTGATCGAGAGCTCGACCGTGAGTTGCCCGACAATCGACGAGTTCAAGCAATTGGAATATACTTCGGCGGACGGCGTGACGATGCCTTACAACGTCTGCCTGCCGAGAAATTACTCTGTCGAACGGCAATTCCCGATGGTCGTGTTCATTCCCGACGCCGGTGCGAATATCAATGAAGTAACGACGCCGCTGTTTCAGGGCAACGGCGCGACGATTTTCGCCTCGTCCGAAGAGCAGAAGAAGCATGAATGTATCGTGCTTGCGCCGCAATACACTGCCGATCTCGTCGAGAAGCTCGGAATGATGACGACAGACGAAAATGTTTGGACGCCGGGTTTGGAACTTGTCAGCGAATTGATCTTTGACGCGACGAAACGCTTCAGTGTCGATCCCGAGCGCATTTACGGCACGGGGCAATCGCAAGGCGGCATGGCGAATATCGCGATTTCCGATCGATATCCGGATTTCTTCGCCGCGCAATTGCTTGTTGCCTGTCAATGGAATGTCGAGGAGATGGCGGCGTTGAAGGATAAGAAACTCTGGATTGTCGTTTGCGAGGGTGATACGAAGGCGTTCCCGGGCATGAATGCGGCGGTCGAGAAATGGAAGTCGCTCGGCGTGAATGTCGCGGTCGGCGAAACATTTTTGAACAGCAAAGCTCCCCGCGCGGAGCTCGAGAATCAATTGAAGACGCTCGAAGCGCAGGGAGCGGATATAAATTACACGGTGTTCGCGGGCGGCAATCACATGTACACGTGGTCATTCGCCTACGATCTTGATGAATTGCGCGATTGGCTGTTTCGACAATCGATCGACAAGCCGCTCGGCATAGAGCCGAATGCGGAAGATTAAATCACTTCACGGGAACGCAATGCTTGTTGTTGATGTCGGTAACCTTCTGCACACGGCGACGATACTTCTCTGCCGTCAACGCGTCGGTCTCCATCCACGTCTTGACGATCTCCATTGCGATCGCACTGCCGATGATCTTTCCGCCGATGCACAGCACGTTGGAATCGGTGTGCTCGCGCGAAAGTTGAGCGCAGAACGGATCTTGGCAAACCGCCGCATAAATGCCGTAAATCTTGTTGGCAATTAGAGCACTGCCGTAACCTACGCCGTCAACAAAAATTCCGCGATCACATTCGCCTTTGGCAACTGCAAGCGCCGCAGGATATACAAAGTCCGAAAGGTCGCAACCTTCTTCGTCGTAAGTGCCGAAGTCTTTAACTTCGTGACCTTGACTTTCAAGATACTTTTTAATTTCATACTTGAGTTGCGTACCTGCGTGATCATTAGCCATTGCAATTTTCATAAATTAACCCCCTTTAAACAGTTGACATTTATAATTTTGTTTTTTAATATTTCTATGAAAAGGAAAATTTCCCTTTAAAAAATTGGAGGAATTGAGATGAAAAAATTTTTTAAATTAGTGTTTACGATTATGTTTGTAATCGCGGCGATTGGTTGCAAGGGTGCGGAGGCTGTCAACGATTCTGCCCAAAATAATTCGCAAATTCAGTTGGAGGAGACAACATCAAAGGATATTCCGAAAATTATTTTGCGTGATAATCCAAACGACATTACAATTTTTGGTGAACCTGTTGCGACGCAGGAACAAATGGTACAATTTATTCTTAGGCGAAATCCAAATCCGAAAATTAATTGTTCGGTTGAAGACCTTGTGCGTTACTACTATGAGGAAGGTAAGCTCGAAGGTATACGCCCCGACATTGCAATTTGTCAAGCGATTAAGGAAACAGGAACTTGGAATTACGGCGGCGACGTTGTGCCGGAACAAAATAATTATTGCGGACTCGGTACGACAGGCGGCGGCGTGAAAGGTGGATATTTTCCTACGCCGCAAATTGGAGTTCGCGCTCATATCCAACACCTTTTAGTTTACACTTCAACTCGTCCGACTAAACTTGAAAATGTTGATCCGCGCTATGAACACATTGTCAACAATCGCCGTGACGTTTTCGGAAATATTCACACTTGGGTAGCTTTAAACGGTGTATGGGCGGCGCCCGGAATTGGTTACGGTCAAGACATTTTAGCTTTGTGGCAAGAGGCTCAAGCAATGTTTTCAGGCAATGTTCAAGTTCCGATGACAAGAGAAGGCGACAGCATTGAAGACAGAGCGGCAAATTTTGTACTTCTTGGCTTGATTAACTTCGGCAACAAAGAGTTTGGCAAGGCTGAAGAAAATTTCCAATCTGCCGTTGAACTTACTCCCAACGATACCGATGCACTTTGGGACTTAGCTTTAGCGCAGGAGAAAAACGGTAAATTTGACGCGGCGATTTCCACTTACGATAAAATTTTACAACTTACTCCTGATTTTAAAAATGGCTATTACAATCGCGGCTTATTAAAGCTTATGAAAAATGATTTTGACGGCGCGATTAAAGATTTTCAAGCTACTAATCCAAAAGAAAGTCGTTTTGTAGAGGCTCAAAACGAAATTGCCGTAGCTCATTTTAGACAGGGTATGTATGATGAGGCTTTGAAAGATTTAGAAGTTGCGGTTAAGATTAACACGACTAATGAAATTGTAAATTCCAACTACGCGAAATTGAAGGCTTATCTTGGTAAATAATCGTAAAATTTTTATTAAACTACTTTTCTTTTGGAGCAAACTAGTAGCTAGTAGCTAGTAGCTAGTAACTAGCTACTAAACCGCTTGAAATGCCGCCATTTACTTTTATTTTTTGATCTTCTCATTAATTAAGAATTTAACGGAAGGTGATGCATTGGAAAATAAAAAGATTCCTCCGCGTCGAACTCGCTCAAAGAGTCGTCTAGTACTTTTCCTATTTCTGTTAATATGTTTCATGACTGCCGCAGTTGCCGGCGCTATGTTGGCAACGTCAAGCATTTTTGACAACAAGAAAAAAACTCCGATAACGCAGATTGAAAGGGAACGTGAAAATCCAAGCGAAGAATTGATTAAGGCAAAAGATAAGGCAACAATTTTAATTATGGGTGTTGACGTTCGCGAAGATGACGTAGGGCGCTCCGATACATTAATGGTTGCTACGGTCGATCCTACTTACGATCAAGCCACTTTGCTTTCAATTCCGCGTGACACTCGCGTTAGAATTTACGGTTATGGTTTCGACAAGATTAACGCGGCTTATGCTTACGGCGGCGAACCATTAGCAGAAAAGACTGTTGAAAATTTTCTCGGCATTGACATTGACCATTACGTTATTGTCAACGTAAGAAGTTTTGTGAAGATAATTGACGCGCTCGGCGGAATTGATATTTTTGTTGAAAAGCCGATGGACTACGAAGATCCTTGGGACGATAACGGCGGACTTGTCATTGACCTTTATCCTGGTTTGCAACATATGGACGGAAAAACCGCCGTTACTTATGTTCGCTATCGTGACGGCGAAGGCGATATTGGCAGGGTTAAGCGTCAACAACAATTTATGTCAGCTTGTATGGATAAAGTTACGTCGCCGGAAATTATTACGCATATTCCCGATATTATTCGCGAAGTTATGTCCGCAGTCGATACTGATATGACTTTCCGCGAACTTTTGGAACTTGCGGGCGCTATAAAAGCCGCGCAGTCTAACGGACTTGTTACCGATATGGTGCCGGGTTATCCTGTTTACATTGACGACATAAGTTATTGGATTCCCGACGTTGAGGAAATTCGTTATGCAATGGCAGTAGGGTTAGGCGTATCTTTTGATTCAGATTTAAGAAGACGTGCTGAACGTGATGCAGGTGAATACAGCAGTTCAATTCCCGACAATGCCGTAGAAGCTCCCAACGATGAAAATATTGGACAACCTATTCGTCGTGATGATTCTAGACGTAATGAAAATCGTAGCGATGACAGGCGTTCTGATAATAACAGCCGTCGTGATTATACAACTAACGATTATGATAATTCTGCGCGCAATGAATCAGATTCAACGTCAAATGATTCTATGCCAAATATGCCGCGTGATTATCAGCGTGAATATCAACGTAACGATACGACGCGTAGGCATGATGAGCGCAGTTACTCAAATGATCGCTCCAATTACGATCGCCGCGTTTATGACGACAGAAATAATTATGACAGGCGCGAAAGTGACAGCTATGAACGCGGACGCAGTGTCAATGAACCTTTTGAAGTGCCGAGCCGTAGTGATTCTGAAAAGACACGTTGATATAGAAAGGCGAATTATGAAAAGTAACCTGATACTTATTGGATTTATGGGAACGGGTAAAACCAGTTTGGGAAAACTTTTGGCTGAAAAACTTGGACGCGGTTTCATTGACATTGACCAAAAAATTGAACAAGACGCCGGAATTTCTATCCCGCAAATTTTTGAGCGTTACGGCGAAAAATATTTCCGTGAGCTTGAGAAAAAGACTGTTGAGGAAATTACTAAACGTCACGGCTTGGTTATTGCAACCGGCGGCGGCACCGTCAAAGACGCA
>ERZ842401.7208-NODE-7208-length-11493-cov-8.789386_pt1 | contig 11493 bp, 9 predicted proteins | sample MGYA00521270_ERZ842401 | MGnify/ENA primary metagenome ERZ842401 (study PRJEB31892, sample SAMEA3878208) | bioreactor metagenome | biome: Moose rumen | place: Sweden | collected 2011-10 | study: EMG produced TPA metagenomics assembly of the PRJEB12797 data set... | reverse complement strand
TCCCGGCCCGCAGCCAGTGGATCTTCGGCGGTGACGGTGCCTCCTACGACATCGGTTACGGTGGTCTGGACCACGTGCTGGCCAGCGGCGAGAATGTGAACATCCTCGTTCTGGACACCGAGGTGTACTCCAACACCGGCGGCCAGAGCTCCAAGGCCACTCCGGTCGGTGCCATCGCCAAGTTTGCCGCCTCCGGCAAGAAAATCCGCAAGAAGGACCTGGGCATGATGGCCATCAGCTATGGCTATGTCTATGTGGCCCAGGTGGCCATGGGTGCCAGCCCGGTACAGTATTTCAATGCCATCAAGGAAGCCGAAGCCTACGACGGACCGTCCCTGATCATCGCCTACAGCCCCTGTATCAACCATGGTCTCAAGGCCGGTATGGGCCTGAGCCAGAAGGAGGAAAAACTCGCTGTGGAATGCGGTTACTGGCATCTGTATCGCTACAACCCGGCCCTGGAAGGCACGGACAAGAACCCGTTCTCCCTGGACAGCAAGGAACCTGACTGGAGCAAATTCCAGGACTTCCTCAAAGGCGAGGTCCGCTTTGCTTCCCTGTACAAGATGTTCCCGGAATCTGCCGATGAGCTGCTCCAGAAGACGGAGGAATTTGCCAAAGTGCGCCTGAACACCTACAAACGTCTGGCAGGCAAATAGTGCGAAACCCGACAATGGCTGATTTTCAGCCGCCAACAAAAATCGACCGGCGCAAGTTGCTGCCGGTCGATTTTTTAATGCAAAGGGGACTTTTTACTTCGAGAACACGGAAGTGAAGGCGTTGTTGGCCAGGTCGTAGGCTTCCTGGATACGGCGGGCATAACCCACGAAGATATCGCCGGTGGGCGTAAGCGTCAGATAAGGTTCCCGCTCGAACAGCGGAAACCCCAGCTGGTCTTCCAAAGAAGCGATCTGGGCACTGACTGCGGGCTGCGTCACGCCCAGCTTGCGCGCTGCTCCCGTAAAGCTGCCCTCCTCCAACACAGTAAGGAAGGCGCGAATTTTGCTATCTCCTAACATCGGCATTTTATTATATGACAAAATTAAATTAAATTTGTGATTTGGAAAACAACATACATCTTATATTAACTATGAAACGTTTTGTTTTAACTCTCGGAGCCCTCACCCTGGCAGCCGTCACGGCGCTGGCTCAGCAACCCACCCGTGAGCAGCTGGAGGCCGCCATCGCACAGATGCCCCAGCTTCCCAACACGGACCAAGTCCGTATCGGCCATCTGGACAACGGACTCACCTATTACATCCGCCACAACGAACTGCCCGCCGGCCGTGCAGAATTCTATCTGGCCACCAACGTAGGCGCCATCCAGGAAGAGTATCCTTCCCAGGACGGCCTTGCCCACTTCCTCGAGCACATGTGCTTCAACGGAACGGAACATTTCCCGGACAAGCAGATTCTGAATTACCTTCGTTCCATCGGCGCCGAATTCGGCCGCAACATCAATGCTTCCACCGGTTTCGAGGAAACCCAGTACATGCTCAACAACATTCCCGTAGAGCGTACCAGCGTCGTGGACAGCTGCCTGATGATCCTGCGCGACTATTCCCACTTCGTGCTCAATACCCCGGAAGAGATTGACAAGGAGCGCGGCGTCATCATCGAAGAGCGCCGTCAGCGCCGTAATGCTTCCTGGCGTTCCATGGAGCGTTCCCTGCCCTATTATTTCGGCGCGGACAGCCCGCTGGCTTCCTGCACCCTCATCGGCCTGCAGGAGCATCTGGAAACTTTCAAGCCGGAAAGCATCGTGAGCTTCTACCACACCTGGTATCACCCCGGCAATCAGGCCGTCGTGGTGGTCGGTGACGTGGACGTAGACCGCACCGAGGCCAAGATCCAGGAACTCTTCTCCGTGATTCCTCTCAAGGAGAATGCCCTTCCCAAGCCCATCCAGGCCATCGCCAACCACGCAGAGCCGCGCGTAGGCATCATCACGGATCCTGAGACCACTTCTCCTTCCATCGAGCTCCTGTGGCACAGCGAGGCCATGCCGGAATCGATCAACGCCACCGCCCTCGGCCTCACCACCGACATGGTGGAAAGCATCCTTACCATGGTCATGCGCGAGCGTTTCAACGACATCACCTCCAAGCCCGGTGCCCCTTACCTGAGCGGCAGCTTCGGCGTAAGCGACCTCATCTACGAAGACATCGAAGCCGTCATGGGTGACGTGACCCTGCGCGAAAACAACATTCTGGAAGGCTTCCGCGCCTTCTATACGGAACTGGTCCGCCTGCAGCGCTACGGCATCACCGATGCCGAATTCAACCGCGTCAAGGCCGATTATCTCTCGATGATGGAAACCCGCGCCAACCGCGCCTCCACCCGCCAGAATCCTGAATTCGTCAGCCCCATCCTGCAGAACTTCTTCGACAAGGAGCCCATCATGGAGCCCGATATGGAACTGCAGCTTGCCCAGGCCCTGTTCGGCCAGCTGAACGCCGCCACCATCAGCCAGATGGCCGCCCAGCTCTGGGGCGACGAGAACCTTGTTGTCCTGTACATGGGCCCGGAGAAAGCCGGCATCGCCACTCCTACCGCCGACCAGATCCTGAAAGTCATCGAAGAGGTGAACGCTTCCCAGATCGAAGCTCCGGAAGGAGAAGAAATCCCTGAAGCTTTCCTGGATCCCGCCGCCCTCAAGGGTTCCGCTGTCAAAGCCACTGCCTCCAGCATTTACAATTCGACCGAATGGACGCTGGCCAACGGCGTCAAGGTATACGTCTATCCCACCGAGCTCAACAAGGACCAGATCCTGTTCAACATCTACAAGGACGGCGGTCTCAGCCTGGTTTCCGACGAAGATCTCGCCTCTTTCGATGACAACGTGATTTCCCTGTTCCAGAGCAATGCGGGTGTCTCCCAGTTCCCCGGTACCATCCTCAAGAAGATGCTCACCGGAAAGAACCTGCACGTGAACACTTACTTCGACGCGCTGGAGAACGGCATCAACGGCAGCTCCACCGTAAAAGACCTGGAAACCGCCCTGCAGCTGGTATACCTCTATTATACGGATCCCCGCTTTGATGCAGAGGAATGGCAGGCTGGCATCGACCAGATCGAATCCATCCTTCCCAACCTGGAGAACCAGCCCAACTACAAGCTCCAGACCGAGCTGTACAAGACCATCTACAACAGCCCCCGCCACCAGATGATTTCCGGCGAGCGCCTCGCAAAGGCCAATCTCCAGACCCTGGAGAAGAACTGGAAGAAACTCTTTGCCGATGCTGCCGGCGCCAAGATGGTCTTCGTAGGCGACATCGACCCTGCCACCCTGAAACCGCTGGTAGAGAAGTACATCGGTTCCCTCCCCGCCGGGAAGGCCCCGCTCAAGTGGGTGGACAACAACGACGATATTGTCAAGGGACGCAAAGAGAATGTGTTCACCGTTGACATGCAGACCCCGAAGAGCACCGTGCTCCAGGTCTACAGCGCCACCCTCCCTTATACCTATGAGAAGTCTACTGCCCTGGAGGCCATCTCCTACATCCTCGACATGCGTTATACGGAGAGCCTCCGCGAGGATGAAGGAGGCACCTATGGCGCCTCCACCAACGGCAGCTTCGGCCGTCGTCCCAAGGAGCAGGCCCTCATCCAGGTCTACTTCGACTGCCGTCCTTCCGTGTGCGACAAACTGCGCCAGCTGGCCATCGACGGGATCAACGACCTGGCCAAGAACGGTCCCACCGACGAAGAAATCAACAACGCCAAGCTGAATCTCCAGAAGAACCTTCCGGAAAGCCGTCAGCGCAACAACTGGTGGCTCAACGGCATCGAGCTGTACCTCACCTACGGACAGGACCGTGACGCCGCCTACGAGGCAGCCATCAACGCCCTCTCCAAGGAATCCGTAAAGGCCACCCTCCAGGAGATCCTCTCCCAGAACAACTTCATTGAGCTGGTCATGAAGCCCGCCAACACGGCAGAGGCCGAATAAACTCAATACCATACTATGGAAGAAGAGGCTGACAATGCATGTCAACCTCTTCTTCTTTTTCTATCGGCCACCGGCAGGACCGGTCATTCGGCAAATGCGTAGGAGAAGCCTTTGATGCGGTTCCAGGCGCCGCGGGTAAAGTCAGGAACTTCCACGGGAGCGCAGCCATTCTCCAGGGAGAGGCGGGAAAGTTCCGTGACGCAGCACCACTCGGCCAGGTCGTAGACGTCCATATCCAGCGGAAGGCCGTTGTTCAGGCAGTACACCAGGCGGTAGTCCATGATAAAGTCCATCCCTCCGTGACCGCCCACCTCCCTGGCCATCTCTTCCAGTTCAGGGGTCAGGATGGGATTCCGGTACTGCTCCATGAGCGCCTGCAAGGGCTCTCCCCTGTACACCTTCTCTCCCTGAAGATGCTGGTAATCCACCTCCGAAGCGCCCTCTTCCCGAAGGCAGACCTCCTGCAGGGGATATTTGGCGGCATAACCGTCCGTTCCCACCAGCTGGTACATCCGGCTGTAAGGGCGGGGAGTCATCACATCGTGCTCAATAAGGATGGTTTTCCCTTTCTGCGTCCGCAGCATGGTCATGGTCACGTCGCCTCCTTCAAAGGGTGTATCGGCCTTCCCGGCAGCTGCTGCATGCCTGGGGCCGTTGAATGGATCGGTATCCATGGCCACCAGGGTGATCAGCCTGTCACCCCTGTGGATATCCAGCGCCTGGCACACCGGGCCGAAGCCGTGGGTGGGATAGAGGTCCCCCCTGTGCGTCTGGTTGAAATCCAGGCGCCAGTTATTCCAATACAGTTTCCAATACGGGTCCAGATTGTGGTTATAGGCTCCTTCGGCATGGATCACTTCACCGAAGACGCCCTTCTGGGCCATGGTGAGGGCGGTCAGTTCAAAGAAATCGTAGCAACAGTTCTCCAGGATCATGCAGTGCCGGCGGGTCCGCTCGGAGGTATTCACCAGATCCCAGCAAGCCTGCAGGGTCTCCGCCGAGGGCACTTCGATGGCCACGTGTTTGCCATGCTCCATGGCATACAGGGCAACCGGGACGTGGTGCAGCCAGTCGGTGCAGATATAGACCAGGTCTACGTCCGGATCTTCACAAAGTGCCTGGTAGGAAAGCTCTTCCCCGCTATATACATGGGCCGAAAGACCCTTGGCTTTCAAATAATCCAGGCTGGACATGGCCCGTTCTTCCACCACGTCGCATACGGCCGCGACATGGCAGCCCGGCACAAAGGTAAGGCGCTCGACGGCATCGGAGCCCCGCATGCCAAGCCCCACGACGCCGATCCCTACATCAGCGATGGGCTCAGCGGCGAATTGCAGCATGTCCTGCTGGCCGGCAGGACGGGGCGGCACCTGGGTCCGGATAACCGTCTGCGGACCGGAAGTGCAGGCAAAGAAGGCAGCAGCCATCACTGCTCCGGCGAGAATACGGGAAAACAAACGCATCTTCATAAGGTGTTGATAAAAATAGACATATAATCCCAGTTGCGCAGGACACAGGCAAAAAGAGCCAGCTGGTTGCGCGTCCGGACCAGATTATGCCCGGGATAGCTGACTTTATAGTAAGTGTCTCCGTTCAGATAATCCGCGAAGAACCGCACCGCTGCCATATTCAAAAAAAGAGGCCCGAAAGCCTCTTTTACTGATGATATTTGTGTGCCTATGCCTCGGAGATGGCTTCGTTGGGGCAGGTGCCTTCGCATGCGCCGCAGTCGATGCACTCGTCTGCATTGATTACGTAGGAGCCTTCGCCCTCGGTGATAGCGCCCACAGGGCAAACATCTGCGCAAGAACCGCAGGAAACACAAATGTCGGGATTGATCTTTCTTGCCATAGTTGTTATAGTTTTATTGTTGTGTATTCAAATTCCATGCAAATTTAGGCATTAAATTTGATTTTAAAAATAACTGTATTTAACTTTGTTGCCATGAAGATGATGTTTTGGACCCTTTTCCTCGCCGCCGGCATTCTTTCCTGCGGCTCCCGTTCAGCAAATAGCGCGCCTGTTGTGGAACTGGCGTCGGCTCAAACCATAGAAATGGCATCCGAGGCCGAAGACGGCAGTACCGTCGTCTTCGACAAAACCGTCCACGACTTCGGCGACGTAAGCATCACGGACGGTCCGCTCTCCTGCACGTTCACCGTTACCAACAACGGGACGGAGCCCATCGTCATCTACGAGGTGGTCTCTTCCTGCGGCTGTACCGATGTCGTCTGGACCAGGGAACCCCTCCAGCCCGGAAAAAGCGGCACCATATCGGCCACTTTCAAAAATGAAGACGGCCCCTACCCCTTCGACAAAACGCTTACGGTCTACGTCTCGGGCCAGCGGAAACCGGTGATCCTGAGGCTGCGGGGCGTGGTACATGAGAAAAAGAAATCCCTGAGCGAGCTCTTCGGAGCGGAAAAGCTCGGGGATTTTGGTATGAAGACCCGGGAATTCAAGGCCGGCAATCTCCGGCAGGGACTCAGCGTCAGCGAAACTGCCACCGTAGCCAACCTGGGCAAAAAACCGCTGCAGGTGTCCTTCACCGACGCTTCCAGCCAGCTCCAGGTGAGCGTCTCCCCCAACCCCATCCCCGCCCAAAGCACGGCCACCCTCACCTTCACCATCAACGCCGATCCTTCCATCTACGGGAAATACACCTATCAGGCGACGCCCGTCCTTAACGGCAGCAAGGCTCCGGCCCCCATCACTGTATGGGCCATGACAAGGGAGAACTTCGACAGCTGGACGGAGGAGCAGCGCAATGCAGGCGCCATCCCGGTCTTCGACAACAGCACGGCCAACATCGGCATCATTCCCTCCGGAGAAACCGTAGAAGTCACGTTCAACTGCTCCAACCGGGGCAAATCCAATTTCCACATCTTCAAGGCCGATGCGGAAATCCCGCAGCTGGAGGTGCTGGAAATGCAAGACGCCGCCCCGGGGAAGAAAGGGCTGGTACGCGTAAAACTGGATACGTCCGGACTGGAAAAAGGCGAAACGGTTATCATGCTCACCCTTACCACGAACGCTCCGCTCCGCCCCGTAGTCAATCTGTTCCTGGCCGGCGAAATCCGATGAATTGTTTAAGTCGCTATTTTTGCTTAAATTTGCAGGATAGGACTTTTAACATTTATGGCAGAGAAGATCAACACCACTTATAACGACGACGCCATCCAGACCCTGGAATGGAACGAGCACATCCGGCGCCGCGCCGGCATGTACATCGGCCGCCTGGGCAACGGAGACCGGCAGGGAGACGGCATCTACGTGCTTCTCAAGGAAATCATCGACAATTCCATCGATGAATTCTCCATGGGATTCGGCAAGAGGATAGACATCTCCATCGAAGGCAAGACAGTCACTGTCAGGGACTTCGGCCGCGGCATCCCGCTGAACAAAGTGGTGGACGCCACCTCCAAGCTCAACACGGGCGGCAAGTTCGACGACACCAACTTCAAGAAGTCGGTGGGTATGAACGGCGTCGGCACCAAAGCCGTAAATGCCATGTCCACAGACTTTTACGTTGCCTCCTACAGGGACGGGCAGTGCTCCTTCGCCCGGTTCTCGCGGGGCATCCTCCTGGAAAACGCCATTACGGATACCACAGAGAAGAACGGAACCTTCATCCGCTTCACCCCGGACGAAGAGATGTTCGGCGATTTCTCCTTCCACATGGAGTTCGTGGAGTCCATGGTGAAGAACTACTCCTACCTCAAGAAAGGCCTCACCCTCATGCTCAACGGCGAGCCCTACAAGAGTGAAAACGGCCTGCTGGACCTGGTGACGGAAAACATGAGCGAAACGCCCCTGTATCCCCTGATCCACCTCGAAGGCGAAGACATTGAGATCGTCCTCACCCACGGGAACAGTTACGGAGAGAACATCGCCACCTTCGTGAACGGACAGAACACCCGGGACGGCGGCACCCACCTGGCCGCCTACAGGGAAGCCATAGCCAAAACCTTCAAAGATTTCTACAAGAAAGACTATAAGCCGGAAGATATCCGCCAGGGGATCGTCGGGGCCATCGCCATCCAGATCCAGGAACCCATTTTCGAGGGCCAGACCAAAACCAAGCTCGGGTCTACCTACATGTGGGAGAAGCAGGTGAAGGCGGCGGACGGAACGGCCACCACGGACCGCGGTCCCACCATCCGCACCTTCGTGAACGACTTCGTCACCAAGAACCTGGACAATTATCTCCACATGCACATGGAGATCGTGCCCACGATCGAAGACAAGATCAAGGCTTCCCAGGCGGAGCGCGAAGAGATTGCCGGCGTGCAGAAGAAATCCCGCGAACGCGCCAAGAAAACGGCCGTGTACAACCGCAAACTGCGGGACTGCCGCTATCACTTCTCGGACGCCAAATTCCCCAAAGGCCACGAAGACGAGCGGGAAAAGACTTCCATCTTCATCACGGAGGGTGACTCGGCATCCGGTACCATCACCAAGGTGCGCAACGCCAACAACCAGGCGGTATTCTCCCTCAGGGGCAAGCCCATCAACTGCTACAAGGAAGGCCGCAAGAAAGTGGCCGAAAACGAGGAACTTAACCTGCTCATCGCCGCCTTAGGCGTAGAGGAAGATCTGGACAACCTGCGCTACAACAACATCATCGTAGCCACCGATGCCGATGACGACGGCATGCACATCCGCATGCTGGTGCTCACCTTCCTCATGAAATACTATCCGGAACTGATCCGCCGCGGGCATGTATACATCCTGCAGACGCCCCTGTTCCGCGTACACAACAAAAAGGAAATCCGCTACTGCTATTCCATAGAAGAGCGCGACGCCGCCGTGAAGGCCCTCAAGAGCGGGGTGGAGATCACCCGGTTCAAAGGCCTCGGAGAAATCTCCTCCCACGAATTCGTGGATTTCATCGGCGAAAACATGCGCCTGGACACCGTGAAACTGGCCGATGAAGAGTCTATCGCCGATATCATGGAGTTCTACATGGGCATCAACACGTACGAGCGCCAGCACTTCATCATGGACAACCTCAGAAGCGAAAAAGAACTGGAAGACGTCAATATTTAAGAAATGGCTAAGAAAATCAAAACTACCGTGAGCCCGGGCTGGGCCAAATTTTGCGGATGGTGGCTCAGGGCAATGGGCTGGAAAAGCGTCGGAGGGCCGATGAAAGAGAGCAAGGCCATCGTGCTGGGCGTGCCCCATACCACCGTCTGGGACTTTCTGGTAAGTTACCTCTTCTATACGCAATTCGGGAAAGTGGCCCACATCATGATCAAGAAAGAGTTCTTCTTCTGGCCCCTCGGTCCCATCCTGCGTGCCTGTGGCGCCGTTCCGGTGGAGCAGAAGAGCGCAGCCACCCTGGTCAAGAGTCTGATCACCCACATGGAGGAAGTGCCCGAATTCCATCTGGCCATCGCGCCCGAAGCCACCCGCAAAGCTACGAAAAACTGGAAATCCGGCTATCACCTGATCGCCAGGGAGACCGGTGCCACCGTATATCTCGGCTACTACGACTGGGGACGCAAGCAGATCAGCGTGGGCGAGCCCTTCGAACTGACCGACGACCCCAAGGCCGACATGCAGCGCATCTATGACCACTACCGCCCGATGGGCATCGAGGGTTTCCACAAAGACCAGTTCATCGTACCTTAATCGACAAGTATATCAACCTGAACCTCAAACACCATGGCAAAAAAAATCAAGAGCCCCTACAAGGCATGGCGCAAGTACCGTGGACGGGAAAACACCTGCACCACCCTGCACAAGGTCTTTGACTATGCCACAACCACTTATGCAAAAAAAGTCGCCTATCAATATGTAGACGGCGGCCAGCAATACACGTACGAAGAATTCCGCCGCAAGACAGAACAGCTGTCCATGCGCATGACGCGCTTCGGCATCAAGCACGGTGACCGGGTGGCCATCCTGTCGCAGAACATGCCCAACTGGGTGGTGGCCTTCTTCTCCGCCACGGCTTTCGGCCGCGTTGCCGTGCCGATGCTCCCGGACTGTTCGGAAAACGAGGTGTCCAACATCCTCACCCATTCCGAATCCAAGGTACTGTTCATTTCCCAGCGCCTGATGCCCAAACTGAGCGACGAATGCCGGGAAAAGCTTACCCTCATCATCGACATCGAAACCTTCGAATTCATCAAGAAGGACCAGAACGACTTCAAATGCAACGGTTGGGTGAAAGATCCGCAGCCGGACGACCTGGCCTGCATCATCTACACATCCGGCACCACCGGCAAGGCCAAGGGCGTGATGCTGAGCCACCGCAACCTCAGCCAGAACCTGGCCGCCGCTTTCAAGGCCAAGCCGGCTTTCAAAAAAGACCGTTTCCTGAGCATTCTGCCGGCGGCCCATGCCTATGAAATGAGCGTCTCCACGCTGTATTCCTTCTATGTGGGAGCCACCTGCTACACCCTGCAGAAACCACCTACCCCCACCATCCTGATGGCGGCCATGAAGAAGGTGAAACCAACCATCGTGCTGTCCGTTCCGCTCATTATCGAGAAGGTCGTGAAAAACAGCGTATTGCCCACCATCCAAAAGAGCCGCGTGCTCTCCTGGGCCGACAAGAACATCCCGCACATCCTGCACTGGTTCATCGGCAAGCGGATGGTGAAGAGTTTCGGCGGAAAGCTGCAGTTCTTCGGCATCGGCGGTGCCAAACTGGACCCGGCGGTGGAACAGTTCCTCATCGACTGCAAATTCCCCTATGCCGTGGGATACGGCCTCACGGAAACAGCGCCGCTGGTGTGCAACGTGATGGTGAACAAGAAGAAGCATGCGGGCTCCATCGGCCCGGCTTCCTACAAGGTGGAAATCCGCCTGGACAATGTGAATCCGGCCAACGGAGAAGGAGAGATCGTCGTTCGCGGCAACAACGTGATGCTGGGCTACTACAAAGATCCGGAGCGTACGCTGCAGGTGCTGGACGACGAAGGCTGGTTCCATACCAACGACGTGGCCACCATGGACGAAAACGGCCTCTACTACATCAAGGGCAGGCTGAACAATACCATCCTGGGACCTTCCGGCGAGAATATCTATCCGGAAGAGATCGAGCAGGTTATCAATAATCTGGAAGGCGTGGAGGAGTCCCTGGTCATGGAACGGGACGGCAAGCTGGTAGCCCTGGTGAAATTCCAGGACAACGCCCTGGACTGGGACCAGGCCACGGAAGACAAGTGGTTCGAAGAGCTGGAAGCCCGCAAGACGGCTGTTCTGGACTGGGTGAACAAGCGCGTCGGAAAGAACGCCAAGATCGGAGAAGTGGACGCCATGAAAGAACCCTTCGAAAAAACGGCCACCCAGAAAATCCGCCGGTTCAAGTACAAAGACTCCCACGGAGACGAGCCGGAGAAGCCGGGCGAGAACAGCACCCCGGACGAAAAGAAAAAAGAGGAATAACCATTTGGTTTTCCGGTAAATAATCACTATATTTGCACTCCTTTTTGGGCACCTTGAAGCCCGAAAGGAGTGTAAAACTTTTATAAACAATTAATTAACAAACAATGGTTAACCAGTACGAAACCGTTTTCATTGCAACT
>ERZ842401.7206-NODE-7206-length-11493-cov-36.686047_pt1 | contig 11493 bp, 10 predicted proteins | sample MGYA00521270_ERZ842401 | MGnify/ENA primary metagenome ERZ842401 (study PRJEB31892, sample SAMEA3878208) | bioreactor metagenome | biome: Moose rumen | place: Sweden | collected 2011-10 | study: EMG produced TPA metagenomics assembly of the PRJEB12797 data set... | reverse complement strand
GATTCCCTGCCGAGGTTTTTCTCAGCATCGACGAAGCCCACGACAACGGCCTGAAAGTGGCCATCGCTTATCCCAATCCAGGGAAGGATGTGCTGAATATCAGGACGGGATTGAAGAATGCCCATGTGGAAGTGTATGACATCAACGGCAGGCTGGTTCATAGACAGGATATTACGGAGAACGTGACGGCGATTGAGGCTGGAGATTGGGCTGAAGGAGTTTATGTTTGGAAGGTTTACACGGGCGTTTCGACAGGTTCAACGACCCTTGCGGAAACGGGAAAATGGATAAAAGAATAGCCTATAGGGTTGCGAAAAGTCATTTTTTTTGAGAGATTTCGCAAGGTGTAGCGCCATCAACTCAGGCTTTCTTCAGCTTTGCTATCCTAAAGGCTTTACAATTTCAATTCTCAAACCTAAGGCGTTGATGATATTGTACAGGGTGGAAATGGTTGGGTCGATAAGACCATTCTCAATTCTTGAAATGTAACTCTTGTTGGTGCCAATGCGCTTCCCAAGCTCCATCTGGGAGATTTTTTCCTCTCTTCGGGCCTCACGAATCACTTGACCCATATAGAAAGCGTATGCTTCCTTGCGAAAAGCCTTTCTTTCCTCAGAGCCTACCGCTCCGTACTTGGCATCCATTACTTCGTCATAACTTTGAATCATGTTTTCGTTTGTATTCATAATACTCCTCCTTGATTTTCAATGCTTTTTCTATTTCTGCTTGCGGCGTCTTCTTTGTTTTTTTCTGGAAACCATTAAACAACACGACGATGTTCCCCTCGTCAAAAATAAAGAACACCCGATAAATGTTGCCTTCCCATTCAACCCTTAATTCGTAAACGCCGTCCTTTACAAGTTTCACGAACTTGGAGTTGATGCGTTTCAGGGTCTTCAGCATATCCAACACATAGTCAATCTTTCGTCTGACATTGTCGTTCACCGAATCGATGAATGCTTTGAAATGATTGCCGAAAGTGATAATCCTTCTTTCCATGCTGCAAAAATAGCAAAAGTTTCAATATATTGCAACTTTTTTGCCGTTGTTTGGCCAAATTTACAATAGTTTTACATTCTATCTCCTTGGCGGAAACGGGAAAATGGATTAAGGAACTCAAGTTTCGCACATCCCTAACGGGATGTAAGAGATTGATTGTAGTTGTTTTACCGAACGCAAATCCCTACGGGATTGATAGGCCCTTCCCAAAAAAAGACACTGTTGTTTCGATGACGCAAGCCTAACGTTCCCGTAGGGAACTGCGTTCGGTTGAATGCCAAAGTGTTGTCTTTCGGCATCCTGTAAGGATGCTCCAAGACTTGCGAAACTTGAGTTAAGGAATAAAGGAAACAAATCTTACACAATTGGAAAACAAATATTTGTGAAAGATTTGTTCCAGATTTGTTTCCCAAAAAACTACGCTTTCTTCAGCAGAATGACATACACGGGGAAGTGGTCGCTGTAGCCGCCCATCCACACGCCGCTGCCGAAGGTGCGGAAGGGATAGCCGTTGTAGCGGCCTCCGTGCTGCTTCAGGAACTCCTTGTTGTGGACCTTCGCGTTCTTGAACTGGTAGGTCGAGTAGTCGGTGGGCAGCAGGCCGGGGGTGAGGATGGTCTGGTCGAGCACGCCGGGCACGTCGTTGTAGTAGTTCGTGCCGATGCCTTTCTTGTGAAGCTCGTACATGGGGTTGTAGAACTCGCCGTCGCGCAGGTCTTTCATGTTGCCCGAGGCGCGGAGGTGTTCGGTGACGGTCTTGTTGGTCGGGTAGTCGTTGAAGTCGCCCATCATGATGATTTTGGCGTTTGGGTCGTCGCGCATGATGCTGTCGGCGATGTGGCGGCACAGCTCGGCGGCGGCCACGCGACCCGGCATCGAGCGTTTCTCGCCGCCATAGCGCGATGGCCAGTGCATGACGATGAAGTGCATCGGCTCGCCGTCGAACAGACCGCTGACCAAGAGCTGGTCGCGGGTGATGAAGTCGGGCTGGCCGGAGACGACCAAACGGTACGACTTGCTGCCCGTCAGCTTGAAATACTTCGGGTTGTAGATCAAGCCCACGTCCACGCCACGGCGGTCGGGCGAGTCGTAATGCACCACTTGGTAGTGACGGTCGGCAAGCTCAGGCTGGGCCACGAGGTCTTCCAAGACGGTGCGGTTTTCCATCTCCGACATGCCGAGGACGGCCACGCCGTCGGGCGACCAGTCGGTGCCGATGGTGGAGATGGCGTAGGCCATGTTGTGGAGCTTGGTCGTGTATTTCTCGGTGTTCCACTGGTTGGCGCCATTGGGCAAAAACTCCTCGTCGTTCTTGAGCGGGTCGTCGATGGTGTCGAAAAGATTTTCAAGGTTGTAGAACCCGATGAGGCCCACCTTGTAGGCTTGTTTTTCCTGCGCTGAAACGCTTGTAATGCCAAGGCCGAAGGCCAAAATGAAGAGGGCTAATGTGAGATGCTTATTCATGGTTTGCGTGTCGTTTGCGATGGTTTAGGCTGCAAAGGTAATATTTTTCCTTTTATAATTACAAGCTTGAATGATTTTCAAAATGAAAAATGTTCCCAAATTTGCGAACATTCAAATCTTTTCCATATTTTTGCAGCGCAATGATAGTTACATTCGAGAAAACGTATTTGCAGGAGCTTTATGTTGACGGTCGGGTGAGCGACAAAAAACATCGTTTTCAGCCACAAATTGTTTCGAAATATGTGAAAGTCGTCAACTTGATGAAGCAGCAAGAGAATGTGTTGGGGCTTACGAGATACGGCTCGCTGCATTATGAGAAGCTGCATGGCGATAAGGAAGGACTGTCTTCGGTTCGAGTAAACGACCAATATCGAATTGAGTTTGCGGAACGGATTGAGGCAGGCAAACAAATCGCCACGATATGTAACATCACGGATTTGTCGAACCATTACAAATAAGAGGAGGAACAAAAACATGACAACGATTGAAGGAGTGAGTCCGCAGATGATAGCAAACAACTTGAAACCTTATCAGCCCACGCATCCAGGCGAGGTGTTGAAGGACGAAATCGAGTTTCGAGGCATTTCGCAACGCAGTTTGGCCAAGGAAATGGGCATTTCTTATTCTGCGCTCAACGAGGTGCTCAATGGGAAACGTTCCCTGAATCCCGAACTGGCCATGATGATGGAAGCCGCATTGGGCGTTGATGCAGCCCCGCTTTTAGCCATGCAGAACGAGTATGACATGCAGATGGCCGAACGTAACGAATCGTTTATGGAGAAACTTAGGCAAATTCGCCGTATTGCAGCGGTATTCTAAAATTCTCTTTTTTGTTTTACTTTTTTGCCTAAATTTGCCCGTTGTTTCTGTTTCATCGTAAGCTTTTATATAATCATAAAATACTCAATATGAAGAAATTCCTACTTTTAATGGCGGTCCCCGTGCTGATGGTTTCGCGGCTTGCGGCGCAAGTCATCGACACGACCGACCTCAACCTCAACGACGTGCCGACGGTCATCCTCCTCGATTCCGACTTCGAGGAGTCTTCGACCTCGGTCAATGATGCCTCCACGCTGCTCAACTCGTCGCGCGACGTGTTCAACTCGATTGCGGCCTACAACTTCGGCTCGCTGCGCTACCGCGTGCGCGGCAACGACTCGAAGTACAGCGACGTGATGATCAACGGCATCCTGATGAACGACCCCGAGACGGGGCGTCCCGTCTTCAGCAACTGGGGCGGACTCAACGACGCCTTCCGCAACTCGGTGCTCGTCGAAGGCTTGGGCAAGACCTATGCCGGCTTCGGCGGTGTAGGCGGCCTGACGGCCTACTCGACACGCGCCTCGCAGTACCGCAAGCAAATCTCGCTGAGCTACGCCTTCAGCAACCGCTCCTACAACCACCGCGCCACGGCCTCCATCGGCACGGGCGAACTCGGCAAGGGCTGGTACCTGATGGCCGCCGCCAGCGGTCGCTACAAGTCAAGCTACGCCTTTGACCCGCAGAAATCCAACGGGATGAATGGCTTTTTGGGCACCCTTGGCGGCTACACCGAAGGCACCTTCTACCGCGCAGCCAGCTATTTCCTCTCGGCGGAGAAGAAGATCAACGACAAGCACAGCCTCGACCTCACCGTGTTTGCGGCACCTTCGCAACGCGGCGGCTCGTCGCCCGTGGTGCAGGAGGCCTACGACCTCGTCGGCTCCAACTTCTATAACCCCAACTGGGGCTACCAGACCATCGACGAGAACGGCACTCAGGTCATCCGCAACTCGCGCGTGAGCACCTACAACCAGCCGATGGCGCAGCTCACTTGGTATTGGACGCCGAGCCAAAAGACCGAGTTCAACACCTCGGTGTATTACTTTGGCGGCAAGGCCGGACAAACCGCCCTCGAATGGGGCGAAGCCAAGGACCCGCGTCCCGACTACTACCGCAACCTGCCGAGCTACTTCGAGACGCACGCCCACAGCACGGCGGAATATGAGGAACAACTCAACGCATGGCTCAACCGCGACGCCTCGGTGTGCCAGCTCGACTGGGATGCCATGTACAATGCCAACCGCAACCACCTCTTCACCGTGGAAAACGCCAACGGCACCGAAGGCAACACCATCACGGGCAAGGCCTCGAAATACATCCTCGCCGAGCGGCATTACGACAAGATGCAGGCGGGCAACGCCACCTACTTCAAGCACGAGTTCATGCCCAACCTCATCATGACGGGCGGCTTCTCGATAAGCGCATCGAGGACACATTATTATGAAAACGTCAACGACCTCTTGGGCGGCGACTACTACTACGATATTAATAAGTATGCCGAGGACATGGAATCCGACGAGTGCCAAGTCGATTTGAACAACACCAACCATGTGGCACGGGTGGGCGACATCATCAACTACAACTACTACGCTCATCGCGACTATGGCCGCGTTTGGGACCAAGTGAACTACCTCGTGGGCAACTTCGACCTGTATTTGGGCCTGCAACTCGCATTCACCCAAATCTGGCGCGAGGGCTTGTTCAAGAATGGCGCTTTCGCCGACAATTCCTTTGGTGCCGACCAGATGCACAACTTCCTCGACCCGAGCCTGAAAGCCGGCGTGACCTACGCCATCAACGGGCGCAACCACATCGTGGCCAACGCAGCCTTGGTGTCGCAAGCCCCGCAGTTCAGGGACATCTACGTCTCGCCGCGCACCCGCCACACGCTCGTTTCCGACGACCTGAAGAGCGAGCGCATCGCGGCCTTCGATTTGGGCTACCAATACCGCTCGCCCATCTTCAAGCTCCGCCTGACGGGATATTACACCGCCTACAAGAACCTCATCTGGAACCGCAGCTTCTATTGCGAGAACGTCTATTTGAGCAGCAACACCAGCAGCGACAACAGCTACACCAGCGAGTTCGTCAACTTCATCATGACCGACGTGGAGCAGAAGGCCCTCGGCTTGGAGCTTGGCGCGGAGTACAAAGTCACCCCGACCATCACCCTGCAAGCCGCCGCCGCCAACGGCATCCATGTGTATGGCAACAACCCGCTCTTCTCGGTCTATGACGACAACAACGCCTTGGCCTACATCGAGAACAGCACGGCCTACCTGAAGGACTACCACGTTTCGTCGGGACCCGAGTCGGTGGCCTCGTTGGGCATCAAGTACAACTCGCCGAAATACTGGTGGGTGAGCCTCAACGCCAACTACATGGCCAACATGTACTTCGACGTGAACCCCTACAACCACACCGAGGAAGGCATGTTGCACTACGCCCAGGGCGACATCCGCATCGAGGACGTGCTCAACCAGACCCCGATGAAGTCGGCATTCACGCTCGACTTCTACGGCGGCTTCTCGAAACGTTACAAAGGCTACTATTTCCTCGTGAACGTGAGCGTCAACAACCTGCTCAACAACAAGAGCACCATCCTCTATGGCTACGAGCAACTCCGCTTCGATGCCAACAACCCCGACATGTTCCCGGAGAAGTATTCCTATATGTACGGACTCAATTACTTTATCAGTTTGACAGTTAGGAAATGAGCTATTAGCCATTAGCCGTTAGCTATTAGCTCAGTAAAACCGGCTAATGGCTAACAGCTAAAAGCTAACGGCCAAAAAAAAATCAAGACAAACAAATAAACTCCAAATAACAATGAAAAACAGAGTATTCAACGCATTTCTGCTGCTTGCCATGGTGGGCCTGATGTTCACCGCCTGCAAGAAAGACTATCCTGAACCGTCCATCCAAGACCTTCCGATCGGGACGGTTTACACGATTGACGAGATCCTGTCCATGGAATCGGGCACCGTGTTTGACACGGCTTCGGTGTATGGCATCGTCACTGCCGACGAGGTGTCGGGCAACCTCTACAAGGCCGCCTTCATGCAAGACCGCGCCACGGGTGCCGCCATCGAGCTTTACCTCAATGCCACCAGCGGCCTCCGCATCGGCGACTCCATCCGCGTCTATCTGAAAGGCGCCACCTACGCGATGTACAACAACTTGCCCCAACTGAGCGGCTTCGGTCCCGACGGCCACATCGTCATCTTGGCCAACAACAAGCCCATCGAGCCTGCCGTGACCACCATCGCCAACATCAACGCGGGACTGCATTTGGCCGGCTTGGTGCGCTTGGAGAACGTGAAGTTCACCGAGCAGAACACCTTCGCCGACGCGACCTCCTACGGCAACCGCACCCTCGCCGACCCGACGGACTACTCGCAGACCGTCATCGTGCGCACCTCAAACTACGCCAACTTCGCCAACGACTCGCTGCCGCAAGGCACGGGCAACTTGGTCGCCATTGCCTCGGTCTATAACAGCACTTGGCAGCTGCTCATCCGCTCGGCCCGCGAGCTTGAGTTTGAAGGCTATGTGCCTGGCGGCGATGCCGATTTGCCGTATTACCAAGACTTCACCTCGTCGTTTGGCACCTACACGACCTACGATGTGCTGGGCGCCCAATCGTGGGAGATCGACTACAGCACGGCCAAGATGACCGGCTATGCCAACAGCACCAACTACGCCAACGAGGACTGGCTGATTTCGAAGCAAGTCTCCTTTGAAGGCGTGTCGCAAGTGAGCATGACGATGACCTACATCGCCCGCTATTTCAGCAACGTGAACAACGACATCACGGTGCAGGTCTCCACCGACTACACCTCCGGCGACCCGACCTTGGCCACTTGGACGCAAGTGCCCGCCACATGGGCCGAAGGCTCCAACTGGACCGACTTCGTCGCCACCACCATCGACCTCTCGCAGTTTGCGGGACAGAAGGTCACCGTGGCCGTGAAATACCTCTCCGACGACACCAAAGCCGGTACCATCGAGGTGCAGAGCATCCTCATCCAAGAGGGAAGCGGCCCCACGCCGCCTCCCGGCCCGAACCCCGGCGGCGAAGTGCAGAACATGCCTTACACGCAATCGTTTGCCTCCGAGTTTGGCACTTACATGACTTACGACGTGTTGGGCACCCAGTCGTGGGAAATCGACTACAGCACGGCCAAGATGACGGGTTATGTCGGCGGCAGCTACTATGCCAACGAAGACTGGCTCATCTCCTCGCCGGTGGCCATCACGGGCGTGAGCGACGCCAAGATGACGATGTCGTATATCGGTCGCTATTTCAACAGCATCAACGATGAAGTCACCGTTTGGGCCTCGACGGGCTACACCTGGGGCAACGACCCGACGACGGCCAACTGGACGCAAGTGGCCGCCTCGCTGACGGAAGGCAGCAACTGGAACACCTTCCTCACAGCTGAAATCCCGCTGACGCAGTTTGTCGGACAAACCGTCACCTTCGCGGTGAAATACACTTCCACCGACAGCAAGGCCGGCACGATGGAGATCCAAAGCATCACCATCGAAGAGGGTAGTGGCGTGACGCCTCCCGAGCCGCCCACGCCGGGACAAGGCGAAGGCAGCGGCACTGCCGACGACCCGTACAACGTGGCCGCAGGCATCAGTCAGCAGAGTAACGAACCCATCGCTTGGGTGCATGGCTATATCGTTGGCGCGGTGAAGTCGGGCCTCAGCTCGGTCACCAGCAACGCCGACATCAACTGGAGCGCACCGTTCGACTTGGCCACCAATGTGGTCATCGCCGACGATGCCTCCTGCAACGAAATCAGCCAGTGCATCATAGTCAACCTGCCTGCGGGCAAGCCGCTCCGTGCGCAAGTCAACCTGATGGACAACCCCGGCAATCTCGGTAAGCACTTGGCCGTGAACGGCAAGTTGCGCAAGTATTTCGGCCAAGCCGGACTCCGCGACAGCAACGGCACCGAAAGCGACTTTGTGTTGGAAGGCGGCGACACGCCCACTCCTGGCACAAGCATCTTCTCCGAGACCTTCGCTAACGGGCAAGGCAGTTTCACGATTCAGGATGTGGTTCTGCCTTCTGAATTGACCTACGTTTGGTCGTATGCCTCCAATTACAGTTGCATGAAAGCCAGCGCTTATGTCAGTCAGGCTTACGCAACCGAAAGCTGGTTGGTTTCGCCCGCCATTAGCCTGTCGGGTGTTGCTTCTGCCACCTTGAAGTTCGACCAAGCCATCAACTATGCTTCGCCGAACGGTGCCTTGTTCATGATGATTTCCACCGACTACAGTGATGATGTCACCACGGCCAACTGGACGGAACTCAACCTCAGCGTATGGCCTGCTGGTAGCGACTGGACCTTCATCAACTCTACAGCCGACTTGACTCCATACGTTGGCCAAACCGTGACCATCGCTTTCAAGTACACGAGCACGACATCGGCTTCGGCCACTTGGGAAGTGAAGAACTTCGTGGTGGAAGAGTAATCTTCGGCCAAAATCATACGGAAAGCCTGCCTTCGGGCGGGCTTTTTTTTGTTTTGCCACGCTGCATGAATAATTTTCGTTATCTTTGCGCGTTGAAAGGAAAAACGAATTTGAGCATGTCAGAGAATTTGGTCGTCATACCCACCTACAAGGAAAAGGAGAACATCGAGAACATCATCCGCTACGTCTTCAACCTGCCGATGGCTTTCGATATCCTCATCATCGATGACAACAGCCCCGATGGCACCGCCGACATCGTCAAGTCGCTGATGACGGAGTTCGGCGACCGCTTGTTCATGATTCAACGGGCGGGCAAGTTGGGCTTGGGAACGGCCTATATCACGGGCTTCAAGTGGGCCTTGGAGCGTGACTATCAGTATGTCTTCGAGATGGATGCCGACTTCTCCCACAACCCCGACGACCTCCAACGCCTGCACGACGCCTGCGCCAACGGTGCCGACCTCGCCGTAGGCTCGCGCTACAAGACGGGCGTCAACGTGGTCAACTGGCCGATGGGGCGCGTGTTGATGTCGTATTACGCCTCGGCGTATGTGCGTTTCGTCACGCGGATGCAGGTGCGCGACACCACCGCAGGCTTCGTGTGCTATACCCGCAAGGTGCTCGAAACCATTGACTTGGACAAAATCAAGTTCGTAGGCTATGCCTTCCAAATCGAGATGAAATACACCGCTTGGAAACTTGGTTTCGAGATCGAGGAAGTGCCGATCATCTTCACCGACCGCCGCGAGGGGCAGTCGAAGATGAGCAAGGGCATCTTCAAGGAAGCCGTTTTCGGCGTCGTCAACTTGCGCTGGCGGGGCATGACAGGAAAAATCAAACCAAAGAACGTCAGATGAACTATTACATTGAAAATGCGACACTTGTCAACGAGGGCCGGACCTTCGTGGCAAGTGTTTTCGTTTCGGACGGCAAGATTGCCAAAATCGTCCGCGAAGGCGAAAGGTTCGATGCGGGTTCGGCTACGGTCATCGACGCCAAAGGCAAATACCTGATTCCAGGCATCATCGACGAGCATGTGCATTTCCGCGAGCCGGGGATGACTTACAAAGCCGACATCTACACCGAGAGTCAGGCTGCCGTGGCCGGTGGCGTGACCTCTTTCATGGACATGCCCAACACCATTCCGCCAACCACGACGCAAGAGCTTCTGCAACAGAAGTTTGACCTCGCCGCCGAGAAGTCGTTGGCCAACTATTCCTTCTATCTCGGCGCGACCAACGACAACCTCTCGGAAATCGTGAAGACCGACCCGAAACGGGTGTGCGGCATCAAGGTTTTCATGGGGTCGAGTACGGGCAATATGCTTGTCGATAACGATGACGCATTGAAGCTTCTGTTCAAGGAGTCGCCGTGCCTGATTGCCGCCCATTGCGAGGACGAGGATCTGATACGGCACAATTCGGAGCTATATCAAGAGATGGTGAACAGAGACATCGTGGCGCCAAAGGCTGACCTGCATCCCAAGATTCGGACCGAGATGGCTTGTTACCTGTCTTCCTCAAAGGCCATTGAGATGGCCACGAAAACGGGTGCCAAACTCCACGTCCTGCACGTCTCAACGGCTAAGGAACTGAGCCTGTTCAAGAACAACATTCCGTTGAAAGACAAGAAGATAACCGCTGAGACTTGCCCGCATTACTTGCGTTTTGACGACAGCGACTACAGGAAAAGGAAATTCAGCATCAAGTGCAATCCGGCCATCAAGGCGGAAAAGGACAGGATAGCCCTGATGAGCGGCATCCGCGACGGGCTGATTGACACCATCGCTTCCGACCATGCGCCGCACCGCCGCAACGAGAAATACACCGGAAACTATTTCACCAGCAAGTCGGGATTCGCCTCCATCCAACATTCGCTTGAGGTGATGCTTGAATGGGTTCACACGAAAGAAATGACTTTCCCGCAAGTGGTGACGCTGATGTGCCACAATCCGGCCATTGTCTATCAAATCGACCGACGTGGCTTCATCCGCGAAGGCTACCACGCCGACCTTGCGCTCGTGGATTTGAATGACAGACACGTGATTTCGACCGCCAACGAGTACACCAAGTGCCATTGGACTCCCTACAAGCGGGAGTGGATGCGTTCCCGCGTGACGCATACCTTCGTGAACGGTAACTTGGTGTATGAAAACGGCGCCTTCCATGAGGAAGACAGAGGCGCGAGAATAGAGTTTAACAGAAACTAAATGAAATAATGATGAAAAAGATTATCTTGATTTTGAGCACGGTGTTGCTTTTGGCTTCTTGCTCGGCCTCGTTGACCGAGAAAGTCGAAGCCTCTTACCCCAATGGCAATCCTCAGACGGTCCGTTTCTTCGACAAGAACGGCAACTGCGTGAAGGAGGCAGGGTATTACGAGTCGGGCCAGGTGAGGATAGAAGGTCCGATGAAAGACGGGAAGATGGAAGGCGTTTGGAGATCGTATTATCCCAACGGTCGGCCCTGGAGCATTGGGGAATATAAAGACGGCAAGGCCGAGGGCGCGACGACCGTGTATTGGGAAAACGGCAACTTGCGTTGGGAAGGCTTCTACAAGGAAGGCATACACTGCGGCAAGTGGAAATACTATGAAGAGCAAGGCGACTTGCTCAAAGAGGTGGATTACGGCGAGTAAAGCCTTATTCCATCACCCAAGCCGTTCCTTCCTTGCCGTCCTTCAGCGTGATGTGGAGCTTGCCGAGGTCGTCGCGGATCT
>ERZ842401.7205-NODE-7205-length-11494-cov-5.680566_pt1 | contig 11494 bp, 11 predicted proteins | sample MGYA00521270_ERZ842401 | MGnify/ENA primary metagenome ERZ842401 (study PRJEB31892, sample SAMEA3878208) | bioreactor metagenome | biome: Moose rumen | place: Sweden | collected 2011-10 | study: EMG produced TPA metagenomics assembly of the PRJEB12797 data set... | reverse complement strand
AGTCCCTAAATTTTTAGGTGCTTAACTTGACAAAATCGCTTACGAATGACAGTGCAAAACGGCTGCTACGGGAGAAACCACCCGAGCCTGCCGGGAAGAGCCTTTTTGCGTTTGCCGTAATCCCTAAATCTGCCCGTGCAGGTATGCATTCATCAGAAAATCATTTACCTCAGACTGCCAGCCTTTGCCCTTTTCCCTGAAGTGCGCGAGCAAAACCTTGTTTATCCGGATAGATACCTGCTCTTTTACAGGCTTGAAATATTCGGGGTGCTGTGATACAGGTCTGAATCCAGAAAAATCTGTTATTTCAGGAATTTCTGAGAAATCAATTTCATTATCGGGAACCGCCTGCGCTTCGCAAGCCTCAATGATTTTAGATTTTTCCAAGTCTGTCATAATAAAACTTCCTTTCGTGTGCCGTTGCCGGCCTTGCTGAAATTATACGGCGCTTGCCGTTGCGTGGTGTATATACGACCACAACGACAAGCTGACTTCTAACCCTGCCAAGAACTCTGAACCGTGCTTCTTCAAGGGTTGAGTCATTCTCGTCAAATTCTTCAATTGCCCATTCGTCGTCAAAGACCTCTTCTCCTTCCGCAAAACTTAGTCCTACTCCACTTTTCTTTTTGTGCTTCTTTATGTTTTTTGCGGCTTTCATGGGGTCGCTTTCGGATTCTTCCTTCCCGCTGTCCATGTTTAAAATTGTATCACTTTTTTATATCACAGTCAAATACTTTATGGATTCGCGCTCAAATTATCAAGCTACGGGAGAAACCGCCCGAGCCTGCCGGAAAGAGCCTTTTTGCAGTCATCATAGCCCAGACGGATGAGCTTTTCTATGCGCCCACAGGAAAAGTCCAGCACTCCGCGTCTTGCAAGCGGCACTGACGGGCGGATTTCGAGGACGTGCATTGAGTCGGGGACATCGCCTGAGATTCGCCCGGTTTGGGAAAGGTGGACGACAATCGCGTCAGTGCATTTCTCCCTGACCAGCGGTGCGAGCGGCACGTTGCAGGAAATCCCGCCGTCGCAGTACAGTGCGCCGCCGATTTCCTCAGGGCGGAAGGCAAGCGGAATCGCGCTCGTGGCAAGGAGGATTTTCCGCATTGTGCGCACATCAAAGCCGTTCAGCCTGAAATGGCGCACCCCCAGCGGGGGATATACGGCGGAGCAGGTGGCGTACACGGCGGGCGAGCCGCGCCCGTGCAGCTTTTCAAGCGGAATGCCGCGCATGAGGCGCAGAAGGCCGCCCCTTCCCCAAATGCCGCCGGAGGCAAGGGAAAGCACCGAGCCGCCGAGCAATCCCATGTCGCCACCCAAAAAACTGGAGACCGCCTCGCACAGGGATTCTTCCGCCGATGAGTTGTGGCACAGTATTTTCTCCTCAAGGCCGCCCTTCCACAGCATTTCCGCCTCCCCGCACGAGCTGACGGAAAACAGCGCCGCGTTGAGCGCGCCAGCCGATGTCCCCGACACGACCGAAAATCGATTTGAAATCCCCGCCTCGCACAGGCACTTCCACACGCCGACCTGATAGGCCGCGTTCCCGCCGCCTCTGGCAAGGACAAGACCAAGTTTGTGTTCCATGCGCACAGCATAGCACGGGAGCGGTGACAGGTCTTGACGCGGAAAAATGGCTATTTTACGACAAATTAAACACATTATATATGCAAATTTGATATTATGTGATATAATTGTCGTAATATGATAGAAACCAATGAGAAACAGAATGCCCTGAAACAAGCTGCGGCATCGCTGACGCTGAAACTTGCCGACGCGCTCAGGGGAAGAGGAAAGGCGCAGAGGGTGTACCGTGCGCTTGACGAGAATATCCGTGCCACCATTACGGAGACGGCCTTCTCCAAGATGGTCGAGCGCATACAGAAATCTCCCAAAGAAAAACTTGGGGACCTTAAAGATTCAAAGGGGCTGAGCATAAAAATAAGCCGAAGCCAAATCATGGTTCATAACGTACTGTCATGCCTCGGTATGGACGAGAGCGAATTTTTCAAGGAAGGCTTCGAAGCCTCCGGCGCTACCATCAGGAAGGACGAGGACCCGTTCCGCGTGCTTTCCCTTCATCTTGAAAATCTGGAATCGAAGCTGGATTATGTCACCGACTGCGTGGACTCAGAGCAGCGGAAGTCAATTCCCGTGAGATTCACGGAGCTGATGACATTCATGAACGCGCAGGAGTCTGCCCTGACCGAGTGCAAGAAATCGTTGGAGCATGACGGGTACGTAACCGATGATTGCATACTTGCATATTACTACTCCATCATGAACTATGGCACAAGATTTCGCAGGAGCAACAGAATTATCGTTGTTTTAAAGAAAATTTCAGAGTCAGAAAAGAAACTGGGAAATACGACCATCCTACTGGTCTATATTGTCACAGGGATGCTCATTTTCCTGAAGCTGATACAAGAGTTTGTAGGCATCTACGAGCGGAAACAAAGACGAAAAGCAGCAGTAAATATGTTTGAAAGAACGGCTTTCCTGATTGAAATAGGCGAAGGCGATGAAAGGAACGGTTACGGAAGCGAAGGACTCAATAAAAACGCGGAAAATAAAATTATGGACGAACTCAAGGATCTCGAAATTCAGCTTTTTCAGGTTCTTGACATGGAGCGTATCAGCGAAATGGAAATTGCAGAAGATGACTGCAAGTCCATTTGTCAGCACACACGGGAAGTATTTATAAACAGCCGGGATATGTTCTTCAACCAGAAGGTCATGGAGTCCGAGATATTCAAAAACTTTGTAAAGTCAGTATGCACTCTCACCGCATGGCTTGACTCAAGCTCGGACACCGCACCATACAGGCTTTTCCTGACAAATGAACGCATAAAGGCAATCAAAAGCATGAGCTCATGGCTGGACAACTTTTTTGAGGCTCATTACGAGGACTGGGCAAAATGAACGATATAAGCGGCACCGATGTTCAGGAACTTCTTCCCCTACAGAAGGAGGCGGTGGACTTCATAGAACGTAACTTCAAGAGAGGCGTGAACAGTCTCTGCGCCACCGGAGTGGGAAGCGGCAAGACAAGGATTGCCTGTGAGGTCATCAGAAAGCATCTTGCCGAACAAAAAGGCTATGCCCTTGTATGCTGTCCGACATCAACGCTGATTCATTCCGCATGGGAAAAAACTTTGGAATCACTGAGCATGAAGGGCCGGATATTGGCAGACAAGGAGTTTCCCATGAACATACGACGATCGGAGGGGTGTTTCAATCCGATACAGGGAATGACATATCTGATTACCTATAAGATGCTGGTTTCCAATACGGGACGATACGTGAATGCGACATTTTTTAAAAACAAGCCGCCATCTCTCATCGTATTTGACGAAATGCACTGTCTCTCAAACAATACAGTGGCTGAAAAACTATCACGGACGCACATAGCGGGCATACACGCACAACGGAAGCTCGGACTTACCGCCACTCCGATGGTAAACGAAACCGAGGAACTTGCATGTGCGGCAGGAATCCTCAACGGGAGCAACACATCGATTGATACGGGCTTCCTGTTTTTCAGAGATTCAAAATACACCTCAACGGAATGCAGACAGCTGATAGTCAGACTCCCCCTTTCAGCCGACGAGTATGACACGATGAATAGAATCAATGAGAAGATTTCAAACGAGTTCGCACGAATATCCGTGTCCCAAAGCCTGCTTGTGACCGGAAAAGGAAAACATGACTGCCATACATACATCTGCAAGGACGGGAAAACAAAGGCGCGTGCGCTTCAGGCAATCCTCCGCAAAATTCCGGCAATGGATAAAATCATTGTCTTTGACAGGCAAAAAGAAATCCTAAATCATTTATATAGTCAACCGTGGATATTAAAGTACAATCCTGTCATATATCATGGCGGTTTACCGAAAAAAAAACAGAAGCAGCATTATGACGACTTCATAAAAAATCCCTGCAAGCGATTGTTTCTCGCCACTGAGCAGATTGCGGGAGAGGGGCTGGACTTACAAGTGGCAAACCACGTCATCATCCTCTCATACGGCTGGACTCCAAAAGACATAATACAGATGACAGGCAGAGTGAAGCGGCTCGGACAGGAAAAAGACGTGTTCATCTATATACTGGAGACTAGACCTTCATCTAAAAGCACGAGGCTGATTGAAGAAAGTCAACTTGACACGATACTGGACAAGCATGAAAAAATGACGGGATTCATCTCAAAGCGTCAAAGACCGCATGAAAGGCCTGAAAATGTGGCAAAGGATTCCTTAAAGGAACTTGGCTTTGAGCTGGCAACGGAGAGCGTGCCGGGCCTGTTCCTTGACAACGGAAAGATTGAGGAGGACATTGCCAGCTTTATGGATTCCATACAGTTAGAATATATAAGAAAAGAAACAATAAAAAAAACCGAGAATATTATCAATTCACCCTTGCCTATAGGGGTCTTTGCTTTGCCTGAAGAAAAACAGGAAACCATCCGCCTTCTGAAAGATACCAGGTTAAGAAAGCATTGGGAAAACATCGAACAGCTTTGCATGCTCCTGATAGACTATGATGAACTGGAAAGGCAGAGAACAGTTGGGGAAAAGTATATAGAATTGGAGAAAACCATAAATGCAGAAATGGGAATCCGGCAGGACACAAACAAGCTGGTGCTTTATTTGGGGCATACCGAAAAGTCAGATGTCGTGAAACTGATGCATAAATACTTGACATTTTTAAGTAAGGAAACGACATAATTTTCTCATTCCCACCTGCCCAAAAAGTTTATAGTTTTTTACACGGTCTCTGACATAAAAATGACCGGGACAGCAGTTCCAAAGTCAATTTTTAAGAAGGAGGTCTGGCCATGTATGTAATCAGACACAAGGAATGGGAAGGCATAGACACCATCTCGTTCCGTCTCAATCCGCGCTATGTAAACCCATCCATGTGGTTCCACCAGCGCGAAGAAAAAAGCTACGCGCCATCAATCAGGAAGCTTTTCCCCGGCATCTCGCTCCGCTCGCAGAAGACGGACTACGGAACATGCTACTACTGCGATATTCAGCATGAGCGGCTGATGATGGGCGCGGACATCCTTTTTCAGGTGGAGGCGATGGTCTATCTGCTGATACAGACAAGATGCATCATAATCCCGCCGAAGTATGCAGACAGACCCGTGTTTGTCTCCCATTATGGGCTTCCAATACTGATAAAGCTCTCCGCACTGGACTTTTTCTTCGATTTCAAGCAGAAAGACGCCGTGTTTTCCGAAATCCCGCACGGTTTCGAGACGACGCGGTACAGTCCCGACCATAAGAAAAAGACATCGCTCATCTGCCTGTATGACAAGAACGCGGAATTTGAGTCCATGCTCAGGAACGGGAAACTGAAAGAAATAACGAGGACGGACGCGCCGATGCGGTGTGAAATCAGGCTCAGAAACTCCAACTCGCAGTACCTCAACCTTGACAACCTGAAAGGAACATACCAGCAGGTGTTCTGGCGGTACAGGATGGTGCTCGCAAGGATATGGAGGCGGTACGGCAATTCCGTGGGGAAAATCGGGGCGGACATAAGGCACGAGAACTTCCAGCAGATCCAGTTCCTTGCGAACAGCGGGGAAAAGCTTCCGAACCTTGACGAACTGAAAAAGAAGCCCTCAGGGACATTCGTGCCACCGCCATATCAGAAAAGCACCGTTAATATAGATATAGAAAAGTATAATGATATAATATTTTTCTTTCCAAGAAAGACATCAGTTTCGTGAGTAAAAGCATTTATATCTTGATTATTAAAAGCAAAAGAAAAATATCCAATCATAATACAAAGAGAAACCCTGATGATATTTCATAATATGAATATGAAATAATTCTGTATACTTCATATTCATTAATTCTTTATATTTAATTCATGTACACTAAAATACATCATTTGTAAGTATACCGCCTATACTCATATACAAACCACAATGTCAATCCAATGGCATAGACCAAGAAGGACTGTCAGCCACCAAAGGCCGACGGCTTTTTTCGTTGACATAAACACAATGGTGTAAAAATCTAAATGAGCATGGACATCTCAATGGCGAAAGCCAAGGAGACGGCACATGACAAGAAAAGATTTCTCGGTATTCCCAAAGACATTGAAAAACGGAACGACGATATTCTATTACACGACCTATGATGAGCATGACCGACGGCGGCAGTTCAGCACAGGAAAGCGGGACAAAATTGAGGCGGTAAAATTCTGCATGGAGAGAATGATGAAAGGCCGCCTCGTCCCCGCATCATCACTCCTGTTCAGCGAATACGCCAAGGACTTCTACGACTACGAGCGGAGCGCGTACATCAAAGGAAAGCTACAACGAGGATTCTCATACTCGCATTCAGCAGCGGACAGCAAAAACAGATTCATACGCAGCAAAGCAATCCCGTTCTTCGAAGGAAAAACAATGGACACGATTGCCCCGAAGGACATAGAGACATTCGTCGTCTCGCTGAAGGACGCGGGGCTTACAAACACGACGGTAAACAAAGACCTAAAAGACTTGAAGGTGATATTCCACGAGGCATTGAAACGGGGCGACATCGCAACAGACCCGACGGCTCAGATACAGCCGTTCAAGAACGACACGAGGGAAAAGGGAATATTCTCGTTATCGGAGATGGAGAGGCTTTTCTGCGGGAAGGATGCCGTCGAATCTGTGTGGGGCGGGAAGCGCGAGATGTACCTGCTGAACCTTTTAGCCGTGCGGACGGGAATGCGGCTGGGCGAGCTGCAGGCATTGCAGATGCGGGACATCATGGGCGACCATATCATAATCAGGCATTCCTACGACTGCACCTACGGGCTCAAGGAGACCAAGACGGGCACGGAGCGGATTGTCCCCGTAAAGGCGGAACTTTTGGGAGAGCTGAAATCCCTGTGCGGAAGCGGGAATGAGGATGCGTTCGTGTTCAGCCATACGCAGGGGAAAACGCCCATAAGACGCACGGACATCTACAAAAGTTTCCGCGCCGCGCTCGGACGAATCGGAATGACCGAGGAGGAGCGGAAGCGGAGGAACATCTCGTTCCATTCTTGGCGGCATACGTTCGCCTCCATACTCGCCAACAGGAACGCGCCCGAGCTGTACATCAGGACGCTCACGGGGCATTCGTCGCCCAAAATGCTCCGCCACTACACGCACATACAGCCTGAAGTGCTCGCGGGCTTCATCGGCTAAAAAAGTCTTCAAAAAATCAAAATTTTTCCTCCGCCGCGTCAGGACTTGTCACCGCCCCTGCCCTATACTTGAACCCACAGGGGCAGGAAGCCCGCCGCTTTATGCGGGACAATCTCATTCTTGGAGGACATATATATGGAACTGAAAGGATTCATCACAGGCTCGCTCGTAACGCTTGGCGTGGTCGGCCTAGTCGCCGCGCTCAAGGAGGCAGACATCTTCGATGACTGCGACTCCATTTGCATGGAGGACGACGACGCGGACGGGGATTCGGAAAGGGCTTCCGCCGACGGCGGGCACTCCGATGCATCGGAAAGCGCGGAAGAAGGACACGGGGCAACCAGTGGCACGGTCAATTTCAATGCGGAAAAGCTGGCAAAGACCGCAAAAGAAATCGCGGCAAAGCTGGACAACCTGAAAAGTGCCGCCGACAGCATAACCGAGGACGAGCGGCGGCAGGTGTGCGCTGAAATCGACGGGCTGAAAGAAGCCCTTGAAAAGCTGATTGAAAGCTTGGAAAAGACCGATGCCGCGTAGCCCCACGGTTGCGGTCTACATTCCGTCCGCCAGGTGCGGCGCGGATGCCCAGCGCGAGGCGTACCTCTTTGCCGACCGTGCGGAGGAGAAGCTCGGCATCAAGGTCATCCGCGTGGAGCGGCAGCTTGCCTACGACCTGCACCCGGACTTCTCCGAGCGGCAGGCGGAGGACTTCTGCATCGGAAGGCTGGGGCGGATTTTGGGCGAAGGCTGACAGCCGGAAACGGCGCAGAAAAAAATCGTTCAGTGTACACTGAACAAAGGACTTGAAAAAGTCCTTTGCCGCAAAACGAATGGAATGACGTTTTGCGGCACATTCTATCAATTTTTATTTTTATGGCAGGAAACTATGTTTTGTGCAAAATGCGGAAAAGAAATCGCGGAAGGAACAAGGTTCTGCCCCGGCTGTGGGCAGGAAGTCGGAGCTGCGCCGAAAACTGAAAGCGCGTTCGCCGGAATTATGAAGGCCGCCTCGGAAGCGAAACAAAAGGCCGCGGAAAAGCTTGACGGCCTGAACCAGAAGCTCAATGAGGCAGAAGAGAAGGATGCGGAGAAAGAAAAAAACAAAATAGACCCCGTTTCTGCTGATGAGAAGGACTGGCAGTCGGTCGCGGAAATCATCGCGCAGAAAAAAGAAAGCATTTTCAAGCTTCAGGGCGCGAAGAACGCGCTTTTAGGCACGACGAGCTTCAAAATGCGCGGTGAGATTTCCGAGTCAAAGGCGAAGTCCCTTGCCCAAAAGGCGGCTTTGGGAAAAATCCAGCCTTCCGACATCGTGGCGGTGTACGACAACAAGAACGAGGGGAAAATCGTTTTCACAGATTATGCGATGTATGCCACCGAAAAGATGATGAAGCCGATTGCCGTAAAATATGCGGACATCACGGAAGCGGGCGTGAACAAGGAGAACGCGGGGCAGGCTGTCGTGCGGCTCGCCAACGGTCTTGAGTGGACAATCACGAACAACAACTATGTTGACATGAACGCTCTTGCGGGAATCATCGCGACACTTTCAGTCTTTGCCAAGAGGCGTGGTGAGGACGAGAAGAGCAGGAGCATCGAATCCTCGGCGGAACAGGAGGCGACGCCGCTTCTGAAACTCATCGGATTCGCAGTCCTCACGGTGATTTTCTCGTGGAACTGCTACGCCATCTTCCACAATTTCAGCGTGGGCTCCGGCATAGGCTGGGCAATCGTCGCCATCATCGTGAACCTCGCGATTCTGTACCCGCTCGCAGGCTGGGCGGCTCTGCTCGCGGAGACGGTTACGAGAAAACAAGGCCTAGCTGAAAAGCTTGTCTCCAAGAAAATCATCTGGGTATTTCCGCTGATTCTGCTCATCTTGTTCGGCGCACGGGGGTGCGGAGGCAGCAAGGGCGGCGGCAGAGGGAATATCAGGCATGCAATCAAGGAGCTTGAATCAATAAACAACGAAAGCTCCCGGTACTGGGCGGCACTGATAGAGGAGAACGGAATCGACGCGGCCGCAGGCGGGGACACGCTCCTGACCGAGGCGGTAAAGAGCGGCAACCTTGCGCTGGTGCAGGCCTGCGTCAAAAGCGGGGCGGACGTAAACCGCATCCCAGACAAGCGCAGCCCGCTCGCACTGTCGCTTGACGGCTACAAGCTCGACATCACCAAGTACCTGCTGGAGCACAAGGCGGACGTTAATTTGGGCTACGTAAACGGCTCAACCAGAACTTCGCCACTGTGCACCGTCCTCAGGGACAATACGATGAATGACAAGAAATACGAGGCTGTGAAGCTCCTGCTTTCATACAAGCCGCGTCTCGTTGAAGAAGGAGGGGAAACGAACGATGCGCTTTCATATGCGTTCGCCAGCGAAGACGAAACCATGTATTCACTCATCATGCCCGAACTGCCAAAAGGTGCCCTCGACTTCACGAACCCGAAGAACACGCACACGGATCCTGGTACCGAGATAATAGGTTCATTACGGCTTAAGGCTCTCGCCCCGCTCATCACAAAATACGGTTATCGTCCTACGATAGTAGGAGGTCCCAGCGCCTATTATACGCTTGTGGATTTTAAGAGTTCCATATCCAAAGACGGCAACGCGGATAACGAGAGGAGAATCGAAGCTCTTAAAACCCTTGCAGAAGAACAGTATTACAAGGACAAAGATAAGGAGCTTGCCAAAGCCGGCAGATACGGTCTGCTGCACAACCTGAATTATGCGCTGGAGCACATTGAGTACGAGCTTTCTAAAGCAAGGGAAACCAAGGCAAAAGCTCCCGACGACGACTACTACGACTACTTGCGTTCCGAAATAGAGGATGGTGAGGCTGGCGTAAAGCTCCTCAAGGACGCGAAAACCCATTTTGAAAAGCTCGGCTACAAGGAGACGTATTAACCACACAGACCGGAACATACCCGCAACCATGCCGCAGGGATTACGTGCCCTGCGGCTTCTCCATTTTCGCAACAAAGCGATTCTTATTTATATATTATCTCCTGCGCATACAAAACGGCGCAAGGAGGATTCTATGAATCAAATCAACCAAATCATCATCGAGGGGAACCTCGTACGCGACAGCGAAATCAGGGAGACCGCCAGAGGCTCGACCGTGGCAAAGTTCACGCTGGCGGTGAACCGCTATGTGAAGAACGCGGCGGGCGAGTTCGAGCAGGAGACATACTTCTTCGACGCGGAGGCGTGGGGAAAGCTCGCAGAGACTGTCGAAAAGAAGGGCAAGAAAGGGAGCGGATGCCGAATCGTCGGGCGACTCAAACAGGACAGGTGGAAAGGAAGCGACGGCAGGGCGTACAGCAAGGTCTACATCGTGTCGGAGCAAATCGACTTCACCGCGAAATCCGAAAAGGACGAAGAAGATTCCACGCAGAAAAACGAATCGGCAGAACCGCCCGTACAGGAAAAAGCGCAGACGAGGCGAAAGCCGAAGTTCGACAAGGAAAGCCTTTTCGGGAATCACAACGCAACGGAAGAGCAGCCGAAAGCGGCTGGCTTCGACATCTACTAAAGACAGGGGGGAAAGCATGAGAATCACGAACAAACTCAACCTGCCATACGGCTTGGTCAAGGCTGTGTCGCCTGAGCCACACAACAAGCCAGGCGAAATCTCGGCGACGACGCTGATTCAGGGAACGAAGCAGGTAATCCTGACCCAGCGGCACTGGGCAGACCTTGAGGACGATGTATCCGAGCGGATATGGGCGGTGTTCGGCACCGCGGTACACGCGCTCTTGGAGACCGAGGGCGAGACCGACTTCACAGAAATCGAGCTGAAGCAGCGGGTGTCGAACATCACGGTCACGGGGCGGCTCGACAACTACGACATGGCGACGGGAACAATCTGCGACTACAAGAACACATCGGTCTACAAAATCAAAGCCTCGTGGCAGAAAGGCGCGGACGGAAAGCCCTACGGATTCCCCGAATGGAAACTGCAGGGGCTTATCTACGCATGGCTTCTGCAGAAGAACGGACTTCCCGCGACAAAGTGCCGATTCATCGCGCTCCTCAAAGACCATTCGAAGACGGAGGCGGAGCGCGACCACGCCTACCCGCAGTCGCCCGTGTATGTCTACGAGTTCGCCGTGACAAAATCGGACTTGGAAGAAATCGAGCGTTTCATCAGGAAAAAGGTCTTCCAGTACGAGCTCTTCTCGTCGAGCGAGGACAACATGATTCCCGAATGCTCTGCCGAGGAGCGGTGGCAGAAAAAAGATGAGCCAGTTTCAAAAGTATTAGCGGTCTCGGCTAAAAAAAAGCTTCCCAAT
>ERZ842401.7204-NODE-7204-length-11495-cov-5.268094_pt1 | contig 11495 bp, 9 predicted proteins | sample MGYA00521270_ERZ842401 | MGnify/ENA primary metagenome ERZ842401 (study PRJEB31892, sample SAMEA3878208) | bioreactor metagenome | biome: Moose rumen | place: Sweden | collected 2011-10 | study: EMG produced TPA metagenomics assembly of the PRJEB12797 data set... | reverse complement strand
CGACCGAAGCGGGACGCAAATGGATCACCGAACTGATCGGAAAGGTGTTCCCAACTCATACTAAGTATTACCTTTCAGATTATGAAAAGGTACCGAATCCCGAAGTTAAGCGTTATATGCTCGGTTATGTTCCAGAGGGCTTTTCTTTAGAGGTCGAAGAATACGATGAAACAGGCTATTCACTTGTATATGAGAACGAAAATAGTCAATTCTTTCGCATTAATGTGATCGGCCCATATGGTGTGTTGCAAATCGATTCAGAAAATGCCGACAGCAAAGAACAAGTGTTTGTTAACGGAGAACAGGCAGAGCTGGTTGCAAAAAAAGGAATAACAAGTATCGTTTGGACTTTAGATGAAGTGATGATCGTTCTCGATGGGAATATCGATAAAACGGAACTCATAAGAATTGCTAATAATATACAATAATTCAACAGATTAGCTGTTGCGTATTTGCCTCCTGCGTCGATATAGGTAAAAGAAAATATAGGAGGTTATAATATGAATAAGCAAACGCCATTCTGCTAGTATTGTTACTAATAATTCCACCTTTTTCGATTTCTATAGCAGAAGGTGGCCAAAGCAACCGGTCAACAAACTTTACTGTGGAAAGATTCATCGGATTAATCGAGCATCCACGTCTTTGAGCCTTTTTAATATAGCACTTGAGGAGGTGTAAATCGGGACTTCAGCATTTCAAATCCAACAGAGGATAAGTCTCCGCGCACACAGATCCACATAGCGCCCGAACAATAGTAGCGCTACGAGTGCACAATCTGTATTGTACTTAATCCTCGTCAACTAAATGAAGAACGAATGTACACAATAAGGAGATGGTTAACCAGCAACACAACAGACATACATAGAGATGCATTCCATGCAGAAAGACATACAGTTGCGTATATAAATATTGTCCTAACGTGTAATTTTATATAACAGCAAATATCATGGAGGTAAATACAATGAAAAGAATAATAGCATTACTGCTTATACTCGCTGTTTTCTTGAGTACAGGAACTGTTGCATATGCTAGCACGGCTTCATGGCAATCCTCCGTTGAAAGCTTCTATGTCATGAGTGAGGAGGTTCCTAAAGGCGTTTATGATCATATCCAAGAATCAATTGCTGGTATTACAAATGACCTTTACGATACCCAAAAGATTTTGGTAAGTAAGCCCTTTAAGCTGTTTAATCCTTCATTTGATTTGTATTATTGTCTTATTTATTATAATCGCAAAATTGTTGGCACGTACCGCGCTTTTGAAATTGATGGTCGTTATACAGGCATTTTTAGTGAAAACAAAGAAATTATTGAAGGTTTCGAACGGATTTCTTCACTTACAACGCCGGAGAACCCTGTAAAATTAATTTCAGGGAATTATGATGATATTTACGCATTAATAGGTTTTGATATCTATCCCATACTTTCTGATCCGTCTGGAAACAAAACAACTATCAAGGCAATTCTTGCATCTTCTGTAACTTGTGCGTCGACACACATTACAGATATTACAGAAGGCATTACAGTTAATCAAATCAACACTCGTAGTAATCCTACGTCAAAGTATCTTCAAATTGGTTATGCCGAAACGCAAGGCTCCCAGCCGTGGTGTATGGCATATGTAACAGCCTCGATTATGCGCTATAAAACCGGAAATGGTATTAGTACAATTAGTGCTCAATCTGTTATGGAATGGGCATATCCAGGTCTTACTCAAACTCAATTGAACAGCGAATCCTTGAGCACTACGAAAGCAGACGAATTTGCAAACACCTATAACATAGACCCGGTATATACTGCATCAAGAAGGACATATTCGCAAATCGTTAACGAAATAAAAGCTGATAATCCTGTCGCCTTTATTTGTGACAATCTTAATACTGGCGCAAAAAAATGTCACGCTTTTGTGTGCAGAGGTTATAATGACTACAGTGGAAATTCCTACTATTCTATTTGGAATCCTTGGTACACACAATTTGAACGCATATACACTAGTGACAATACTTATGTTAATTCATCAGGTACTGCAAGATATTTATGGTCTGCTACCATGTATGACTGGGATTGATCGATATGAAAACAAAGCTAATTTTGGTTTCTTTAATCGCAGCATTAATGCTTTGTAGCTGTAAATCAAGTAGGGATGCTATTAACCAATTATCGGATTACCGCCCGATGGTTTTTGTTAATGATACTCTTTATGGCGAAACGAGTAAAGTCGTCTCTGAACTTCCAAGTGGAGTAGAAAGGATCGGAACAATTATAAAGATTGTTTCCCAAAGCGAACCTATGATTAATGAAAACTTTTGCTCGAACAATTGTCCTATCGGTAGTGAAATTTATTACAGCGAAGATACCCCGGGGACAGTTTTCATCAAAATAGTTTCGTCAGATATCGAACAATATTCTGTTTATGAGATCATTAATTAGAACTTATTTGCCGAGAGAAATATAACCGTCTTATTAACGGGTAAGTCACAATGTGGCTCACCCGTTTTATCAGCTACTATAACAAAGCAGTCAATGAGACATTGCTATAGCAATAAACATAGGTTTGCTAACGGAGAACAGGCAGAGCTGGTTACAAAGAAATGAAAAGTGTTGTTTGGACTTTAAATGAAGTGATGATCGTTCTCGATGGGAATATTGATAAAACGGTACATACAAAAAATGCTAATAGCTTACAATAATTCAATATTAGTTGTTGCATATTTGTCTCCTGTGTCGATATAGGTAATAAAAGAAGCAGGAGGTTATATATGAAAAAAGCTGTCATTCTTTTTCTGTCATTGTTGCTGATATTTTCATCCATTTCTGTTTCTGTCGCAGAAGAAAGAAGCTACAAGAGTTCAGAAAGCTTGATCGAAGAAAGATTCATCGGACTAAGCCAAGTATCCGCATCTTTGATCATTACGAATAACACCGCAAAATGTAAGGCAACCGCATTTGCAAACTCCTCTGAATATAAACTGTATGTAACGCTATCATTGCAAAAGAAAAGTGGAAATACTTGGAATAACATTGCTAACTGGAGCAAATCTGGAAGTGGTGTTACTGGCGTTGTTTTAAGTAAGACCAAGTCCGGATTAACTTCTGGCACTTACCGTTGCAAAACGTATGTACGCGTATATGATTCCAATGGAAACTATGTAGAATCCACAACGGAGTTTTCTCAGTCATTTTCGATTTAGCAGAGCTTTTATCATAGAAAAGCTCTGTATTGCCCAAAGTGAGTAATGAAGCAACCAAATCTATCATTCTTATATACAAAAGAAAGAAGGGGATTCCAATGATTGTATACACCTTGTAATTCAATGCCAGCCACATGCATTCTGTTTGTTTGGACGGAGAGAATTAACACACTATTCAGTGTTAGTTATGTAAACGCTTTTCTACGAAAAAATGAATATAGGAGGTCATTATTATGAAAAAGGTATTTGTCTGTCTTCTCGTTGTCGCACTTCTTTTAGCATCTGTTCCAATCGCTTATGCAGATGGATATGTTTTTGATGGTACTTGTTCAAACAACTTTTCAACTCATAAATTCAACAAACAGTACGATACAACGCTTGAAGTATGTTTATTTTCTATTGCATACTCATCTAGCAATTCAGGAACACCTGCGGCAAACGTACAGTTTTATGTAGGAACACATGCCGTTGGTTTAGAGAGATCCTTGTCAATCGTGACAGATTATCTTAACAATTATGGCGTAAGATCTACATCATCATATACAGGAAAAGCATATGCAAAGATCATTAACAATAGTAGCCCTAAGTATGCAATTCATGCGACAGGTGCTTTTTTCCTGTATCATCCTACCAAAGATCCTCTTGATTCTAACTATGATCCGAACAGTACAATCGGAACTCCCAGAACCATTAATTGGAGTGAATAAAATACTTGTGGACAATCCGATTCTGTTACCCCAATAAATGGGGTAACAGAATCGATTTTGCAAAACAATCATAAGAATTCTTCAACTCGAAGGAATATGTAACATATAGTAGACATTTAGGCTATGTTTTACAGATTCTGTATATGGAGGATGTAAATGAAACTGATCCGTTGGTGTATATATATAGTGTTATCTATAGGTATCGCATGTATTGGAATAGATTTGGCTTGCTTAGAAATTGGATACAATACTACATATTATGAAATTCAAGTATTAATCAATAATCGGCCCGAATTGATTGGCTATGCATGGTTATGGATAGTCTTGTTAGTTGAAGGAAACTTTGGTTATGATAAAGCCGAAAAAACTCCGATCAAAGCACTATCAAAAGCACTATTAAAATCTGCCATTTTGGTCATTGCTTTTCATCTGATTGTTTTTATTGTATCTGCAATTCAAACAAATAGCATTCCGAATATCCTTATTAATGAATGGTCTTATGAAAACGAACTATCCATTGCAAAGATAACTCCAATAGCAGCGGTGATCATTTCAGCTATTCTACTAATTTGCCGTATTACATGGACGCTGTTAGTTATCTATATCTGCAACGCAGGAAAAAAACATGCTTTAGCAATTGTTCTGCCCTTCGTCTTTTTCCTATTTGATTGGCAGTTTTACTATACATTTAAAATTAGCAAGCCATTGTTTATTACGCCGATAGAGCATACGCGGATCTTTTATACAGAAGCATATGCTCCTAATGTGGACGGTTCTCCTAGAGTCTCATTCATCATTTCATTCACATATTGGATAGTTTTGATATGTATTCTATTAGTCTTTATTCACAAGATTGGATGTAAACATAAAGACAATAAGACAACACTTCTTCCGTTTTATAAGAACTGGAGGTATTGGCTATTTGTTCCTTTACTTGTTGTAATTTCCTTTTTTTCTGCAATTAATACTTATCAGGTCGATTACGGAGCTCCTCTATCTAAAATTGGATGGATTAATGTTTTTAGGTTGAGCTTTATTGAAAGATGTCCAACTTGCGAGATACTGAATTCACTAGTCATAGGTTGTTTGCAGTTTACTATCATTGAAAAAAACAAAAACTACGCAGACGAGATAAATAAAAGACTAACCGCATCGTTTATTTCGGCATTTATAACTATGTTTTGCTTTGAAATAACAGTTTTAGGGATTTCTATTATTATCAGCCCAATATCCCCCACAATTAGCATTCCTTATGGAGGGTCTTTCTCTGCGTTATTATCTCGTTCGAATGTGGGATTTGTTGCTATTTACATTCTTTACACTTCAATAGTCGCAGGATGTTTTGCATGTTTATCTATGAACCTATATGAAATATCCAATGATGCGACATTGGCAATTTTGGTGCCAAGTTTCAGTCTAACATCATATTTGCCATTTAGCTGGAGTTTATCCAATTATCTGCTTTGGCTAATCCCGGATAGTCCTCTAAATCCAGCATCTAATCAACTATCTTCGGTAAAGCGAATAATTGATCTGGCGGTTTTGATTATAATTGTTTTCACAACATACATAGTTAATAAAAAAAGGAGATCCATAATATGAAAAAAGCACTAGCTCATATATCATTATTGCTGATATTAGTATTCTCTCTCTTTGCCTGCGTTCCTACGCCCGAACAAGAAATTGTACATATGAAGGATGAATCCCAAATGATTGAAGATGCTCAGCATCCAATCGACGAAAACAGCACTATATCAGACCAGGTTCAGGCGCCTTATATTTGGAAAAAAAGCACTGATACTGCTAATTTCCATATTAGAGCCAGCGCGCCTGTTATTATCCCTAAATGTGATGCATTTCCAATTTATGAAATCAAGACTGTATCATTTACGCAAGAACAGGTAGATATCTTTTGGACACGGTTAGTTGGCGATCAAGAGATGTATGAAAGTCAAACAGACGATTCTATGCTGCCTAAATCGCATCTTGCTATGTTGATTCAAAACGAAATGGATCGGATTGAGAGATTAGAACACGACGAATACTATGATGAAAATGTGCAAATTGCACAGGATAATATCAAATACTACCAATCGCTTTATCAAAAAGCACCAGATGATTGGGTTTATACTCCGGTGACGTCAGAGATTAGAGATATTGTACGTCGATCTGATACAGATGTCTATCATATTCTTGGCATAGATGCGACAGGCGGAAACGGCATGATGTTTCGTTTGATTAATGATAATTATTATGAGAAGAATGGAAGACCACCGATCACAAATGCACAGTTTTTATTCAAACGATCCGAATATATGAATTATTCGGAATATCGGAAAGATACGATCCCCATCAACCGACAAGCTACAACTTCCGGAAAGGATGGTCTTGCAATGCCTCCTCAAGAAGCAGTTGTAACGGCAAATGAATTAATACTTTCCATTGACGAAACAATGGAACCAGATCGAGTTGAGCTTTATAATACACACCCATACAATAATTCTGGTGTTCGATATGATCATTGGTGCTATGCGATTATTTATCATCGCAGCATTGAAGGCTGTCCCGTTGCAATCATAAATGGCTCAACAGGCGGTCCTTATGCAGTTACTCCCACATGGCGATATGAACAGTGTGCCGTTCTTGTTGATGATCAAGGGATTCAGTGCGTGAAGTGGGATTCACCGCTCGCAATTGGGGTATGTCGAGTAAGATCAAGCAAACTTTTAACATTTGAGGAAATAGAGCCACTTACAGAAACAATGCTACGCTATACATACAGTTCACAGGCGGAAGGAAGCGACTTAACGATGAATGTTACCGAAGTGCGTTTGGAATTGATGCGTACAATTCAACAGGACAATATCACAGAAGGTTTACTAGTACCAGTTTGGAACTTCTATGGTACCAGGCAACGAAAGTTTGCATCTGATCAATTCGATGATGACGAGACGATGAATATGCTATTAGTCTCATTAAACGCTGTCACTGGAAATCCAATTGATCTCAACATAGGATATTAAGGCAGCATTGTGAAGTCTTCATTATCTGATTTTAAACGAGCAATTTTCAGCAAGACCTTCCTGCTTACAGCAGGAGGGGTCTTGCTGTGTCTGCTGTTTGCTTCGTTTTCAGACCTGTATGATGTGTTCTTTTCTGAAAGGCAGTATCGTCCTATGGGGTTTCATGAGGAATTGCTGCTGAAAGCTTTATCGAGCGATATCATCTTGTTAGTGACGCCCATTCTCGCTGCAATTCCTTATACCTCATCATTCGTGGACGATGAGAAAACCGGGTTTATTAAAGCATATCTGCCACGAACAACGGTAACTCGATATGTTGTTGGAAAAGAGCTTGCCTGTGCACTCTCCGGTGGACTATCTCTGGTTGTTGGGATCTTCGCTGCATACGGATTATTCGCACTGCTGTTATTGCCACATGAGACACTTGTTGATTACTATGTGGAGCCAAGATTCGGTGAGATTGCATTCAGAGCATTATTGTTCTTCTTACAAGGTGCATGTTGGGCTCTTGTCGGTATGCTATTATCCTCCATTACCGAGAACATATATCTTGCATATGCCGCACCGTTTATCCTTTACTATGTCTTGATTATTCTTCAAGAGCGCTACTTCCGTAAGGCATTCATGCTGAATCCGAAAAACTACCTGACGTTGAATGGTGCATGGCCGCTCGGTGGAAAATCGGCAGCATTCCTTATGTTAGGTATTCTGATGATTCTACTGCTTACATTCTATATTATTGCCGAGCGCAAACTACGCGGCGGAGAGTCCGAACACCGGTTTCGGCAGTTGTTCAAACCTCACCCGATTGAAAAACGGATCAGTCACAGCAAACTGGTCAAAAGAAAACCGCATCTGTTTCACAAGATTCTTTCCGTTACCGGATATAACTTCCGAATGTGGCGCGGCAATATGCGAATTGTTCTCACGTTTGCTTTGGCGTTTATCCTATGCTTTTTGCTTTCGGATAAAGCGGCATCGTTCGCCTATGAAATGGGAACGGCAATGCAGGCATTCGAGCCGTTTGTATGGACATTCGGCGATGCAAACTCTGTACTGCTAATCTCGCTCTTATTGATTCTGTTGTTTGCAGATATTCCGTTTCTGGGAGCTGGCGTTCCTTATTTCCTTGTGCGAATGAAGCGACGCACCTGGGCTTGGGGTCAGCTCCTCTACATCATAGCAGCGACGACGATCTACATGGTGTTTATCTTCGTAGCTACCTCTGTAATCTGCGCACAAAACAGCTTTATCGGTAATATGTGGTCGGAGACGGCGGCAATTCTCGGCTACTCCGGCGCAGGGAAAGCGGTCGCGCTGCCTGCCCTTGTGAAAACGCTTGAAATGTCGCGCCCGTATCAATGTGCGTTCATTATCTTTCTTTTGATGCTCGCATATACGCTGACGCTTGTGCTGCTGATGCTGTTTTTCAAGCTTAAGTTTAGTAAAGGCGCAGGTATCGCCGCGGCTTTCGGGTTCTCGCTCTATGGATTCTTATTGAATCCGGAGCTTTTCAAGCAGATCCTTCATCTGCCAGACGAACTGATGTATAAGGCGAACGTATTAACAGGATGGCTTTCGCCATTGAACCACGCTACCTACCATATGCACAATTTCGGCTATGACCTTTTGCCTCGCCTGTGGCAGACGTTTGCAATCTTTGTGTTTATCATTGCCGGATTAATGTTTATGATTCTTCGTGCGATTCGACGATACAACTTTATGTTCCTCGGCACGGAAAACACTTAAGGAGAAACGCTATGGCAAACGCAATTGAAGTACACGATCTTATCAAAGTGTTCGGACAGGACACGGTCTTGAAGGGGATCAACCGCAACTTTGAGGCGGGAAAGATCCATGGCGTCGTCGGCAACAACGGCAGCGGCAAGACCGTCATGTTTAAGTGCATCTGCGGATTCTTGCAGCCGACAAGCGGCAAGGTTCTTGTGAACGGCAAGCAGATCGGCAAGGACGTCGACTTTCCGGAGGACATCGGGCTAATCATCGAAACACCAGGATTCCTGCCGCAGCTTTCGGGGCTCAAAAACCTCGAGATCCTTGCTTCGCTGAAGCGCAAGATCAATCTAAAGCAGATCGCCGACACGATTCGCCGCGTAGGGCTCGACCCGATGAGCTCTAAACCTGTCGGAAAGTATTCGCTCGGCATGCGGCAGCGCCTCGGCATTGCGCAGGCAATCATGGAGGATCCGTCCTTGATGATCCTTGACGAGCCGATGAACGGTCTCGATAAGAACGGCGTCGCCGAAATGCGCGACCTCTTCAAGTCGCTTGCCACCGACGGTCGAACGATCCTGCTTGCCAGCCACAATATCGCGGACATTGAAGCGCTGTGTGACACCGTCTGCGAAATGGACGCAGGCGTTATGACAATGCTATAACACAGAAATTGAGGATAACGGTATGAAACACAGAGTATTTGCATGGATTTTGGTACTGATACTGGCATTGACGCCGGTGCTGGCGATCGCGGAAGGTGACGAACCGGAACCGACCGCTTCGACGGAGCCCTCTTCTTCGCCGAGCGAAGAACCGACGGCACCTCCAACAACGCCGCCGACTGCGCCGCCAACGGAGCAGCCTACAGCATCACCGAGTGAGAAACCGACTGCCTCACCGACAACGCAGCCAACCGCAGCGCAAGAGACGTCGGAACCGACCGGCGAATCGACCGATCCTCTGAAAATCGACACATACTGGAAGTATCCCGGCATGGACAAGAGCTATGCGGGAGGGTATATGCCGGTACAAACGGACGGTTCGGTGCAGTTCATTATGCCGCTGCTAGGCAAGACGCAGGGCAATACGATTCGCGTCGTTCCCGAGTTTCCCTCCGACGGACCGTTTGCGCCGACCAACTTGCAGTTTGATGTGCATGAGCAGACATACGACGTCACGCAGGGACAGAACAATACCGGAAAGGTGAATGCATATCTGGTCAAGTTCGATGCGCCTTTGAAGAGCACCTTTTACAACGGCACCTATACCGTCATGCTCCATGTAACGTACAAGACGCCTGCAGGCGATCCGACCGAGCAGACCTTCACCATGCAGGTTCAGATCACAGGCGGCAAAACGCCGTCCTCCGGCGGTGGCGGCGGACCGACAGCGGTGAAAAAGCCGGTCATTCTGATTCAGGACTGCATGATCACGCCGACCGAAGTATCCGGCGGCGAAAGAGCATCTGTTTCCGTCTCCATGAGCAATGTCGGAAACTACGACGCAAAGAACATCCGCGTATCGCTGATCCCGGAATCGGATGCGATCACTCTAAGCGGCGATTTGAACGCAAAGTTCTTTGATGCGCTTCCGATCAAAGGCGAGCTTGACGCGGACTTTGATCTCGCGATCGCGCCGGGAGCAACGGAAGGCGCGGCGGTCGTGACCGTTCAGATCACCTATGAGGATAAATACGGCGGCGCATACACCGAGGAAGGCAAGTACACGATCAACGTTACGCAGCCGAAGATTGAAATCGTTAATTGCGAATACAGTGACGTGGTCAACGGCGGCGACGGATTTACGGTTACGCTAACCGTTCGTAATTCAGGCACACGTGACGCGAAGAACGTCGTGGTACAGTACATTTCGGAGGATGATTCGATCCGGTACACGGGTATTCAAGATCACCAGACGATCGAAAGTCTCAAAATAGGCGAATCGACGACCGTGACCTTCGATCTACGCGCGCTGCCGAGCGCTATGGAGGGCAAGCATTCCTTCCGGTTCAGTTGCTCCTACAAGGATGCTGCCGACAGCGGTTCCTATGAAAACGGCGTGGATTATCCGCTGACCGTTGTACAGAAGGCATCGCTTGGCTATGACGAGGTGCGTCTGCCGGAATCGATCACAAGCGGCGAGAGCTTTACCCTGCCAGTCTGCGTCTACAACACCGGGTTTTCGCAGATCTTCAACGTTCGCTGTTCATTAAACTGTGATGGTCTGATCTCTTCTTCGGCGTTTTTAGGCAACCTTGCTCCGCAGGAAAGCGCGGACAAGGCAATGACCGTATTCGTCACCACGCTGTCCGGCTCGCAGAAATACGGCGAGACATACGGCAATATCGAAATAACATACGAGGATGTTAATGGCGAGAAACAAACCGAATACCAATCAGTTAAAATGACGATCACAGAACCCGTCAAAATCACAGATGAAGAAAAAGAACGTGAGAAGCAAAAGGTGGAAGAGCAGCAAACCCTTTCTCAATGGTGGATCTCACTGCTCGTTGCAATCGCAATCATCATTATTCTTATTGCCGTTATCTTGATTGCCCGCTTCGCACGCATTCTGAAGATGAAATGAGGAGAACATGGAAAAACTTAACAGTTCCAGATGGATCCGCTGCCCAATTTGCGGCGGTAAAACCCGGACAAAAGTGTATGAGGATACCGTCCTTCTACGGTTTCCCCTATACTGTCCGAAATGCAAGACAGAAGTGAAGATAGATGTCATGCGGTTTGAAATGACAAGAAGCAAAGAGCCAGACGCATAGCAGATGAGATGCGGAGAGCCTGCTTTCTCGAAAGAGAGGCAGGCTCTTTGTTTATTCTGTG
>ERZ842401.7203-NODE-7203-length-11497-cov-5.405960_pt1 | contig 11497 bp, 12 predicted proteins | sample MGYA00521270_ERZ842401 | MGnify/ENA primary metagenome ERZ842401 (study PRJEB31892, sample SAMEA3878208) | bioreactor metagenome | biome: Moose rumen | place: Sweden | collected 2011-10 | study: EMG produced TPA metagenomics assembly of the PRJEB12797 data set... | reverse complement strand
AACTATAAGACATGCCGCTTTCGCGGCATCCACAATCAGAGTGTTTTTGAAAGCCAAAAATCTCCTTTGCGCTATTTTCCCCGCATGTTTAGTTCTACTTTCTAAAATCCTTTTTAAATTTATATGTGTATGTTACCGGAATTGAAAAGCCCGAGAAGCCTTCGTCATAGCGCGTAAGGTTCATATCAAAGCGCAATCCCGCTTTTATGTCGCCAAACGCGTCCGGCAGGGCAAACGTTGCATGCGGATAGAGCGTAAGCCACGTCTGCGAGCCGTCGTTTATCATCGTGCGGAGCTTTACGTTCAGGGCGACGTTCAAATCTTCGGCAACGTCGTAGGTAAGGCGCAGCTGGCTGTACAGCGGAATGGCGGAATGCGAGAACTCGTCAGTGCGCTTTGCCTTGTACACGCCATTTTTGTCCTGCTTGTATTTTACGATTGTGGAGCCACGCACGATGGTGGTTGTCTTTGTTTCTACGGTGTTGCCGTCGTTGTCGCACCATTCAATTTCATCTATGTATTCGTTGGTAAGGCCTGAGATAACGTCGGCAAAAATGCCAAAGCCTGCGTCCTTGAACGTGTAGCCGCCGCTTATGCCCAGCGCATATTTTGTCTTCTGCTTTTTGAATTTGTCGTAATAATTGCCGTCGTCGTCCTTGCGGGTTACGCGCGCTTCTGGCAGATAGTCGCTGGCGGTGAAGTTGTAGTAAAAGCCCGCGTTAAGGATAAGGTTCGGTACGGCGGTAAGCCCCGCGAATACGCCTAACTTGCGGTCGTCATGGGTAAGGTCGTGGGCTGTCGCGCCAAAATCAAAGCTGCTTGGAATGCCTATGTTTATTCCGGCATCTATGGCGTATTCCGTTTCGCCGTCAAAATCCGTGTAGAGGGTGCTTCCTGCTGCAGCCCGCGCGTAATAGGGGTCGTGCTTTCCGCCGCCCCATTCGCTGGTTATGCCGCTGGCAAATGCGGTGCCGTAGATGGCGGCGTTGCCGGTCGTCCAATATTCCTCGTGCCCCAGTGAGTCGGTAAGCAAGCGTCCGTATTTTGTGGTTTCATCTGCGGCGGCAAGGTAGCAGGACGGAATGGCAAAATGGCTAAAAAAATTGTTTCCCGCGGCAAAGCCAAGCTGCTTTATCGGCGTAAAGTGAATAAAGCCTGACGGAGCCATTACGAAGTCCGCGGTGTCCTCGTCGGCATTCTTATAGAGCATGTCGAGCCGGAGTCTTCCGCTCAGAATCTTGCTTTTGTAGTCTGCCTGAAGCCGGTCGCCCAGCAAAAAAACGTCCTCGCTTTTTGTGTCGCCGTTGTAGTCGGTTTCCTTGGTCTGCGTAAAAAGGTCGTAGTCGCCGAACAGTTCGTCTTTGTCCGCGCCGAATATATTCTTTATGGTAAGTTTTTGAGCGAACGCCGCGCCGCTTACAGCAACGGCAAGCATAATGCCGTAAAAAATTCGTTTCATGTAATTTCCTTGAACAAAATGATTCATTCTCTTCAATATATTATACACCCACGCAGTAGAAACAATCCAGCGTTTCATGATACAGTAAAAGTATGGCAAAAACTTTTGACGATAAAAAAATCATATACACAATGGATCGTGTAACTCGTGCTTATGGAACAAAGGTTGTTCTTAAGGATGTAAGCATCTCTTACTATTATGGAGCAAAAATCGGTGTAATCGGACCTAACGGTTCTGGTAAATCAAGCCTTTTTAAGATTTTGGCAGGAAAAGACACTGATTTTTCTGGCGAAACTACTTTGGCACCAGGATATACAATCGGTTATCTTGAGCAGGAACCGGAGCTTACACCTGGAAAAACTGTTATGGAAACCGTAAAAGAAGGCGTAAAAGAAATAACTGACCTTCTTGCAGAATTTGACCAGATTAACGAAGCGTTCGGAGACCCGGATGCAGATATAGACAAGCTTTGCGCTCGTCAGGGCGAGGTTCAGGAAAAGCTTGATGCCCTTGATGCATGGAACTTGGACAACAACCTTGAGCTTGCAATGGACGCTTTGCGTTGCCCTCCTGCAGACCAGGTTGTGGATGTTCTTAGTGGTGGTGAACGCCGCCGCGTTGCATTGTGCCGACTTCTTCTTCAAAAGCCGGACATCCTTCTTTTAGACGAACCTACGAACCATCTTGATGCAGAAACTGTTGCCTGGCTTGAAAAACACCTTCACGATTATCCTGGAACTGTAATTGCAGTTACCCACGACCGCTACTTTCTTGACGAAGTTGCAGGCTGGATTCTTGAGCTTGACCGTGGCGAAGGCTATCCGTTCAAGGGTAACTATTCCAGTTGGCTTGAACAGAAGGCAGAACGAATGCGCCTTGAAAACAAGAGCGAGTCTGCCCGCCAGAAGGAAATTCAGCGCGAGTTGGATTGGATTCACATGGGTGCAAAGGGCCGTCAGGCAAAACACAAGGAACACATCACACGCTACAACGAGCTTATGAGTCAGGGTTCAAAACAGCAGCTTAAGGATACACAGATTAGTATTCCGGCTGGTCCTCGTTTGGGTAATCAGGTAATCGACATTGAAAACCTTACAAAATCTTTTGGCGACAAGCTTTTGTTCGACAAGCTTAATGTTCATATTCCGGCTGGTGCAATCGTGGGAATCGTCGGTCCTAACGGTGCCGGTAAGACAACTTTATTCAAGATGATTGTTGATGCGGCAGGCTTACCTGGCGGCGAAAAACCTGACAGCGGCGAAATTAAAATCGGTTCAACCGTAAAACTAGTTTATGTGGATCAGATGCGCACTGGCTTGGACGAAAACAAGACCGTTTACGAAACCCTTGGCGGTGGAGCAGACATGATTAAGCTTGGCGCCGTAGACGAAAAAGGCCGAGCCCTTGAAGGCGGCGTTCGCGAAGTAAACGCCCACGCTTACTGCGGATGGTTCAACTTTGCAGGTCCGGATCAGAACAAAAAGGTGAGCGTGCTTAGTGGCGGAGAAAAGAACCGCCTTAACCTTGGCATGATGCTTAAAGAGGCTGGAAACGTTCTCTTGTTCGACGAACCTACTAACGACCTTGACGTTCAGACAGTTCGTGCCTTGGAAGAAGCTCTTGAAGACTTTGCCGGTTGTGCAATGGTTGTAAGCCACGACCGCTGGTTCCTTGACCGCATCTGCACCCACATCCTTGCATTCGAGAACAATTCCGAAGTAAGATTCTTTGAAGGAAACTGGTCTGAATACGCCGAATGGAAAAAAGAACAGTTTGGAGAAGAAGCAGGCGTTCCAAAGCGAACTGTATACAGAAAACTTTCGCGCTAGGCGTCATTCAGAACCCATGCAAGGCGGCAGGACGGAAAACTTCCTTTCTGCCGCTTTCATTTTCTGCTGTCTTGCTGATACCCCACTAATCCGCTATATTTTAACCATGATTACAACGACAAACAGAACAGCCTTTTCTTTTGAGGTTTTTCCGCCTAAAAAGACGATGAACATAGAAACCGTATACACGACGCTTTCTGAATTGAGCGACATAAAGCCCGACTTTATCAGCGTAACCTACGGCGCAGGCGGAAGCGAGAACTGCGACAACACCGTAAGCATTGCAAAGCGCATAAAGGACGTTTGCGGCGTGGAAAGCGCCGTTCACATGCCGTGTATAAACATGACAAAAAGTGACGCACAGTTTGTGCTGGAGCAGTTTCAGGCGGCGGGAATAGAAAACATTCTTGCCCTGCGCGGCGACCGCATAGAAGGTCGCGAGCCAATAAATGATTTTGCCCACGCGTCTGATTTGGTTGCGTTTATCCGGAACTTTAACGAAAAGCGAACTGACGGCAAGCGCTTTAAGATTATTGGCGCGTGCTACCCGGAGCGCCACCCAAATTCTCCCAACGTGGTGAGCGACATTCGAGCGCTTAAAGCAAAGGTTGACGCAGGAGCGGAACATCTTTTGAGCCAGCTTTTTTTTGATAATGAAAAATTCTATACGTTCCTTGAGCGCTGCCAGATTGCGGGAATCAATGTTCCTATTGAGGCGGGAATCATGCCGGCGACAAATAAAAAGTCAATTGAACGTATGGTCAGCATGACGAATGCCGTTCTGCCCAAAAAGTTCGTGCGCATGATGGAACGCTACGAAAATGAGCCAGAGGCAATCCGCGACGCGGGAATTGCCTACGCCATTGACCAGATTGCCGACCTTGTGACCAACGGAGTGGACGGCGTTCACCTGTATACGATGAACAACCCATATGTTGCCCGCAAAATCAACGAGGCAACGCGAAGCCTGTTCATCGCTCAACCAGTTAAAAAAGAATTGAACTAATGCTATACTGAATAAAAATAAATGCTGCATAAGCAAAAGGATTATATATGTTTGAAAAACTTACACCCGGCCAGGAAATAGAATCAACCGTCGTTGCGGTAAGCGGCGACACGGTGTTCATTGATTTGAGCGCAAAAAGCGAGGGCGTTGTTTCGGCGGCGGAATTTGCTGACGAGACAGGGGCGCTTTCGGTAAAAGAAGGCGACAAGATTAAGGCGTTCTTTATTGGCGAAAAAAACGGCGAGATGCGTTTTACCACCAAAATTGCGGGCGACACGGCTGACAATTCAATGCTTGAGAATGCGTTCAAAAACCGCATTCCGGTAGAAGGTCATGTTGAGAAGGAAATAAAGGGCGGCTTTGAGGTTCGCGTTGGTGGCGTGCGCGCGTTCTGTCCGTATTCGCAGATGGGATTTCGCCAGAAGGAAGAGCCATCGTATTTTGTAGGACGCACGCTCACATTCATCATTCAGGAATATAAGGAAAACGGAAAGAACCTGCTGGTTTCAAACCGCGCCGTTCTGGAAGAAGAGCATAAGGGGCAGCTTGCGGGGCTTAGCCAGAAAATTGCCGTTGGCTCCATTGTAACGGGAACCGTAAAATCCCTGCAAAGCTTTGGCGCGTTTGTTGACGTTGACGGATTCCAGGTGCTGCTGCCTATTTCTGAGGTTGCGCTTGAGCGCGTGAACGACCTTTCTGCCTTTCTTGAGGTTGGACAGGAAGTTACGGCAAAGGTCATCAATGCGGACTGGAGCAAGGAGCGCGTTTCTGTAAGCCTTAAGGCGCTTATTGCCGACCCATGGGATTCCGTAGCCGAAAAATTCAGCAAAGGACAAAAAATTGACGGAAAAATAAGCCGCGTGGCGGACTTTGGCGTGTTCATCAATCTTGACAAGGGAATTGACGGTTTGGTTCATATTTCGGCATTGGGCGTTGACCGCAACACAAACCTTAAGAAAAAGTTCAGCGTTGGTCAGGCTATGTCCGTTGTGATAAAGGAAATTGACGCGGCAAACAAGCGCATTTCGCTTGTGCCAAGCACCTCAACCGAACAGGACGAAAACGCAAGCGCATATTTCAGTACTCACAGCGACGACGACGGCGAGACATACAATCCGTTTGCAGCGTTGCTTAAAAAATAAGTAAATAGCCAAGATGTAGCAGAAGGCAGTGTGATTAAAAATCCACTGCTTTTTTTATGCCGAATTCTATTGACAGCCGCCTTGTATAATTGTTACCCTTTTAAAAAAAAGAGGTTTACAATTATGAATCGTAATACATTTGGAAAAAAAGCGGTGCTGGTTGCGCTGTTTGCGGCATTTACGGCGGCGGGGTCGTTCATTCAGATTCCTCTTCCGGGAGGAATTCCGATTGCCGTGCAGGATATGATGAGCATGCTCTGCGGACTTTTGCTTGGACCGGTGTACGGCGCTCTTGCGGTGCTTGTTTTTTTGGCGCTGGGCTGCATGGGTCTACCTGTTTTTACCGGAAAGGCGGGAATAAACGTCATTCTGTACGGTCCTACCGGCGGATTTTTGGTCGGCTATTTTTTGGCGGCAGTTGCGGGCGGTCTTATCGTGCGGCTTTTTGTGCGCGACGGTGCGTCAGCCTTGAATTCAATTGAGGAAGCTGAGCTGGCGGATGAGGCGGAAGCGCAGGCACAAAAAAAATCTCGCGTGCTGGCAGAGGCATGGAACTGGGCGTTCATTACGCTTGCCGCTGTTGTGGCAACCGTGATAGCCTTTGTGTGCGGCGTAATCGGCTTTCATCGCGTAAAGCCGGATTTTGCCATGTCAAAGGTCATTGCGGCGGTTGTGCTTCCGTTCATTCCGGGAAATCTTCTTAAAATCGTTCTTATGGTGCCGCTTACAAAAAAACTGCGCCCGGCAATCCGCAATTTTGCCGGCTAAAAGATGAACAATATGAACGTCATTGAAATAAAGAATGTGTCGCGCACTTTTCCTGACGGCAAAACTGCGCTGAACGATGTGTCGTTTTGCGTGGCGCGTGGCGAATTTGTGGTTATCTGCGGGCGCAACGGCAGCGGAAAAAGCGTCCTTATGTCGCTTATTGCTGGGCTTGACGAGCCGACCGCCGGTACGATTGAGGTTCCGCAGAATGGGGTGGGGCTTGTGTTTCAGGACGCGGACGCGCAGATTTTGGGCGAAACGCCGGAGGAGGACGTTGCCTTTGGACTTAGAAGCATGGGCGTTAACCGCTCTGAATGTTCCGCGCGTGCTCAGGACGTTTTGCGCCGCGTGGGACTGTATGAAAAACGACGGCTTCCTGCCCGGCAGATGAGCGGCGGAGAAAAACGTCGGCTTTCTGTGGCGGGAATTCTTGCCATGAACCGCGATATTTTTATTTTTGACGAGCCATTCGCAAATCTTGATTTTCCCGGCGTTCAGCAGGTGTGCGAAATTCTTGCTTCTCTTAAGCGCGACGGAAAAACGGTGCTTGTGCTGACGCATGAGCTGGAAAAAATTCTTTCGCTCGCAGACCGCTTCATCATTCTTGACAACGGAAAAATCGAATTCAACGGCGTGCCGCAGGACGGTTTGCGCCAGAATCTGGAGGCATTCGGAATCAGAAATCCGCTTGCCCGGTATGAGCGCGTGAACGACTTGTTCTGGGGAAGGGCAGAATGAAGCGAATTCCTGCACTGTTCTGTTACCGCAACGCGGACACAATCGTTCACCGCATTCCCGCTCCCATAAAACTTCTTTTTCTTGTGCTTGTTACGTTGCGTATCTTCAGCAAGGGAACTTACGGCCTTTCGCACGATTTTTTTATTCCGCTGGAGCTGATTCCCTGGCTTAGGCTGGCGTTTTACTTTTGCGCCTCGCTCGCGCTGTTTTTTGCCGCAAAAACGCCCTTTGCAAGCCTAGCCCGCTTAAAATTCGTGCTGTACCTTGGAATCTGTCTGTTTGGCATTTCGTTCTGCTCGCCACAGATTACACAAGCCGATGATGGCTCTTTGCTTTTTGCGCTTAATGTTCCCGCGCTCAAAAATGACGCGTTGTACATTGCGCGCTTTTTGGTAACGGTGCTTGTCTCGCTTGTTGTGTTTGAAACCACAAGCCGCATTCAGATTCTTGACGTGTTCGTTTGTATAGAAAATGCGCTTTCGCGCGTGGTGCCGCCTGTAAAAAAACTGCACCTTGCCCTTGTGTTTTCGGTTGCGCTTACGTTTATTCCCGAAGTTTTTGCCTGCTGGGAACGCGTCCGCCTTGCAAGTGCCGCACGTACCCCGCTCAAAAAAAACGGAAAGCGCGCCTTTTGCGCCGCCAGTCTTTCTGCTCAGATGACGGCTTTTTTTCTTAATATGCTTCAATACGCCGAAGAAGTACGTCGGGCAATTTGCAATCGATTGTAATTTTTAATAGGCAAAAAAGGGGCTGTCTAATAAGTTTCGTGCATACGGTCATTGAGCCTGTCGAAATGACCATATGCACTATATATGATGGTTTCGACAGGCTCAACCACGCTTCCGCCGTCCTTTGCGGTGTAGATTAAATCCACGCAGGCTTGGTCTAGTGCAACCGGATCAAGGCTTGCAAGAATACCGATGTCGTGCATGTCAGGCTCGGCAGGGTTTGAATCGCAGTCGCAGTCTACGGAAAGGCGGTTCATCACATTCACGCAGACAATGCCTTTTCCGTTCTGCATGTAGTCGCACACGGACTTTGCCGCTTCCGCCATGCTTTCCAAAAATGCGTCCTGCTGCCCCATAATGCTTCCTTTCGTTCTGTTTCCGCCCGAATGAATCTGCACCTTTCCCGATTTTTCCACGCTCATACCGCTTGCAAACCCAATAGAAAGATTTTTTATTGCACCGCCAAAACCGCCCATCGCATGCCCCTTAAAGTGCGAAAGAATCAAGTAAGTGTCGTAGTCTGCAAAGTGCGAGCCCACGTAATTTTCCGTAAGCCGCTCGCCGCCCTTAACAGGAATTGTCATGTAGCCGTCTGCGTCCTGCAAATCAAATCCGTTTGCCACGTCAAGAAAGCCGTGGTCGCGGGCAATTTTCATGTGGTCGATGTTGTTGCTCCGTCCGCCGCCGTAAGCTGTATTGGTCGCAACCTGCGGTTGCTTCACGAGTTTGCCAGAGGCAAACTCGCAGCATGTAATTTTTTATAAGTGCTGGGCGCAGGTAGTTCGAGTTTTCGCTTTCGCCAGTGCTTACCTTTACACCAACTTTTCCGCTCGCTTTGTAGCCGGTAGCCTTATACACTTTGACTAACGCTTCTGGTGAGATTTCGCGGATAAAGTACACCACTGGTGCGGATTTTGCGGCGGTTGAACTAGCAACGGAGTTTCCCGTGCCGCGTGTCGAAACCTCGTGCGTTTTGTAACTCGCCGCCTTTGGATTCGGCATTGCAAACACGAACGCCGTGCCGCAGAGTAAAAGTAATGCAAAAAATTTCTTCATGTGGATTCTCCTTGTGGATTAAGATACCAGCGAGAAGGGAATTTGTACAATAGAACTTTTGCAATGAGTATGCACCGTGCGAATAGTGCATTAGATAATAAATTACTTGCAAGGCAAGAATTGTAGTAGTTCATGTGGCTATCACATAGTAAGCTGGCTTTATTTTTTATAGTTCAAACAAAGATTTTCTAATTGAGTAAAATCCAAAGTCATTTCTAGCAAGGGTTTTTGACCTTTCGGCTGTTTATCCTGATTCTTTTTTGCTTCATACAAGTTTTTTGCGGTTCGTTCTATCTTATCTTTATTTTTACGGACAAAGTAAAGTTCGTTAAATACTATGAGTTTGTATTTTAAATCGCCTTCATCATTCAAATCGTAATTTATAATCTCGGATTCAGGAACAGGAATCATATTATTGAAACGAAGAGTTCCATAAAGCCTTTTTGAATCTTTCATGTAAATAGTGATAAGGGAATCATTTTTTATTTTTCCGTTCACTGTATAATCTTTTTGTTTTGGAGATGAAAGCGGTATGAAATAATTGAAACCATTGAGTTTTTCTATAATTCCAAGATATTTGCGGTGATAAATGCGGGAATCGGCCTTATTTGACATTACTCGCGTTTCAGTTTTTCTAAGATACCCTATGTAGTTATCTGATATGACCACGAATTTGTAAGACATTGAAACTCCAACAAAAAAGGCGACCTGTTACAGCCGCCATTTACATTCTCCAGTTGAGGGGCGGAGCTTCCCCACAGCATCAATATAATATGGTCTATGAATTTCTGTCAAGTAATTTTTACTGAGTTTTCCGATTATTATTTTTTATTGTCTTAATTGTTCGATTAAATCTTTGTATTCATCATATTTGTTTTCTGTTTCATCGTCCATGTTTTTATTGTTTTCTAAGCAATTAAGACAGATTTTGAGATTATCAATTGAGTAATTAAATGGATTTTCTGTTGGTTCTCCATTAATCAATCGATATGCAGGTTCAGATAGCGATTGATTATACTTTTCAATTGCAGAAATGAAGTATTCACAAAATTGCTGTTCAGAAATTCTATCTCTTATGTTCTTAAAGTTCATTTTATGAAGAGCAGAAAAAATTAATTTATAGGAGACCCTAAAATATCGTTTTATTTCAAAAATCAAATAAATCCACCCATATTCAGAGCGTTCATCAAAATTATAATAATGGAATCTTTCATTATTTTTCCAGCTGGAAGGAAAATAATAGCATAGAGCTTCTTCATTTTTATTAAGAAAATCTATGAAAGCATTTTGATTAAACAGTATTTTCTTTGCGAATTTTATTCCATCACATTTTTCTGGCTCAATTTCTATTTTGTAATCTGAAATGCGTGAAAAATCTTTCTCCTTAAATAAAATGTAATATAACTCTTTTGCAATGTTTAAAATAATTTCTTCTGGTGATTTACAGGCGTTTTTATTTATAAAAATAATTGGTTCCTGAGAATTCCCTGTGTAATTAAAGAATGGAGTTGATGCAGATAGAATTTTTGTAGAATTTAAAGAAATAAAAAAGATTTTTATACCAAGTTTCTCTGTTAAACTGATTATTGTATGTCCGGTGTCTTCAGTGAGATGGATAAAGCCATCCCGAAACAATAATTCCTGAATATCTTCAGAGGAAAGAAAGTTAAATACTGAGTCCAAAGAACTTAGATTCCACCGTTTCTTTAATTCAAAAAAATCACTTCTTCTTAGAGTCAAATCATATAAATCGTAACCTTTAGAAGGTGTTGTATATATGTCCCAGAGACGTTCATTGATATAATCTTCATGATTTCCAAATTTATTATCCATCCATGTAGTTAACTTAATTGTTCTTTCGATAACAATTAAATCTTCACGGACAATAGCAATTTCATTTTTTGCCGGTTGTTTTGCAAGTTTTAGGCGTATTAAAATATCTGAATTATTTGTACTGTAAAGTTGTTCGGTGTTGATTTTGAGGTATTTTTGAAAATAATCAATTACTTTTTGTTCTGTTTTTGTAGTATAGTTCTGACCACCATTTATAATGCTAGATAAATTATTGTAGTGGATCCCCATTTTTTCAGCAGCTTCTTTTATTGTGATATTATTGGATTTTAATAAATGAGATATGGTTTTTCCGTTTAGTTTTTGCATTGTGTAACTCCAAATAGAATGAACTCACACATTTATAATAATAATTTTGTGTGAGTTTGTCAAATTTAAAATTTCACAAAAATAATGTTACATAAAGAGATGAAAGTCCTTTCCACAGCACAATCTATTCTTTCTGCTCACTTGGGTCTTGCATTTTAATCAGTTTTGCCGGAACTCCGCCCACCACCGCGTAATAGGGAACATCTTTCGTTACCACCGCACCCCCAAGCTCAAGTAGAGCGAGTATTATTACAGGCTTTTTCATAGGCAAACCTTTTCCGCAAATTTCCGAATGTACTCGCAGATTTCCGCACAGCATGATTCGAGCGCGAAATGTCCGCTGTTCACAAAATGCACTTCTGCGTTCGGCACATCGCGGTTAAACGTCTCCGCGCCAGCAGTGATAAACGACGGGGCGTTTTTGCCCCAGACGGCAATCCGCTCCGCATCGAGCCGGTAGGTTGCCGCATTCGCGCGGACAAAGCGCACGGCAGCCTTTACGTCGGAAAGCGCGGCGGGGAAGACGGCTTCGCTCGACTTTCGGTAATCGACCGACACGACGGCGTAGCCGTGGGAAAGTGCGTACTGCGCGACCGGCTCCACGATTTTCA
>ERZ842401.7202-NODE-7202-length-11499-cov-4.232349_pt1 | contig 11499 bp, 12 predicted proteins | sample MGYA00521270_ERZ842401 | MGnify/ENA primary metagenome ERZ842401 (study PRJEB31892, sample SAMEA3878208) | bioreactor metagenome | biome: Moose rumen | place: Sweden | collected 2011-10 | study: EMG produced TPA metagenomics assembly of the PRJEB12797 data set... | reverse complement strand
TTTCCCTACACGACCCTCTTCCGATCTACAGGGGGAAAGGAACGTGCAGCGGATCATCCGCTGTATTTTCTTTTGCACGATGAGCCCAACGCTGAGATGACTTCATTCGTGTTCAGGGAAACGCTTATGACGCACTTGCTCCTGTGGGGAAATGCCTACGCACAGATTATACGAAACGGAAAGGGAGAGATCATTGGACTGTATCCTCTGATGCCTGACCGTATGAACGTGGATCGTGACGATAAAGGCAGACTCTACTACGAGTACACCAGAAGCACCGATGATGCCAGGACACCGAATTATAAGGACATGATGGTAAGGCTGTCACCTTCAGAGGTGCTGCATATACCGGGGCTTGGGTTTGACGGTCTGGTCGGGTACTCGCCGATTGCTATGGCCAAGAATGCTATAGGTCTTGCGATTGCGACCGAGGAATACGGCTCCAAGTTCTTTGCGAACGGTGCTGCTCCTTCGGGAGTACTGGAGCATCCGGGGACGCTTAAGGATCCTGCGAAGGTCAGGGACTCCTGGACGCAGACTTTTGGCGGCAGCCATAACGCAAACAAGGTTGCAGTCCTCGAGGAAGGCATGAAATATACACCAATCTCGATATCCCCGAATGAAGCGCAGTTCCTTGAGACAAGGAAGTTTCAGATAGACGAGATAGCGAGGATAGGCAGTCTGGAGCTTATTCCTGACTTTGATCCTGATAACACGGTTTATTCAGTGGAAACAGAGAATGCTACCAACATGGTATCCGCAGCAGGCCAGAACGGTGCTGCGGTGACAATCCTTGTTAATGGCGAGGCACATGTTAGCGGTCAGTCTGCTACATGGGAAGCAGGAGTTAATACGGTAACCGTTATCGCATCCAAGACCGGCTGCACCAGCACGGCTTATACCGTGACGGTGACTAAGGACGGTCAGGGTTGATTATTGTAACTGAAGATTGTTGATACGGGCAGGGCTTAGCGGCTCTGCCCAATTTATTTCAGGAGGTCTATATGGCACTTACAAAGACGATTGATATTGATGGCAAGCAGGTAACATTCAGAGCATCCGCAGCCATCCCGAGGATATACAGAAACAGATTCCACAGGGATATCTATAAAGACCTGCGTGATCTTCAGAAAGGCATTGATGGGGAGAATCCGGAGGAATCCTCCCTCGATTCGTTCTCCTTGGAACTTTTTGAGGATATCAGCTTCATTATGGCAAAACATGCTGATCCGCAGAATGCACCGGATTCACCAGATGAATGGCTTGACCAGTTTGGAACTTTCTCCATTTATCAGGTCTTGCCTCAGATCATCGAACTCTGGGGATTAAATGTTCAGACGCAGGTTGAGAGTAAAAAAAACTTCGACCGACTGACAGGGAAATGACGACTCCGCTTCTCTTGTTAAGAGCGGTGCAGCTTGGAGTGCATATCGGTGAGATGGATCTGCTTACCATCGGAGAAATCAATGATATGTACACCGAGCTTAACAATGATGAACAAAGTGACAGCTACAGCCAGATTGCCCAGCAATCTGACTTTGACCGGTTTTAAAGGGAAGGAGGGAACTTATGGCTGGCAGAATAAAGGGAATCACTGTCGAAATCGGCGGCGATACCACCAAACTGCAGACTGCCTTAAAGGGAGTCAATACGGAGATAAGAAATACCCAGAGCCAGCTCAAGGATGTCGATAAGCTCCTGAAACTTGATCCCGGCAACACAGAACTACTGGCACAGAAACACAGGCTCCTTGGTGATGCCGTAAAGGAAACCAAGGAGAAGCTGGAAACCTTAAAGACTGCTGCAGAACAGGCTGACGAGGCTTTAAAGAACGGCACGATCACACAGGAGCAGTATGATGGCCTTCAGCGCGAGATCGCTGAGACAGAGGCAAAGCTAAAGTCCTTGGAGGAACAGGCCAATCAGTCAGCTACGGCATTGCAGAATATTGCCGCCAAGGGTGAAAAACTAAAGACCGTTGGTGACAATATCTCAAATGTCGGTACAAAGCTCCTGCCTGTGACCGGGGCTGTTGTAGGTCTCGGCACGGCGGCCGTTAAAACGGCTGCAGATTTTGATACCGCTATGAGCAAGGTCTCTGCCGTTTCCGGCGCAACAGGTGATGAATTGGATGCCCTGCGCGAGAAGGCTCGTGAAATGGGTGCCAAGACGAAATTTTCTGCATCCGAGGCGGCGGAAGCCATGAATTACATGGCAATGGCCGGATGGAAAACCGAGGACATGCTTTCCGGTATCGAGGGCGTTATGAATCTGGCAGCTGCGTCCGGAGAGGATCTTGCCACCACATCGGATATCGTTACTGACGCTCTTACCGCTTTTGGTCTGTCTGCATCTGACTCCGGTCACTTTGCAGATATTCTTGCAGCGGCTAGCTCGAATGCCAACACGAATGTCTCTATGATGGGGGAGACCTTTAAGTATTGCGCTCCGATCGCCGGTGCTTTGGGGTTCTCTGCTGAGGATACAGCGGAAGCGATCGGTCTGATGGCCAATGCCGGTATCAAGGGCTCTCAGGCAGGTACTGCACTTCGTACCATCATGAACAACCTTACCGGGGATATTCAGCTTTCCGGACAGGCGCTCGGTGATGTGACAATTCAAACAACCAACGCTGACGGCAGTATGAGGGATTTGAGCGATATTCTCGCTGATTGCCGAGTTGCATTCTCCCAGCTGTCCGAGTCGGAGCAGGCACAGGCGGCTGAATCGCTTGTTGGTAAAAATGCCATGTCCGGATTTCTGGCTCTGATGAACGCCGGGGAAGCGGATATCAACAAGCTGTCATCAGCGATTGATAACTGTGACGGTTGTGCTGCCGGCATGGCAGAAACCATGCAGGATAACCTTGCCGGACAGCTTCAGATCCTGAAATCCCAGCTTGAGGAGCTTGCCATATCCTTTGGGGAGCTTTTAATGCCTGCAATTCGGACGATTGTGGGATGGATACAGAAGTTCGTGGACTGGCTAAACTCTATGGATGAGGGAACCAAGAAAGTCATTGTCACAATCGCCCTGGTGGCGGCAGCTGTCGGACCGGTGCTGATTATAGTCGGAAAGGTCATATCTGCCATCGGCACGATCATGACGATAGTTCCGAAGCTTGCCGGAGTGATCAATGCGGCGAAGGGTGTATTCGCAGCCTTCAATGCAGTCTGCGCAGCCAATCCGTATGTAATCATCATCGCAGCGATTGTCGCTCTGGTGGCTGCATTTATATATTTGTGGAACAACTGCGAGGAGTTCAGGCAGTTTTGGATTGACCTGTGGGAAAGTATAAAGGAAATTGCTGTTGCGGTATGGGAGGCTTTGAAAGACTTCTTTGTTAAGGCTTGGGAGGCAATCAAGAATACAGCGATTACTGTATGGAATTCAATAAAGGAGTTCTTTACCAGGCTGTGGGACGGCATCAAGAACATATTCAATACTGTGGTGAATGCCATCTCTACCTTTCTCAGCAATACGTGGAATGCGATAAAGAATACGGTCACTACGGTGTTTAATGCCATTTCGACCTTCTTTACAACGATCTGGAATACAATAAAGAACACATTTACTACGGTCGTGACAGCGATTTCCACCTTCCTGACAAACGCCTGGAACGGGATAAAGAACACAGCTATAACCATCTGGAATGCCATCTCCACATTCCTTACGAATATCTGGAACGGCATCAAGAATACGGTCACAACGGTGATGAATGCGATCAGCAATTTCATCTCCTCTGCTTGGAATAACATAAAAAATACGGTTACCAATATCGGAAACGGCATCAAAAATGCGGTAACGAATATTTGGAACAATGTAACTTCCGCTGTGAAAAATGCTATGAGCAATGTGTTCAATGCCGTAAAGAGCGGATTCTCCAATGTGAAGGATCATATTACCGGACTTGCTTCTCAGGCTTTTAACTGGGGCAAGGATCTGATTATGGGAATCGTGAACGGAATCAAGTCAGTCATCAACAAGGTTGGTGAGGCGGCAAGCTCTGTTGCATCGAAGATCAGAGAGTTCCTGCATTTCTCTGTGCCGGATACCGGTCCGCTTACAGATTATGAAAGCTGGATGCCGGACTTTATCGGTGGTCTTGCCAAAGGCATCGAAAAGAGTCAGAGCATGATCGATAAGGCGATGCAGGGAATCACAGGTGATATGGTGATTTCTCCGAAGGTGCTGGCGGCTGACGGTGCAATCACAGCTGGAACCGTTTCAGGTAACGGAGATCTGCTCACCGGAATCAGAAATGCCATTAACACGGCTCTTGCCGGTGCCGGAGGCGGTGGGGATATCGTTATCCATGTATATCTGGGAACGGACATGATCGATGAGATTGTTGTTACGGCTCAGCAGAGAATGAATTTAAGGTCAGGAGGCAGGTAAGATGGCACATTTACAATATCTCATTTTCAATGGGGAAAACATACCGATGCCTGCTTCCTATGATCTTGATCTTTCGGATGTGGAAGCAGACAGCGGCGGCGTGACGGAGGCAGGAACCACACAGAGGGATGTGGTGCGCGAGGGCGTTGCTGAGATAAAGGTGACATTCAATGTATCACAGAAGTGGCTTAAGAAGTTATCGGCGTATAAGAGGCTGGCAAGTATCACGGTGCAGTATCTGGATGTGGAGACCATGCAGATGACTTCTGCTCAGATGTACATTGACGGCTACACCGTGAAGCTTGTAAGTGATACCAGCTATGGGAGTTTGTGGAATGTGTCCTTCACCTTGAAAGAGTTTTAAGGAGGGCGGCTATGTATGCGGTGAGTAATGCCTTCCTGAATGCGGTGAAGGCGAATACAAGGAAATACTACTGGACTGGCAGGATCACTACGAATGCCGGAACAGTTATCGAATTTGATCAGGAAGATATGGTCAAAGGGAGCGGTTATATCACAAGTCAGTGCTGTGGCAGTACGGAGATCGAACTGGGAACCGTGTATGCTGCGGAGATGGGAATTTCGCTATTCTCAGAAATTAACAGGTATACGCTGGAAGACGCGATCGTGGAGCTGTTCTATCATCTGAAGATTTCAGACAGCAGAAGCAGAGGAGACCTTGATCCGGAGTATGAGCAGACGGTAGAAGCGGATGGCATTTATGAGAAGATTCCAATGGGAATATTTGAAGTTTCGGAAGCTAACCGGAAGGTGAAGAGCCTGGAGATTAAAGCATATGACTTTATGGTACGCTTTGAGAAGAATTTTACGGCTCTGGAATCCATCGGAAACGCATACGACTTTATGACGCTTTGCGCCACGGCCTGTGGAGTTACTCTGGCTCAGGACAGGGAGACAATTGAGGCACTGCCTAACGGTGCGGTAAATCTGTCAATCTATACGGATAACGATATCGAGACGTTCAGGGATGTGCTGTTTTATGTGGGGCAGGTGCTTGGAGGTTTCTTTGTTATCAACAGGGCAGGAGAGTTGGAGCTAAGAAAGTACAAAAACATATCGGTGCTGACGGTGGAACGGAGACATCGTTTCTCATCCAGCTTTTCGGATTTTATCACAAAGTATACGGCGGTCAGTTCTACAAATCTACGGACACAGGTTGCTGAGTATTACCATCTGGATCCGGATGACGGGCTGACCATGAACCTGGGAGTGAATCCGCTGCTGCAGTTTGGGCTGGATGAGACCAGGCGGCAGCTGTGTGAGAATATCCTGGATGATCTGTCGCTCGTGAATTATGTGCCGTTTGATTCGGATACGATAGGCAATCCGGCTCTGGACGTGGGGGATGTTTTATCATTCTCCGGAGGACAGGCGGATGCAACAAAGATTGCCTGTATCACATCGAACAGCATCAAGATTGGCGGAAGGCAGACAATCAAGTGCGTCGGAAAGAATCCGAGGCTGGCTCAGGCAAAAAGTAAGAATGATAAGAATATTTCGGGGCTTCTGGCGCAGATCGAGGCAGGAAAGATCGGAATCCATACTTTCACGAACGCTTCTGCTTTTACGGTGGCAGATCAGGACACAAGGATCATTTCCATAGAGTTTGCGGCATCCGAGGATAACCATGCTCAGTTCTTCGGGCAGGTGATCGTGGATGTGGATGCTGACCCTGTGACAAGGACGGCAACGGCAGTAGGTGATGTGGTTATCCCGGCTGTGAATGTGGATGCCATTCCGGAAGAGAATGTATCAGCAGAATCTGAAAATGAAGTTGAAGAATCTGCTTCAGAAGATGAACCGGTTGTCATCGGAATTACGGAAGAGCAGACGGTGAACGTTTCGTTACCCGTTTCTTGGACAGAGGATGGAATGGCGGTTGTAACTTTTACCTTCGAGTTTAATGATGAGATGATCACGGTGCATCAGCCGGTGGAGACCTGGCATTCCGGGAAGCATGCGATCCTTCTGTATTATCCGATTGAAAACGTGCTGGCAAATTACACCAATACTTTTAATGTTTACATGAGGGTGAGCGGTGGTACAGGCACCGTAGATACCGGATGGTGCGTAGCTTCAGTATCCGGTCAAAGCATGGGTGCGAATGCCGCATGGGACGGTACGATCACGGTTGAGGATTACATTGAAAGAGTCGGTATCAACAGCGGTTTAAGGCTTAAGTCGATCAGTGAGAATATCGTATTTGAGATCGATGAGCTGGTACAGAGATCATATTCGGATGTGGTTAGAGGCAGGACTGCTCTGGGTGCGTTTGCGATGCCGGTGGATGTGAACGGCAGTAATTCATAAGGAGGGATTTTATGAAGCTGAAAGGTGAAATGGTCATTGAACTGACCGATGAAAATACAGGCGTGGTGGAGACCATACGGGAAGAGAATATGGTCACGAACGCTGTGAATCACATCCTGGGGCTGAATCCCATGGGAGTGTTTTACAAGGCTTCAGGACAGTATGACGACCAGGTGATGTGGAATGATACTCTGATCCCGATATGTCCGAACATGATCGGTGGGATCCTTTTGTATTCTTCTGCGCTGACTGAGAATGCGGATAATATCTTCCCTTCCTCTGCTGTATTACCCGTGGCGTATGCATCAAATGATGTCAACGCAACGGCAGATACGGCAAGGGGAAGCATGAATCTGACGGAGAGCAAGGCGCTGGATGACGGATATAAATTCGTGTGGGAGTTCACGCCTTCACAGGGAAATGGAACTATTGCGGCGGTGGCACTTACATCTGCCTTGGGTGGAAAGACTGTTTTCGGAAATGATATCAATTCCTCTAACGGATATCTGAAGATTAAGGAAACAAGGCTGGACAGCCAGACGGACGATGAACTGGCACTGCTTTATTCCGCTGTTGAGGTGGATTTTGAGAATAATGTGATGTATTCTATCCGGTTTGTGGATTCGTCAGTCATCGTAAGAAAACTGAGACTGCCGGTATTCTCTGTAGGACTGAATGACAGGCTGAACGATGTGACCTGCGAGGTTCTGGAAGAGACTACGCTTCATTGCAGCGTATTTTCCTTTACGACAGGGTACACGCCATATGGAGATTTTCTGGACGGGCATGACGGGTACTGGTATGGATTTTCCAATTCACCGAATTCTTCAGGTGATGCAACGATGAAGTGGATCAAGATCAAAAAGAGCGATATGACATTTACTGAGGGTACCTGGACGCTGACCAATGCACATTTGAGGGCAATCGGCTCCTTTAAGATTGATTCCTATGTGAACAGGTCTGTGAGGGGAGTGATCAGGAACGGATATCTGTATCTTCAGAATTATGATTGTGATGGGGTTTACAAGATAAACTTAAGCAATATCACGGATATCACGCTGATTAGTCTTGGCTTTACATCGGCGAACAGAGCGCTGTCCGGTTCATCCACAAGCCAGTGCATGATGACGATGATCAATGATTTCATCATAGCATATGATTTTATCATTACGGCGAATGATACGGTGATCCCGTTGGCAGGTGCAGCAAGGTTTCCTTATCTCGGAACACCGATGTTCCAGTATAAGGAGTTCCTGACGGGATGGGGCGGCAACTACGGAACGGACTGTCATACGACATGGCTGCTTATGCCGTATCTGGCCAGTATCAATAATCTGGCTCAGGCAATCGTGAAGAATGCTGATAAGACAATGAAGATCACTTATACGCTGACTGAGACATCCGCATAAGGAAGACCGCACCGGAAAGGGTGCGGCTCCTTTAAGAAAATGCAAAGGGCGATTCTCAGACGGTGTCTTTTTTGCGGCTTTTATGGCGAGGCCTGCCATATCCGGCGGCAGGCTCAGCGACCATCATGACCGGTTCCGGCTTCGGTACAAGGCTTATTTTGATGGAGCCTTCCTCGTATTCAACCATGAGCTGGTCTCCGATATGGAACCCGAGGGCTTCGAGCCACTTGCCCTCTATCTGGATCTTCGGGTAATTGGTGTATCGGCTGCTTCCGTAGTATCCGCCATAAGTGCAGCGGCTGGAATACTGAACCTTGATCTGCTTTGTTTTTGCCATATTGCGTCCTCCTTGTTAAAGCATTGTGATGAGGCTGTCTGCCTCGTTGATCTTTGCCAACCTGCGGCGGTCACGTGCCAGCCTCCGCTTTCTGGCATCCTTTTTCAGCTGGTACTCGTCATGGCTCCTTATCTGCCTGATGCAGGAACCGAGGGTTTTTCCATGCCCATGCTCATGCATGGGCGTTCCCTCATGATGTGTGTGCAGAATGCGAAAACTCTGGCAGTAGCCGAGATCCTCGCAGGCAATGTACCAGCAATGCCGGGTGTTGTTGGATTTGAGGGTGACTCCGTAGCACCCTTCCGTGATGACCGTAAAGTAACTGCGGTCGATAGAATTGAGCTCTTTTTGCGTTATCATTGGCTGCTTCTCCTTTCCGTGGTATTTCGCTTGGCACAGGGCTTTCGCGGTAGTGTATTAATCACTCTCCGGAGGGATAATAGCAACCAAAATCTTCGGCATAATCTGCACAAATATCTGTGAAAAACACGTGGCTTTGACTGTATAGTTTATGCCTTATATTCCGGTAACCGGCGATTGTCTTCCGAGGGCAGTCGCTTTTTATTACACATTTATGAAAGAAAGGAAGGTACAAAGACATGAAAGAATTTTGGAACACGATTCAGGTTATCTTTGCTGCCATAGGCGGGTGGCTCGGATACTTTCTCGGCGGCTGTGACGGTCTCTTGATCGCCCTTGTAGCATTCGTGGTCATCGACTATATCACCGGCGTTCTCTGTGCTGTTAATGACAAATGCCTGTCAAGTGCCATCGGATTCTCGGGGATCGCGAAAAAAATTGTTATTTTTCTGCTGGTAGGGATTGCCAATATCCTCGATGTACAGGTGCTGAAAACCGGAAGCGTCCTCCGGACTGCAGTCATTTTCTTTTATATCTCCAATGAGGGTGTGAGCCTGATGGAGAATGCCGCTCACTTGGGCTTGCCTATTCCTGAGAAACTCAAAGATGTATTGGAGCAGCTCCATGACAAAAAGCATGACAAAAAGGAGGACGACGACCATGAAATACAATGAGAATAACAAGCCGATCATCTGCATGATGACACAGAGCACCTGCTACAGGCAGACAAAAACCATGGATGTGAAAGGCATTCTCTGGCACAGTACAGGGGCTAATAACCCCTGGCTGAAACGATATGTACAGCCGGATGATAAGGCTTCTGACAAAGAAGCTCTGATTAAGCTGATCGGTAAAAATTCCTACGGCAATGACTGGAACCACCAGACCGTACAGGCCGGGCTTAACTGCTGGATGGGAAAGCTCTCTGACGGCACGGTGGCTACGGTGCAGACTATGCCATGGAACTACCGTCCATGGGGCTGCGGTTCCGGATCCAGGGGCTCCTGCAACACAGGCTGGATTCAGTTTGAAATCTGTGAGGACGGGCTTAATGATGCGGACTATTTTGAAAAAGTGTATAAGGAAGCCTGTGAGCTTACCGCTTACCTGTGTAAAATGTTCGGCATCGATCCCAAGGGTAGCGTCAGCTATAACGGCGTGAAAGTACCCACCATCCTCTGCCATGCGGACAGCTATAAGCTGGGGCTTGGAAGCAACCACGGGGATGTCCTGCACTGGTTTCTCAAGTTCGGTAAGAGCATGGATACCGCAAGAAGCGATGTGGCTGCCCTCCTACAGGAAACGGCTGAAAACAGCGTTACTTCCGTTCCGGCCACGGATAAGCCCGCCGAAACTTCGAAGCTCTATCGTGTCCGCAAGACATGGTCTGATTCCAGAACGCAGAAAGGCGCATATAAGATTCTCGCAAACGCAAAGAGATGCGCAGATCAGAATCCGGGATACAGTGTGTTTGATTCCGAAGGTGTAAAAGTCTATGAGCCCAGGACGAAAACCGTATTTACGCCTTATATCGTCCAAGTGGATATTCCAGATCTCAACATCCGCTCCGGTCCCGGTGTCGGATACCAGCGCACCGGTTTGTTTACCGGGAAAGGACGCTTTACCATCGTGCAGGAGCAGGACGGCTGGGGGAAGCTGAAAAGCGGGGCAGGATGGATATGTCTCAAATATACATCAAGAACATAGTCAACGAGTACAGGTGCCTGTGTCAGGGATTTTCCCGGCATGGGCACTTTTTTTATTTGCCCTTTAGATTCTGTGATCCGGTGCGGCCTTTAGAACTGTAGAAGTAAAGAGGGATGATCGGAGGCTTACATGGTGGATCAGAAAAAAGAAAAGAAAACCCTCGCCTGCCCGAAGTGGCTCATACCGGAAGCCAAAGCAGAGTGGAGAAGGCTTGCAAAAAAGATAAAGATTGCAGACGAGGATGTCATGATATTAGCCGGGTACTGCCAGTCATATGCCAGATGGCGCGAGGCGGAGGAATATATCACGGAGCATGGTTTTGAAAATGATAATACAAGCCGGGTTCTGCCTTATGTATCCGTGGCACAGACTTATCTTAAGCTGATGGGCGGTTTTGCAAAACAGCTTGGAATTGCTTCTGAGACAGGGGAGATCATGGATGAAGCTGACGAATGAGCAGAAAAATGAGATGTGGTCTCATGTGTATGAGAACGGTGGAATAATGCCACGTATAAATGATGGGGCATATGCTGCTCATTTTGGAGAACTCCCGTCAAAAGAGCGTATGGGAGTTTTACAGTGGCTTTTCCTTAATATATGGGAAGCAAAGCCGAAAGAAGCGTCTGCTTTTATCACATCCTCCGAGATTGCCGGACTGCTCCAATATTATAGGGCAGCACTACTTACAGCCGGACAGGTGCAGGAGGCTTTGCTTATGCTTGGGATAGCCCCGTGGGATATAAAGAGTAGCGACTGGGTATATCGTGTGAGCCGGGAATGTCCGTGTACGGGTCTGTATTATGACGGCATAAGCGGGCTTCAGACAAAGAACCGATGCTGTCATGTGGCAGGGAGCCGGGTGGACATTGTCTAATAGGTAGAAATTCAGTAAAACCCCCGGATATCCGTTGACTTATCAGCCTTTCAGAGTGATGTATGGTACACCGCAAAAGTACC
>ERZ842401.7201-NODE-7201-length-11500-cov-9.604543_pt1 | contig 11500 bp, 11 predicted proteins | sample MGYA00521270_ERZ842401 | MGnify/ENA primary metagenome ERZ842401 (study PRJEB31892, sample SAMEA3878208) | bioreactor metagenome | biome: Moose rumen | place: Sweden | collected 2011-10 | study: EMG produced TPA metagenomics assembly of the PRJEB12797 data set... | reverse complement strand
GCATGGCACCAATCATGGCCGGTACGCCCGTCGTGTAGGAGATGGCCTGCGAGCCAACTTCCTTGAAGCATTCCTGATGGTCACAGACATTATAGATGTAGAGGGAACGTTCCTTGCCGTCCTTCTTGCCCGTGAAGATGCAGCCGATATTGGTCTTGCCCTTCGTACGCGGGCCGAGGGAGGCCGGGTCGGGCAGCAGGGCTTTAAGGAACTGAATCGGCACGATTTCCTGCCCGTTGTAGTTAATCGGCGTGGTGGAAAGCATGCCCACGTTTTCGAGGCAGCGCATATGATCCAGATAGCTCTGGCCGAAGGTCATAAAGAAGCGGATGCGTTTGACTTCCGGCATATTGCGGCCCAAAGCCTCAATTTCCTCATGGTGCAGGAGATACATATCCTTCTTGCCCACGCCCTCGAAATCATACTCCCGCTTGATGCTCATGGCCGGAATCTCAATCCACTTGCCGTTTTCCATATAGGAGCCGGGGGCGGAAACCTCGCGCAGATTGATTTCAGGGTTGAAATTCGTGGCAAAGGGATAACCATGGTCGCCGCCGTTGCAGTCGAGGATATCAATGGTGTCGATGGTGTCAAAGTAATGCTTCTTGGCATATGCGGCAAAGACCGAGGTTACACCCGGGTCAAAGCCCGTGCCTAAGAGCGCCGTAAGGCCCGCATTCTTGAATTTATCCTCATAGGCCCACTGCCAGGAATAGTCAAAGTAGGCGGAGAAGCCCAAATCCTGGCAGCGTTTTTCGTAAATCTTGCGCCATTCCGGGTCTTCCGTATCTTCCGGCTCGTAGTTTGCCGTGTCGATATAATCCACACCGGCAGCCAGGCAGGCATCCATAATGGTCAAATCCTGATAAGGCAGGGCAACATTGAGCACGGCATCCGGCTTGTATTCCTTAATCAGCCTGGTCAGAGCCTCCACATCATCCGCATCAATCTGCGCCGTGGTGATTTTCGTCTTCGTCTGCCCCTGCAACTTTTCCTTGAGGGCATCGCATTTGCTCACCGTACGGCTGGCAATCATCAGTTCATCGAAAACCTCATCATTCTGACATACTTTATGGATAGCTACGCTGGCTACGCCGCCGCAGCCGATAATCATTAATCTGCTCATTTCTGTTCCTCCTCCGCTAAAATATCCTCAACATATTTGGGCAGCATAAAAGCGCCCTTATGCAGATGGGTCGTATAATACCAGGTTTTCAGCCCGCGCGCGTCCCAACGCTTGGCATCAAAATCCTTCAAGGGATGATACTTCTTGGATGCAAAGCCAAACATCCAAAGCCCTGCCGGACAGGTCGGAATTCCCGCCTGATAGACACGGCTCACGGGAAAGCTCTGATACGCCTTGCGGTGCATGGCGCGGAAAGCCGCCTCATCCTCATCATAGAACGGGCTGCCATGCTGATAGACCATAATGCCGTCATCATGCAGGGCACGGTAACAGTTGCCGTAGAACTCGCGCGTAAACAGCCCTTCCGTATGCCCAAACGGATCAGTCGAATCGTTGATGATGAGGTCATACTTATCCCGGCAGCGCCGCAAAAAGCGCAGGCCGTCCATATTGGTAATCTTTACCCGGTCATCATCAAAGCCCTTGGCTGTCTCGGGGAAAAACTCCCGCGAAACCTCGATAAACATTTCGTCCGGCTCCACCACATCGATGGCTTCAATCTCAGGGTATTGCGTCAGGACTTTGGCCACACCGCCGTCACCGCCGCCGATAATCAGCACATTTTTTACCTGCGGATGAACGGCCATCGGTACATGCACCACCATTTCGTTGTAGATGAATTCGTCTGCCTCCGAAAAGATAATTTCGCCATCGAGCACAATCATCCTGCCAAATTCCCGCGATTCGAACACATCAATGCGCTGATATTCACTCTGGCGGGAAAAAAGCTGTTTATCTACCCGCACAGAGGTCTTGACATTTTCCGTATCCAGCTGGGAAAACCATATTTCCATGTATCTGCCTCCTTTTGACCAGTCAACCTGACCGGTCAAATTGACATGTCAAATTTCCGTCAAAATGCGCATTTCCCGGCATTCCAAATCCTGGGTGCCCTGCAGAGAGCAGCCCTTTTCCCGCGCGTATTCAATATAATCGAGAATCTCCTGCGTAATGCGCTCGCCCGGTGTCAGAATGGGAATCCCCGGCGGATAGCACATGAGCATTTCCCCGGCAATCCGTCCCACGGTCTTATGGAGCGGCATGCGTTCCCCTTGGGCATAAAAGGCTTCCCGCGGGCTCATCACGAGCTCGGGCGCAATGAATTCCCCGCAGTAAAGTTCCTTACGGTTCGCTGCCGCCGAACGGTCCGCAATGTCTTCCAAAGCACCCACGAGCCGTTCAATATCGCGGATGCGGTCACCGATGGAAATATAGGCCAGAATATTGCCGATATCGCCGAATTCAATCTGAATATCGTACTCGTCACGCAGCATATCGTAGACTTCAATCCCCGTCATGCCAATCCCCTGGGTGAAAACGGAAAGTTTCGTCACATCAAAGTCAAACACGCTGTCCCCATCGATAAGTTCCCGCCCATAGGCGTAATAACCGCCAATCTCGTTGATTTCCGCGCGGGCATATTCCGCCATTGAGCTGACCTTTTCAAAGGACTCCCTGCCATGCAGAGCAAGATTGCGACGGGACAAGTCAAGGCTCGAAATCAGAAGATACGAAGCACTCGTCGTCTGGGTCAGATTGATAATCTGCTGCACATATTCAGCGTCCACACCCTTACCACAGAGCATAATGGAACTCTGCGTCAGACTGCCGCCGGATTTATGCATGGAAACCGCCGCTAAATCGGCACCAGCCGCCATGCCCGAAACAGGCAGATTATCGCCAAAGTACAGATGCGTGCCATGCGCCTCGTCCACGAGCACTTTCATGCCTGCCGCATGCGCGAGCTGTACGATTCCCTTGAGGTCGGAGGCAATGCCATAGTAAGTCGGATTGTTGACAAAGATGGCCTTGGCCCTTGGGTGCTCACGGATGGCCCGCTCCACATCCGACAGCGCCATGCCGGTGGCAATGCCAATCTGATGATTGACCCGCACGGGCACATAGACTGGAATGCCGCCACAGAGCACGAGCGCATTGATGACGCTTTTATGCACATTGCGCGGCAGCAGGATTTCTTCCCCCGCCCGCACGGTAGCAAGCACCATCGCCTGCACCGCCGAGGTGGTGCCATGCACCATAAAAAATGCCTTCTGCGCGCCAAAGGCATCAGCGGTCAGTTCCTCTGCTTCCTTGATTACCGAAACCGGATGACTTAAATTATCCAGCATCTTCATGGAATTGACATCGACGCCCACGCATTTTTCGCCCAGAAAATCCACGAGTTCCGGGTTGCCCCGTCCCCGCTTATGCCCGGGCACATCAAAGGGCACAACGCGCCGCTTGCGCAGTTCTAACATGGCTTCGTATACAGGGGCCGTATGTTGACTGATTCTATCCATTTTCCCCTCCCAGATAAAGATTCCGACAATTGTCACTAATGTCGTTACTCTTAAAATTTTACAGTTTCTAAGAGGATTAAGCAAGAAAAATTATTTTACATAATTGACATGTCAGATTCTAAGCGCCGCTGAATCTCCTTGTCCCACGCAGTCAACAAAGCTGCATATTTTTCCTTGATCAGTTGATAGACCTCCAATGCCGTTGATTCATTGTAGGTATGTGCCGACAAGTTCCGCTTCTCCTGCATGTCCAACCAAACTTCCGCATCCGTAATCATCCCCTGCTTCCAGCCTTCACGAATACTGGAACGGGGGCTGTTCGCTTCGATACCTTCGTAATCCAAGCAGACTTTCATCAGCTTCCAAGCCAGTTCAAAGCAAAACTCAAACCGCTGAATTGTTGCATCCAAATACATATCATCTGCATCAGGCTCTTTCGTCAATGCCAACTGTAAGCGCTCCAAGGCACGGTGGTAATCTGCCTGCTTCATTTCTATTTGCATTTTCGTCATAATGGATGCTCCTCCCTTATTGCTGAATATCAGTTTTCCATCTTGGTCTATCGCCTGCTTCAATTTTTCATTGGTTTGCCGATTATAATCAATGATGTCAAATGTATATGGCAGTTTACTATCATCAAATGCCACTGATAATTTTGTAATTACATCCTTGCTGCCAGCTACGGCTAAATCGATATCCGAAGTCCGTTTAGCGTCGCCTCTGGCTCGTGAACCGAACAGCTTAACCCACTCTATGTCGCCAGCGTGTTTTACCAAAACACTGCAAATGATTTGCCAATACTTACTATCTATACTCCGCATATCTGCCGACATCGCTTAGACTTTATATTACACCCGCCGTTGACCAGTCAAAATCGGCCTCGCTAACAGTTTTATTCTTTCCTTCCGTCAGCCTGCGAAGCCCTGCACGAAGAACTTGATGAAAGCGATGGTCTGCGGCTGATAAATGATATCCACCAGGAACGCGCCGACAACGGGGACAATCATAAATGCCTTTCTGGACATACCGTACTTATCCTTGACCGCCGTCATGTTCACGATTGCAGAGGGCGTAGCGCCGAGGCCATGGCCCAAAAGGCCCGCGCACATGACTGCTGCATCATAGTTCCTTCCGAGAATCGGAAAAACGACGAAGATAGAAACGAGCACCAGCACTACTACCTGCGCGACGACAATGATGAGAACTGGTCCTATCAGATCAAGCAACTGATACAGATTCAGGCTCATCAGTGCCATGGAAAGATACAGGTTCAGCATGACATCGCCAGTGCCGTCCACCAATGGGAAGCTGAAATGATACCAGTGGAACTGCTCGTTCAGGTTGCGGGCAAGCATAGCAACGAACATTGCGCCGACATAGGACGGGAAACTCATTCCAATCAGCTTGCCGAGCCAGCCGGAGAGCTCGATTCCGAGTGCCATACAGAACAAGATCGCGGTCACGTTCTTCAGGACGTCCAGATTGGTGAGCTTATCGCCGTGTCCTGCGTTGATCTCTTCGACGGAAGTGTCCAGCGTCTCGGAGTTGTCCGGGGTCAGCTGTTTCTTCTCGATCAGCATGCGGGCCACCGGGCCGCCCACCAGAATGCCAAAAATCAGGCCAAAGGTCGCAGCTGCCGCGCCGACGGTGATAGCTGCCGGATAGCCCATCTCGATAAAGGTGGAACCGTAGGAACCTGCCGCTCCGTGTCCACCGGTCATGGAAATGGCACCTGCCAGAAGCGCGTAGGGATACTCAAGGCCTGTGACATTGGCGAGGCCGATGCTGATACAATTCTGTATGATGGAGACAATGCCGGCAATCAACCAGTAGACGAGCAGCAGAATGCCCCCCTTCTTCAGAAGGGAAAGGGACGCGCCCAGACCGACGGTGGTGAAGAACGCCACCATGAACGGACTCTGGAAGGTCGTGTCGAACTTGAACGCGAACGCGCCGCTCTGATGTCCGGCAAAGGTGATGAACATGAACAGGAAGCCGCCCACCACAGGAGCCGGAATACAGTACTTCGTGAGAAAGCTCACCTGCTTCTGGAGCCAGAAGCCGATTAGTAGCAGGATGGCGGCCAGTGCCGTCGTCATGACCATCGTACAGCTGATATTCACTGTACCTTCAACAGTTTCAAAAAACATAAGCTCCCCCCTTTCTGACAGCTTTTTCATGGTCGATTACCTCATTTCAACATCTCACTTAGGCTATGGGGAATTCCTCGCGGTCCTCGTACAGCATAAATTCCATATTCCCCTTTGAGCAGTGCAAAAGGGAATTCATCCGGCTTGTATCGCTTAAGCAGCTTGATTTTCATGAGCGCCGTGATGGTCAATCCTTTTTCGGCATAATCGAAAGGTATATCCGTCTTGGTTACTCTGCACTTGAAAAGGATAGCAGACACAGGAGCGGTGGCATACAAAAATACGGTATCGCCTACGATAATGCCGCGTCCCTGTTTCCAATCAATTTCCGCCTTATCATCAAAGGCATGGATTACATCGTAATGCTTGGGATTTGCGGGGACAAGCCACTCTTTCGGTGGACGCTCCTTGGGTTTCCGATACTTCCTTGATGTGACAGCATAGCTTTCAGCCAGCAAACTCTGAACATCCTTCATTGGCACAGTACCGTCCAGCAGCACTGACACCCAATTGCCTCGGCTGATGTGATAGCCCTTGAAGTAACCCTTCTGATGTATGAGCATATCGGCATAAGCAGTATCGGCCAGTTTCACATTGAGTATATCCACTCTTCCCTCACCATGAAGCCCAAGATTTTCTCTTGGGATATCCATTATGAGTCCGTACCACTTGCGGTTATCCTCATGACGAAGAACGGCATAGTGCGGAAATCGCCGCCACAAATACTCCGGCTCTGTCCTATATTTTTCCTTTGCGTACCGAAGCACATCTTCTCGCAATGTTTTCACGCCCATCACCTCTAAGCAAAAATTCGCTGAAAACTGGCTTAATTCCTGCTTTCATAGCTATTCCCCCTCCTCCTGTTTGCCCCCCTTCGGAGCCGCCACACCACAAATCTTTGGCAATGGCGTTTTGCACTTATTCTCTACCATAAGACTGCTATATTTTCCCAGTAAAAATGACAAAACAGCCTTTGACAAGTCAATTAACTCATCAAAGGCTATTTAGCGTTTACAGTTTCATCTCACCGCAACGCGCTTTGCTATATCTTTAATTCTTATCTGTAAAACTGCCAGCATGTCCAAAGTTGGGGGCAATGACGACAGTGCCTTCCTTATTCATATAGCCCCACTTTCCACCGATGCAGACAGGCAAGAGGCCCTCAGACATGACACCAGCATCCGTGACCTCAGCTGGCAGCTCTTTTACTGTCCGGCCTGACTTGTCAATAATCTGCCAGCCGCTGCCGATGTAGACCGCCGCCACGCCCTCACCAAAGGAACGCATGGCCAGGTAACGGGGACTGATGTCATTTTTGCCGTCACGGCTTATGGCACCCCATTTCTTATCCTTGCGGACAACTGACATGTCATCGGCAAATGGCATGACTTCATCAAAACTGGTGGAGACGATTTCCTTGCCCTGCCGATTGATAAAACCGCGCTTTTCATTGCTCTTCAAGGCATTTTTCGGTGGCAGACCGATACTGCCCAGGGCAATGCTGGCACCATAGGCCAGAGAACTCCAGACATTCAGCTTTTTCTTGACCTCGTGAATTTCGGCCACTCCGTTTTTAAAGGGGCCGAGGTAGCGCGAATCCCGGGGCAGAAGCAAAATCCCGTGCTTGTCTATATAGCCTTTTCCCTGCGGAGACTGCACCGCCGCCAAGCTCTCCGAAAAGCCGGAAAACACCTCGCTGAACTGCGGCTGGATTTTCATTATGCCCAGTTTATCAATAAAGCCCCAGCTGCCCTGCTGTTTTACGGCAGCCAGACCGCCGGAAAAATCCTTGGCGCCTTCATATTGCAGGGCTATGGCTATTTGCCCCTTGGCATTTATATAGCCCCACTTGTCCTTTTTCCGCACCGGAGCCAGTTCTTCTTCGTTAAACTCCCCAATGTAATCAAAAGTCTCCGTGCCTATCTGCGAACCGTCACGCTTGACAAGATGATATTCCGTCCCCTGCCGTATAGCAAAACAGTCATTATTTTCCGTCACTGCCGTTATTTCATCATAAATGACCGGGAGCAGCAGTTGACCGCTATTATCATAAGCCCCCCAATGGGCTTCGTTGTTTTCTACCAGATATGTTTTGCCGTGATGGGGAATCAGAATGGTCAGGTATTCCACGGGGACGATAACTGCTCCGTCCCTGCCCAAAACACCGCAATTATCGCCCTTCTTTACCATCAGGGCGCCGTTTGTCCAAGGAATAATCCTGTCATAGCCCAGCGGTACAAGAAACTTCCCCTGTGTATTGATTACGCCGCATAAATCATTTTCCTGAACCACGGCCAGCGGTTCAGCCTGCAAACGGTTATCACCACAGCCCCATAACGCCATGACCGTAACGGCTGCTGCCAGCCCCTTCTGCCATCTTTTCATCATCCTGCTATCTCCTTTAATTATTCAGCACCTTTATCTGACACATCTTCATGGCAGACAGAACACTACTATGGCTCTCCGGCGTTATCTCCCAGTCCTGTGCTTCTTTTGTTCCTAGACTGCCATCCATAAAATCGTTCTGCATATCAACGACAGCAAGTATTTTCTTCATATATCTGCTCCTGTAACCATTAGTACATAGATAATCTTAACGAATAAAATGTGTTCCCTCCCATTCTTCTTTTTCCGGCAAGCCGTATTTTTCTTTTCCGAGAGCAATGCTCCTCATCAGAAAGGCCATGTTCCTGGCCAAAACACGCATAGTCTGTAAGCCCTCAGCATCTTTTTCAGCGTCCCCAGACACCAAGCCATAAACCATGTTCCAGTATTGCGACGACGCCACAGGCATACCCGATATGGTAAAATATTTATTCATTTCATCAAAGGTAGACGAACTGTCACCACGACGGGAAACCACTACAGAGGCTCCAACCTTCATCGTTTTATCAAAGTGGGTGCTATAGAACAGCCTGTCCAGATAAGCAATTGTCGTGGCATTGGCTGAAGCATAGTATACCGGCGTCCCCACGACCAAACCATCAGCCTTCTCAAAAATGGGTGCCGTTTGATTGACCAAATCGTCAAAAACACATTTGCCGGTCTCAGAACATTTTCGACAGGCCACGCAGACACGTATCGCCTTATTGCCTATATGTACTAGCTCTGTCGCAACGCCCTCAGCCGCAAAAATCTTCTACATCTCAGCCAAGGCTGTAGTTGTATTGCCGTTGACATGGGGTGAACCATTTACCATCAGGACTTTCATGCTCATCTCTCCTCTGCAAAATATAATACACACTCCCTCATTGACTTCATTATAGCAATTAAGCCTGAAAAGGGAAATACTTAGCTTTATGTTTATAATTTATGGATACTATCTAGCAAAATGGTTATATAGCATATACAAACAGTACTCTCCATCTTTCCTAAAGTCTATTGACAATACAAGCATTGACCACTCCATCACTTATCTTATCTGTTTTTAGTATGAGCAACTTTCCAGTAAAAATACTTAAATTTTATACAATAGCAGGTAAATCATCATCATTTATCGAATTAGCTACACATGCAGATGATTCAACTAATGTAGAACGTTACAATATATTTTGTAAAATTATTTTTCGTGTATCTTTTTTAGAAAGGATTGATTGATAATGCAAAGGACTTTTTTCATGTTGGTAACTTTTTTCCTTTTATTTATATCAACAACTTTTGCTGCCGAACAGTCCATAAATGCTACTGGTATATATATTGCAGGCGCATCGGAATCGCTTAACGATGCAAAACAGAATGCTTTAAAAGATGCTCTGCGTCAAGCCACAGAACAAGCTGGAGTAATCGTTAATTCATATTCCAAAATACACAATATGGAGTTGACCGATGATGAAGTCACTATTGTTGCTAATAGAATATTAAAGATTACGAAAAAAAAATTCACCGTAGAATTATTATCAGAATCCGAAATAAAAGTTACTGCACACATTGATGTTATTATAAATAGCGACAGTATAAACGATGATATTGTAAAACTTAAAAAAGAAAATTTTGAATTAGCAAAACAGAATCAGTCATTGGAATCTCAAAAAAACATATTAGTCGAACTAAACAACCTAACAACTGAAATTAAAAAATCATACAATCGTAAAATGGATCTAAACTCTCCCCAAATTAAATATCCTCAAAAAATTACAATCAGCACCCCATGGCAAGTCGCTCTTGAAAATTTTTATATTGAAATGGACAACAATAATTACCGAGAAGCCCGTGTGAATATTCAAGTTGCAATATCACATTATATGATACAAGTAAAAGGCGATAACAAACATGACTATATTGATAAAACAATATGTGATTTGCGGCTTAAAAAGATAGATGCCTACCTTTCTAATAATGATTATTTAGGAGCTATTGAGCATTTAATATACTTTGTAAAATCCATCAAGAACAACAACTATGAAAATTCCATATCCATCGATAACTATAACAAAATAAATCTTTATGCAAAATTATTAACAGCCTATTTTAATACATATGAACCAGACAAATTACAAATCATCCAAAAAATAACTGGAACATAAGGTGACATTAACATCTTCACAAAGTAAGCAATGCCTTTTATAACATGCTAAAATAACAGCACATTATAAAAGGCATTGTTTCATATCAAGTTAAATATAAAATTAAAATTCGATTAAATTTTCTTCCCTTCTAGCATTATATTTTAAACAATTTTCACATTTCATACTACAAGGCTCCATCTCATATAGACTATTCTTTCTTTTCACACCGATATATGGAATGTTTTTTTCGTGACAAATATCTATTATAGCCTTTCGATTATCATATGACATTTTGTTGCCTAGAAATACTTTTGTTATAGGAAAAAATTTCACATTGTAATTTATTGTCTTATCATTCTTCATTGGCAAAACTAATCGCCACTCGTTTTGAAATGCCCAGTCCATACTCTTTCTCAGCACTCCATTGGAATATATAGACCACAACATTTCGTCAGTTATTTTTGCGTCTTGAATTCCCATCAATTTACATGACATTTCTGGACGTATTTTACAATAAATTAAAGGAAATAGGTTATGATAAATTTCTTCATATGTTTTCTCGTTTGGTAAAATGCTATACTCCAAGCAAAACCCTCTATGGTTGTCAGCATATGCCCCACCCCACATCAACTGCGAATAAGGTGTTGTTGAAAAACAAACGGTTCTAAAAATCGTCTTTAAACTAGCAATAAATTCTTTATATTCTTTCTGCATAGCCTTTCCAACTGCTAAACCAAAATCCTTTGATTTATTGAATTCAATAATGAATCTCATAATAAAATTATCATTTGATAACTTTATCACTTCAGAATCATCCTCTTCTAAAAAAAATCCATCTAATCCACTATTTTTATTATAATATTCCCATAATTTTCGTACAAATCTATTTCCGATTTCTTGATTAGATGATTTCCTATCAACATCAACGTTACACCTACGGCAATACTCCAACAATCTAAAATGCTCATATTCTAAATAATCGATATTTATGTCAGAATCATATACATCATCAAATTCGATTGGCGTTTGCAAATAAACAGTGTTGTTTCTTAGCGCTTGAATCGAATAATTTTCCCCGTTCTCTCCATTATTCTTATTGGGATAATATCGGTACAACTTTAGAGGCATATTAAGCCTAGCTCTATAGGAAAATTCCTCATATCCCATTTTTTGAATATCCTCTAACTTTTGCAGGCTTCCATTTACTAAACAATACGATGATGCAAATTCATGAGCAAATTCTTCTACATTAGCAAATAAACTTACTAAGTCCATATAACTCACTCCATGTATGATTGTATTCATAACTCAAACTTCGCACATCTGAAACAAGCCTTCTATCAGGCGTAGCATAGGGGC
>ERZ842401.7200-NODE-7200-length-11501-cov-2.893500_pt1 | contig 11501 bp, 12 predicted proteins | sample MGYA00521270_ERZ842401 | MGnify/ENA primary metagenome ERZ842401 (study PRJEB31892, sample SAMEA3878208) | bioreactor metagenome | biome: Moose rumen | place: Sweden | collected 2011-10 | study: EMG produced TPA metagenomics assembly of the PRJEB12797 data set... | reverse complement strand
TACAGCCGTATCTCACGCTGTCGGCACCGCGCTTGGCAAGCACCTCCACCGGCATACAACCCTCATATACCCTGAAAAATTCCTTATCGTGTTCATGCAGAGGGGCTTTTTCCGCATTCACCAGCGCATTCCAGAAATTTTCGTATTCCTCCCGATTCATAGGGCAATTGAGATAATCTGCTTCTCCTCTGTCGTAGCGTGACTGCAAGAAAATTTTCTCCATGTCAAGGCTTTCCGCTGAAACAATCGGCGCAGCAGCATCAAAGAAACTCAATCTTGCACCGCACAATGTTTCAATTTTCTTTGACAGTGTATCCGATGTCAGAGGGCCAGTCGCAACGATACAATTTTTATCGGGAATTTCCGTGACTTCCTCACGGATGATTTCAATTAAGGGATGATGTTCAATCTCCTTTGTGACCATGGCTGAAAATTGTTCTCTGTCCACAGCCAATGCACCGCCAGCGGATACGGCGCAAGCCTTTGCACAGCGGACTAATAAACTCCCCTGCAATTCCATTTCGGTTTTGAGAAGTCCACCAGCCGAGGCAAGCCTTGACGCCTTGAGCGAATTCGAACAAACTAACTCCGCTAATTCTTCATGATGATGCGCCGGACTGTACCGAACGGGTTTCATTTCATAAAGCTTGACGGAAATTCCGCTGTTCGCCAATGCCCAAGCGGATTCACAGCCAGCCAGACCGCCACCAATGACAACCGCCTGTATCATTTCAAGCTCCTTTCATAACCGCAACCGTCTTTTTCACAAACCAGACTTCCCGATTTTCCGCCCTTCTGGAACAAAGTACAATTGCACTGCGGACAGCGTTCCTCAACTGGTACATTCCAAGTCATGAAACGACAGTCCGGATATTTTTCGCAACCGTAGAAAATGCGCCCACGCTTTGACTTTTTCTGAATAACCTTCTGACCGCAACGAGGACAAAAACCGCCAGTTTCCAGAACGATTTGTTTTGTATTCTTACATTCCGGAAATCCGGGGCAGGCAAGGAATTTGCCATATCTTCCCAATTTGATAACCATGTTTCTACCGCATTGTTCGCAGATAATATCCGTTTCTTCGTCCGGAATTTTGACGTGCTGACCGTCCATTGCTTCTTCCGCATCTGCGAGAGTTTTCGCAAAATCCTGATAAAACGTATCCAGCATCGAAACCCAATCCGTTGAACCGTGCTCCACGTTATCGAGTTCTGTTTCCATTTTGGCGGTGAAATCCGCATCCACGATATGGGAAAAATGGTCTTTCATGACTTTGGTAATGACTTCCCCTAAGGCAGTCGGACGGAGTTGTTTTCCCTCACGTTCCACATACATTCTAGCCAAAATCGTGGTAATGGTCGGCGCATAGGTGCTAGGGCGACCAATTCCATTTTCTTCCAGTGTTTTGATTAACGTCGCTTCTGAAAATCTTGCAGGGGGTTGCGTGAAATGCTGATTTCCGTCAAGGCTGACAACGTCCAGAACATCCCCCACATTCAAAGGCGGTAAAACCTTTTGATTTTCCTCGTCGCTGTCGTTTTTTTCCTCATACAGCACTGTAAAGCCGTCAAACTTGACAGAATAACCGGATGCTTTAAAAATGCAGTTATCTGCATCAATGTCAACAGACACGGTATCAAGCAAAGCATTCGCCATCTGACTAGCAATGAACCGCTCCCAAATCAACTTATACAATTTATACTGGTCATCTGTCAAACTAGGGCGCACCTGTGCAGGGGTCATATTGGGCATACTGGGACGGATTGCTTCATGAGCATCTTGGGCATTTTTTTTCGTCTTGAAAACCCTAGGCTTATCAGGGAGATAATTTTCACCGTAAGTCTGTTTGATATAATCCGCTGCCGCCTGCTGTGCATCTGCGGAAATGCGGAGAGAATCGGTTCTCATGTAGGTAATCAGACCGACTGCCCCCATTCCGTCAACATCAATGCCCTCATACAATTCCTGAGCGGCTTTCATGGTACGTTTCGACTGAAAGCCCAATCTTTTGGAGGCTTCCTGCTGTAAAGTAGACGTAATAAAAGGCGGAGAGGGCTGTTTTTTGGTGACACGCTTCTTGATGGTCTTCACGGTAAAGGGAACACCTTTCAGGCGGTCAAGCAAAGAATTCGCCTGTTCTTCGTTGGCGATTTCGATTTTTTCGCCGTCAACGGTGGAAAGCTTCGCAGAAAATTTCTTTTCATTTTCGGGAGCGGAGACGACCGCATCAATGCTCCAATATTCCTTTGGAACGAATGCCCGAATTTCCTCTTCTCTGTCCACAATCAGACGAACCGCCACAGACTGCACTCTACCAGCGGAAAGACCACGCTTGACTTTTTTCCAGAGGAAAGGGCTTAATTTATAACCAACCAATCTGTCAAGAATCCGTCTTGCCTGTTGTGCATTGACTAAATCAATATCAATTTTATGTGGGTTTGCCATACCGGTCTGTACGCCGGTTTTGGTAATTTCATTGAAAGCAACCCGATTATCTGCATTCAAATCGAGGTTGAGCATTTGCGCAAGATGCCAAGAAATGGCTTCTCCTTCACGGTCGGGGTCAGTCGCAAGGTAAACCATTTCGCTTTTTTTGGCTTTCTTTTTGAGTTCACGGATGACTTCTTCTTTGCCTTTCATATCCTGATATTGTGGCGTAAAGCCGTTATCGACATCCACACCGAGTTTGGATTTTGGCAAGTCACGCACATGACCCATAGACGCAATGACTTCATATCCTGCGCCCAGATATTTTTGAATCGTCTTGGCTTTCGCCGGAGACTCTACAATTACTAAATTTGACATAACATCCGCTGTCAGCGACAGCGCACACTCCTTTCAGGGATAGCCCTATTTTAATTGCCCCCATTGGACAATACATATAAATCACGTTCAGAATTTTCAATCAGTCCCATCAATTCCATTTCAATCAGCAACAAAGAAGCCTGTTCAAAGGGAATCCCCAATTTCATGCAGACAGAATCCACATTCTGTGCGCCGTCCGATTGGATAAGATGCAATATTTTCTCTTGTTCGCCCGTATCAGAAACGGTGGAAAAATCCTCAATCTGTTCTGGTTCTGGAATTTTGACAGACTCCACATCAATGGAATGCAATTCCATTTTGGGAGCTGATTTGACTGGTGCTGTTTCCGGCTTGCTGTCGGGAAGAGGGGATTTTTCCAATTTCTGAATATCAGGGAGAGAAATTCCCTCGTTGATAACTTCCGGCATCACGGACTGATGTTTTTCAACTGGTCTGGTTGTCTCTGGTTTTTTCTGTTGCAAGGAAACGTCATTTTTTCTTCCGGAGCTGACCGGAATCATTTCTGATATTTCGGTATGTTTCAAGAAATGGAACGGACTGAGCACATCTGTAATATCACGGCTGTTAAATACCGGATATGCGCCATCTCTCAATAAATTTGCCTGTCCGTCATAACGGTTATCATAAATATCAGCCGGAGGGATGCAGAACACATATTTCCCCTGTTCACAGGCGAGATTTGCCGTAATCAATGCGCCACTTTTGGTACTTGCCTCTAATACAAGAACCCCCTCACTGATACCGGAAAGAATTCTGTTTCTCACGGGGAAATTCGCCGGATATGGCGGAGTTGCTGGAAAATATTCTGAAATCAGCAATCCATTTTGCACAATCTGTTCTTTCAGCATTCTGTTTTCTTTTGGATAATCATAATCCACAGCACACCCCAGAACGCCGACAGTCGGCATATTTGCAGAAATCGCCGATTGATGTGCAGAAGCGTCCATTCCCACAGCGCACCCACTGACGAGAATCATTCCGGCATCTGCCAATTCATAGCAAAGTCGTTTGCTGATTCGCTGGCTGTATTGAGAAGGTCGCCTTGTGCCGACAACTGTCAAAGTATGTTCGTTTTTCAATAACTCCGGATTACCTCTGTAAAATAATACCAAAGGCGCATTATAAATATGTCGCAGTCCTTCCGGATAGCCGGAATTCTCCGCAGACATGATACTGATATAATGTTTCTCACAATAATCCATGACTTGGTATGCTTTTTCAAGGGGAGTATCTGCAAAGCATTTCTTTTCCTTTTCGTCCATGAGTTTGGTTTCAGGGTCATGCAGGACATAATAAAGCGTTCTTGCATCGCCATACTTTTGTATCATTGCAGGAACTTTGGGATTCGCAATGCCGAAGACCATTTCCAGCCATAGCAAAAATGCATAATTCTCATTCATGTTTCATCATCTCCCACATCATGATACCAGCAGCCATTGCCGCATTGAGTGACTCTGTTCGCCCCTGCATGGGAATTATCAGACTTTTGTCACAAACCTCAATTGCCTCTGTAGAAAGACCGTTTCCCTCGTTGCCAATCCAAACCGCACAACCTCTCCCCAACTGAACCTCAGAAAGCGAAACTGCATTTTCATTCAATACCGCCGCATAGGAAAGAATCTGTTTTTCATGGAATATTTCGGCTATTTTCCTGACTTCCGTTTCCTCATATACAGGAATCCGGAAAATAGCCCCCATTGTGGCACGGACAGTTTTCGGATTATAAATTTCACAACTCTGACAGCAGATAACCGCATCAATTCCCATTGCATCCGCTGTTCTGAGAATCATCCCCATGTTTCCGGTATCCTGCAAGTGTTCCAATACCAGATACCGCCCTTTTGCATGGATATTCTTTTCAAAGGGCTGTAATTTTGGCATACCGCAGATGGCAAATACTCCCTGTGTATGTTCCGTATCTGAAATATAATCTCCGATTTCGTCGGAAATCATACGAAAATTTTCGGGCTGTTGCATGAGTTCATGCAAATTTTCATAATATTTTTTTTGTGCTGTTTCCGTCATGAGAATGGTACAGGGAATATGTTCCTGCAACGCATCACGGACAATCCGCAACCCCTCCACTACGAACAGACGGTAAGTACATCGATAATGTTTATTTTCGCATAATTTACGATAATGTTTAATCAATGGGTTATTCTTTGAAGTTACCATTTCCAGCATCCAATCACCTCCCTAAAATACCAAAAACCACGCTCTTACTCATGAAAGAAAAGAGCGTGGTCTGATTTGTTCAAATCAAAGAGCAGCCTTAGCCTGTGCTACGATTGCTGCAAAGCCCTCTGCATCATGAATTGCAATCTCGGAGAGCATTTTTCTGTTGAGTGTAATACCAGCCTTCTTGCAGCCGTTCATGAAAGTAGAATAATTCATACCATTCATCTTAGCAGCAGCGGAAATTCTGGTAATCCAAAGCTGACGGAAGTTTCTCTTCTTCTGCTTTCTGCCGATATAAGCATACTGACCAGACTTCATGACAGCCTGCTTCGCCATCTTGAAATGTTTGCTCTTTGCGCCAAAATAGCCCTTTGCGAGCTTGAGAGTTTTATTTCTTCTCTTGCGAGTCATCATCGCACCCTTAATACGTGCCATAGTTCTTTACCTCCAATATGTTTTCTTGTTTCTCACCGAACCGATTCCGAAAAATTTCGCTTGCCTGACGGCTTACAGATACGGAACGAGCTTCTTGATGGTGGGGGTATTGGAAACGTCAGCCACACCTGCACCTCTTGCAATTCTCTTGCGCTTTGTATCCTTCTGTGTCAGTCTGTGACGCTTGTTGGTGTGCTGATACTTTACCTTGCCATTCGCAGTGAGCTTGAAACGCTTCTTTGCACCGGAATGTGTTTTAACCTTCACTTTAGCCATGATATAATTTCCTCCTTGATGCTTATTTGGATGCCTTCGGGGATATGAACATCACAATGCTCCGTCCTTCCATTTTGGCGGGCTTTTCGACAGTTCCATATTCACTGCAAGCTTCTTTGAACCGCTCCAGCAGTTCATTACCCAGCTCCGGATGTGCAATGGCACGTTTCCGGAAACGAACGGAAACTTTCAGCTTATCGCCGGACTTCAGGAATTTATTCGCCTGATTGACCTTTGTTTCAAAATCGTGAGTATCAATTGCAGAAAACATTCTGATTTCCTTAACAGACATCACCTTTTGATTCTTTTTTGCTTCCTTTTCACGTTTCTGCTGTTCAAAACAGAATTTGCCGTAATCCAGAATGCGGCACACGGGCGGTTTCGCCTGTGGCGCAATTTTCACCAAATCGAGATTTCTCTCATAAGCCAGTTTCAGCGCATCCTTTGCGGACATCACTCCCAGCTTAGAACCATCAGCATCGATGACCAGAATTTCCTTATCCCGAATCATCTCATTGATTTGCATATCCTTACTTTCCTTACTTATTGCGGGCACCCCCAAGCATTAAAATTTAAAACAAAAATGAGTGCAGACAAACTCAGCACTCACCAACACCCACAACAGCACACAGGATTTCCCCTCTCAACTGCTATGCAAGATATTGACCGTTTCGGCATTCAGGTCAAACGGTGAGCCACAAAAGTGCCTGCTTTGTTTTCGCTTGTTATTATACCACATTCCGTCATATTTGTCAAGTCTGTTTCAAATTTTTTTGCAATTGTAACAAATTTCACATTTTTTTTGAACAAACACTTGACTTTTTTTATAAATGGATGTATAATAAGGATGAAAAACAGTTTTGTTTTTCGGAAAGTTGTGATAGATAGGGAGTGAATGACAATGAAAAATAGTATGCATTTGAAGGGTTTTACTTTGGTAGAGTTGATTGTTGTCATTGCGATTATCGGGGTGCTGACTGGGATTTTGATTCCGTCTCTGATAGGTTATGTACAGAAAGCAGGAAGAGCCGCTGACAGAGCCACCGCTAAAACCATTTTCAATGATGTGACAATGATTTTGGCTATGAGTGATGACGAATTTCAGGGACTGAAAGATAATTCTGAAATGCAAATCAAAGAAAGTGCTTTTTCTTCCTTTTATCGCTATAATACCGCTAAAACCAAGGCGAAAATCTGTGATGCTGATGGTAAAGTACTGGAAGAATATGATTTTATGGTAGTAACCAACATGGACGGCAACACACAATCCGGTGTAGGGATGCGTTATTATTGGCAGGGGGGCAACAAGGAAGCAAGAGCCTTTGAAAATGCACTGCTTTACATTGAAGACCTTGGAAAATCTAATAAAATTCAAGTAAAAATGCATACTAAAATTTATAAAGGGAAAAAGACACGCCGCTGGATTATTGGCTATCGTATCGATGACCCTGATAAAATTGAAATTTGGTCTGCTGATGCCACCTCCAGCCATTATGCCAATTTAAGTTACCGACTTTACCCGCCCTGTCCTGAATTCAGCAGTTAAACCAATCGACTTTGTTTCCGGCAACAGAATGCCTGTTGCCGGATTGATTTCCAATTTTTTTATTTTAGAATCATGAAAGGTGAAAACATGGCAGAAAAAATAATCAGCTTTGAGCATCCTTCTGATATGCTGATGATTTTCGGCAGTTGTGACGAAAATTTGAATACCATTCAAAGGGAATACAATGTGATTCTCTTTGGTCGTGGGGCAGATGTCCATATCACTGGCGAACCCGAACAAGTTGAAAAAGCATCCTCGGCACTTCGGCTTTTGGAAGAACTCGTCCACAAGGGACAGCACCTGACAGACCAGACCGTCCGTTATGTGCTTTCCATGGTACAGGATGGGGAAGCGGATTCTGTGCGCCAAATGGATGGTGACGGAATCTGCATGACAACCAGCGGAAAAGTCGTCCGCCCGAAAACAGTCGGACAAAAAAAATATGTGGATGCTATCCGCAAAAATACTATCGTTCTTGGTGTCGGACCAGCAGGAACAGGGAAAACTTATCTTGCTGTTGCATTGGCTGTCAAGGCATTCAAGGCGCATGAAGTTCAGAAAATCATTCTGACCCGTCCGGCAGTGGAAGCCGGCGAAAGACTGGGCTTTCTTCCGGGGGATTTGCAAAGCAAAGTTGACCCCTATCTGAGACCGCTGTATGATGCGCTGTTTGATATGTTCGGAGCGGAGACATTCGCACGGCATATGGAGAAAAATATTATTGAAGTCGCACCTCTGGCATATATGAGAGGGCGCACTTTAGATGATGCGTTTATCATCCTTGACGAAGCACAGAATACCACCTCGGAACAAATCAAGATGTTTTTGACTCGTCTTGGTTCGAATAGCAAAATGGTCATCACTGGAGATGTCACACAGATTGACTTGCCGGAAAAACGGAAATCCGGCTTGATTGAGGCTATGAAAGTCCTGAAACACGTCGACGATATTGCAACCATCCGATTCACAGAGAAAGATGTTGTCCGTCACAAATTAGTTCAGGATATTATTAAAGCATATGAAATTTATTGTAAGGAAGGGAGAAACTCCTAATGCAACAAACAGGTAAATTAAAGGTAAGTATCAAGAATAATCAGAATAATGTAAAAATTCCGTCCGGAATCCGTCTTTTAATCCGGCGTTGTTGTCATGCTGTATTGATTTCAGAAGGATTCACCCAAAATGCAGAAGTCAGCGTTTCCTTTGTTTCCAATCAGGAAATCCGACAACTGAACAAGACTTATCGTGACAAAGACAGCGTGACGGATGTTTTGTCCTTCCCTTTGACAAGTGCAGACGGTACACAGGAAATTGATGCCGAAACAGGCTATGTATTGCTTGGTGATGTGGTAATTTCCATTGAAACCGCCATGAAGCAGGCGAATATTTACGGGCACTCTCTTTCCAGAGAAATCGGCTTTTTGACGGTGCATTCTATGTTGCATCTGTTAGGCTATGACCACGAAACAAGCCCGCTTGATGAACGTATCATGAGAGAAAAAGAAGAATCCGTTTTGGAAAAGCTTGGTATTTCCAGAGAATTGACGTTTGTCACACCAACTGAGGAGTCTAATTCATGACGAAATCTGTTTTTCTGACACTTTCCGGCAGAACCAATGCCGGAAAGTCAACATTGTTAAATGCTTTAGTCGGCGAAAAAATTGCATCCGTCAGCAGTAAACCGCAGACCACAAGAACACGCATTACAGGCATTTTAACCAAAGACGAAACACAATTTGTCTTTATCGATACCCCCGGACTGCATCACGGCAAAACCCGACTCAGTACCCATATGATGAAAACCGCAGAGGATTCCGCTTCCGATGCGGATGCTGTGCTGTATGTCGTTGACTGCACGAAAAAACTGCATGAACAGGATGAAAAAATGCTCAAAAGCATTGCAGACCGGAAAATTCAATGCATTATCATTGTCAATAAAATTGACTTATTGCAGGATAAATCCAAGATGATGCCTTTGCTGTTGAAACTTGAAAACGATTACCACCCCTATGCCATCATTCCGGTGAGTGCCTCCACGAAAGACGGCATTGACGAAATTTTGCAGACAGCGGAGAAAATCGCTCAGCCGTCCGTGCATTTCTTCCCTGATGATAAATTCACCGACCAGCCGGAAAAAGTTCTTGCATCTGAAATGATTCGTGAAAAATTACTCCGTCTCTTGGATGATGAAGTCCCTCACGGTATCGCCGTGACAGTAGAAAAAATGTCCGAACGTGACGACAAGGATTTGCTGGATATTTCGGCGGTTATCTATTGTGAGCGTGATTCCCACAAGGGAATTATTATCGGGAAAAACGGCAGTATGATTAAGAAAATTTCCACCTCTGCACGGCATGAATTAGAAGAATTTTTCCAGATTCAGGTAAACTTACAGTGTTTCGTCAAAGTCAAAGAGGAATGGAGAAATAAAGAAGGTTTGCTTCGTTCGTTTGGTTTGACGGAGGAATAATTTCCAGACATAATGCCCCATTTTCAGCGGATACTGAATAAGGGGCGATATGCATGGATGAAACATGGAATCAATTTTTAGAAAGCGGTAGTATCGCTGATTATCTCGCATATACCGCCATGAAAGGAATGGAATATGCTGACAGTCAAGGGTCTTGTGCTATCACAAAAGATACTTGGTGAACAAGATAAATTTATTGACATTCTCACGGCAGAATATGGCGTTCTCGAAATCCTCGTGAAAGGTTCGGGGAAAATTAACAGCAAAACAGGCAGTGCAACTCAATTATTCGCATATTCGGAATTTTGTATGAACGATGTTTCCAAAGGGATACGCATTCTGAACAGTGTCAAGCCGATTCAGATTTTCTACCCTTTGCGGAAGTCAGTGACAGCGGTTGCGCTTGCCTCTTATTTTTCGCAGATAGTATTATTTTCGGTGTTGCCAAAGAATGGCACTCCGGAAATTTTGCGTTTATTTCTGAACTGTCTGCACTACCTCTCCGAACAGACCATGACCGAAACGCACCTGAAAGCAATTTTTGAATTGCGGATTGCATCATTATTGGGATTCATGCCGGATGTGGTCATGTGCCGGAATTGTGGGGAATATTTGCCGGAAACAATTGTATTCTCTGTCGAGGACGGCTGTTTTTTCTGTGAACATTGTGTACCGCCACGAAAACGGAATTACATCCTGATGCCGGCAGGGGGCTTGTCAGCCGTGCGGTATGTGGTACTTTCGGACTTTGAGAAGATATTCAGTTTCCGCATTTCGGAACGCTGTGAGAAGCCATTCTGCAAATTCGCAGAAGAATTCCTGTCGTATCATCTTGACAGAGAATTCCCGACATTGAGTTATTATAAAGCCATCAGCAGACAGCATTAAAATATAGGCGACATTCCCACGGGTACGGCATTTTGAGACTGTACCCCGAATCATAAGGAGTTATTATGAAACCATTTGAACAAGTTTTAGAATTGGATAAAGTTTTATTAAAAGCGGCTGAATTCACATCCAACGAAACCAGTCGCAACATGATGTTAAATACCAAACCCAGCACCGACCTTGCAGAGGTTCAGCAGGAAATCACCAAAACAGACGATGCCCTCAAGTTGGCGATGCAGTTCGGAACTCCCCCATTCACGGAATTCAAGGACATCTGCAACATGGTAACGAGAGCGCAATCTGGTGCAAGGCTTTCCCTGAAAGACCTCATGGACGTAGAGGATTTATTGAGACAAGTGCAATCTTTGCATAGCTGGTACGGACATTGCAGTGAATCCGCTACATCATTGGACTATCTTTTTTCGCTGATTGTCCCCCTTGATAATTTACTGACAACGTTGGAGCGGTCAATTATTTCAGGGGATGAAATTGCCGATTCCGCAAGCCCGACACTTTCCGAAATTCGTCGGAAATTAGTCCGTTCTCGTTCGCATTTGCGTGACAGTCTTGACAATATGATTAAAAATAAGACCATGCAGAAATATTTGCAGGATAATACTGTCACCATTCGTGACGGACGTTTCGTGCTTCCTGTCAAGGCGGAATACCGCAGTCAGGTTGCCGGACTGATTCATGATACATCCTCGTCAGGTCAGACCATTTTCATTGAGCCAATGCAGATAGTAGAGGCGAATAATGACATTCGCTTGCTGGAAAGCCGTGAGATGGAAGAAATTGACCGCATCATGCAGAAACTTTGCGCAGAAGTCGGAGAAAATGCCCCCGCCTTGCGCCGACTTCATGCGACTTGTGCGGAGTTGA
>ERZ842401.7199-NODE-7199-length-11501-cov-4.793290_pt1 | contig 11501 bp, 14 predicted proteins | sample MGYA00521270_ERZ842401 | MGnify/ENA primary metagenome ERZ842401 (study PRJEB31892, sample SAMEA3878208) | bioreactor metagenome | biome: Moose rumen | place: Sweden | collected 2011-10 | study: EMG produced TPA metagenomics assembly of the PRJEB12797 data set... | reverse complement strand
TGTTATTTGGGTAGGATGGTGTGTCAGGTCATCCACGGACTATTGCAACTGAGCCCTATTATTTAAAAGAGTATTTTGGTTCATTTAATGCGATAAAGACAGGTATAAAGAAGATTATAGGGACATTCATATTTGCAAGGGATGGTAAAATTAGAAAAACGAAAATAGTATATCATGCGGTAGTTGATGGCTACAAAGGAGACTTTTCTGTAGATGATTTTCATATTATTAAAAAATATCACAAAAAATAGGTTCCTTAATTAGATTACTATGCCAGGCCAAAGGGATATCACTCTTGATTCTCTTCGTGGGGTTGGAATATTGGCCGTTCTTATTGGTCACTATGGGCTTCCATCTCCATTTGAAGAGTTTATATATGTTTGGCATATGCCCTTATTCTTTATTGTTTCTGGTTTTCTATTTAAGCCTAAGAGCAATATTAAGGTGATAAAAAATGGCTTTTCTCGTCTAATCATACCATATTTATTAACAGCGACGATAATTGCTGTTGTTAGGTTTTTGAGTTCTGGTCTCAATGTTTTGATTTTACGGGACGGTCTGATTTCTATTCTTGTGGCATCTGGTAGCCCGAACAATCCTACGTGTCTTTCTCATTATCAAGTAGGGGCAATATGGTTCCTACCTGCTCTATTTTGGACACAGCTATTCTTTAATGTTGTAACAAATATTTTTAAACGTAGTGGGTTTAGAGAAACTATTATTACGCAAGCACTATCATGTGTCGCCTTGTCTTTTATATCGGTTATAGTCGGAGGTATTATCTATGTCCCTTTTGACATTTTGCAGGGTATTTCCGCAGTCGTGTTTTTTTATACAGGATATATTTTTCGCGAGTATAAGCTATTTGATAAACCTTGTGATTTGTTTATAACGTTGGGGGGGGGCAGTTTTAGTAATATACAGTGCACATTTGGGAATTATGGAGATGTCTAGTAATTATTATCCTTGTTTTATTATTAATGTTTTAGCGGGCACTGGATTTTCTTACTTTTTGTATAAGTTTATTCGTTATGTCTATAGTAAGAAAATCAAAGCATGTTTTTTCATCTATAGGATAAGTTGTTATTTAGGCGTTTGCTCGTTGTTAATTCTTTGTGTTCACGCAGTAGAGATGAATCTAAATTGTTCTTTTGATTTTCCACTGCCAATTCCTCACCCACTAGCTAGGTTTCTCACATATATTATTCGACTTGTTTTTACCTTGCTTGTGGTTGATATATTAAGTATAACAACACCAATAAAAAAAATATTTCATATAAAAAAATCATTTAACTATGAAGTATGATTTTTTAATTATAGGCTCCGGCCTCTTTGGTGCCACCTTTGCGCACCAGGCCACGAGGCAAGGAAAGAAATGCCTTGTGATAGACAAACGCCCCCACTTGGGCGGTAATGTCTATTGCGAAAATGTGGGAGGCATAAACGTTCATAAGTATGGTGCACACATTTTCCATACCAATAACAAAGAAGTTTGGGACTTTGTTAACAGCATTGTGCCGTTCAATCGGTACACTAACAGTCCCGTTGCCAACTATCATGGCAAGCTCTATAACCTGCCCTTCAACATGAACACCTTCTACCAGATGTGGGGCGTAATTACACCTGAGCAGGCTGTTGCTAAGATTGAGGAGCAGAAGGCAGAAGCTTTAGCAAAGATGAAAGCTGAAGGCGTATCAGAACCCCGCAACCTTGAAGAACAAGGTCTGAGCTTGGTTGGTAAAGACATCTTCGAGAAGCTTATCAAGGAATATACTGAGAAGCAATGGGGACGCAAATGTAGTGAGTTGCCGGCATTCATCATCAAACGCTTGCCTATGCGCCTTGTGTTCGACAACAACTACTTCAATGATTCCTATCAGGGAATCCCCATTGGAGGTTATAACAAGCTTATTGAGGGACTGCTGGAAGGAGTAGAGTGCAAAACTAATACAGACTTCTTTAAGAGTGAGTATCGTGACTGGCGCAAATATGCCAAAGAGTTGGTATATACTGGCCCAACAGATGAGTACTTTGACTTCTGCTATGGTAAGCTTGACTGGCGTACTGTAAGTTTCAAGACAAGAGTTGTTGATACACCCAACTATCAAGGTAATGCTGTTGTGAACTACACATCACACGAGCAACCTTATACCCGCGTCATTGAGCACAAGCATTTTGAGATGTTTGGTCAGGCGGTTTATGATTGTCCAAAGACTGTGGTAAGTGAGGAGTATTCTACTGAGTATAAGGAGGGAATGGAGCAATACTATCCTGTCAATGATGATAAGAATAATCAATTAGCAGAGAAATATCGCGCTATGGCAGCAGAGGAGAAGGATGTACTATTTGGAGGGCGGTTGGCTGAATACAAGTACTATGATATGGCTCCAATAATAGAACGTGTGTTTTTATTAATGAATAGATAATTATTTGAAAAGAAAGGAACTTGCAATGAAAGGGACAGGTAATGGGTTAGCCACACTTTTTCAAAAACTATATTTTTATTGTCTACCCACATGTTTGATGCGTACAAACTATGTATTGAGACATAAGCATTTATTCCACCATTTGGGGGAAAATATTAAGTGGCAGCCACGACATTTTCCGACAGATCCGGAATTTTTATCTATAGGAAACAATGTTAAACTTGCTGCAAACGTTAGTTTTGTTAATCATGACATTAATTCCGAAATGCTAAATGATATGTATGGTACAAATGAGTTTGAGAAAAATCAAGGGTGTATTTCAATTGGGAATAATGTAATGATTGGCTCTAATGTTATGATTCTTCCGAATGTTAGAATAGGCGATAACTGTATAATTGGGGGGGGCAGTATTGTTACAAAAGATATTCCGAGCAATTCAATAGCTGCAGGTGTTCCGTGCAAAGTTATAGGCGACTTTGAAAACTTCGTTAATAAGGCAAGAAAAATACGATACTATACAAGTACGGACAAGTACTGGGAAATCTTTGAAAAAGAAAAATCTGGTCTTTAAGTATATATTGAACTATAGTAGTATGAAACCATAAGAATAAAAGATTTATTTTGAACTAATAGTTGCACAAATACAATAGATTATTATGCAGGATGTTACAATTGTCATTCTGACAAAGAATGAAGAGAAAAACCTTCCTTTTTGTTTGGAGTCCGTCAAGGGCTTCGCAAAACGTTGTGTGGTTGTAGATAGCTATAGTACAGATCGGACAAAAGCAATAGCGCAAGAGTACGGAGCCGATTTTTATGAACACAAGTTTGAAAACTACGCACGCCAATTTAACTGGGGGCTTGACAATACGAATATTGATACCAAGTGGACATTTCGTTTAGATGCAGATGAGCGGCTCACCCCTGCGCTTTGTAAAGAGCTGGAAGGATTAATCGCGGAACATGCAGATGATGATGTAAATGGTGTTACTATGTGTGCCTGGTTGTTCTTTATGGACAAGAAATTAGTTCACAACAAGGCTCCCAAACACAAATTAATGTTGTTTAAAACAGGCATAGGAAGGATAGAGGATAGAAAGATGGATGAGCATACTATACTTATCCGAGGAACAGCTATTGAAGCCAAAGAAAGATTCTTGCATTATGATTTTAAGGATATGACCTTTTGGATATCAAAACTTAATTGGTATGCTACACGTGAGATGCAAGATTATATGAGCTATATAAATGGAGTTGACCAGAATATACAAGGCCAAGGAAATGAGGATGTAAATGCTGTGCGAAAAAAGAAATTTGGCATATACTATAGGCTTCCAATGTTTCTTCGCTGTTTTCTTCTCTTCTTTTATTTTTATTTTTTTAAAGGTCAATGTTTAGACGGTAAAGAGGGATTTATCTATTGTTTTATGTATAGCTTTTGGTACAGGACACTTGTTGACGCCAAAATATACGAGCAGATGAAATATAAGCGCCCTTTTGAAGAAACAGGTGATTTGAAATAATTATTTGCTAAGAGAAAGAATTTCTTTATGGATTATGTAATAAAAAAAACGACAGAACTAACAGAGGAGGAGAAAAGATCTTTGTTGGATTGTTTTATAGAAGTATTTGAGCATGAGCGTACTTTAGAAGAGATGTATAATCAATATATAAATACGCCCATGGGATATAGCCTCCATTCGTTATGTATAGACAAGGGACAGATTGTTGCGGCTCATACTGCGTTCCCATCATATTACTGGGTTGGTAATCAAAAATTGAAGTTTTACATCACAGGAGATACGATGGTACGGAAGGGGTATCGTGATGGTGTCGTTTTTTTGGATATTACTATGGATTTAAACTCCTATATGAAAAAAGAAGGGTATTCTTTCATATTTGGATTTCCAAATGAAAATACTTATGCTGTTAATAAAAAAACAAAGCAATCTGTAGAGATAGGGCGGCTTGATACTTATATTTTACCATACAGGATAGGAGGTATAAAAAAAGGCCTGTGGTGGCTGAATCCTTTATCAAAGTTGTTTTGTGAATTGTGGCTGTCATGTTGTAGCCTTATGGCAAAAGCCAACATTTTTGAGCCCGAGATACATAAGGATGATGCAACTTATAATATGCCCCGTTATAAACGATTAGACGGAAAATATCAACATGTAAAAACAGACGTACATGAGTTTTATTATAAGTTAAAAGTACATGAAGGGATAAGGACGGTATTTCTTATTGATGTGGTGGGAAAGTCAGAAAAGAGTTTCTGCAGTGCCGCTAATTATATCATAAAACACGAAAAGGAGAATTTTGACCTTTTAATGTTTGTCGGATATCTGCCAGCTTCGATTAGTAAAATTGGACTTATTAAGATCCCAAGAAAATATGAACCGAAACATTTTTATATGACGGGTAAAATATACGATAATAACTTGGCCCCTTCACTTTTATATGATATAAATAATTGGGATGTTAATTTAGCGGATTACGATTTAATATAAACATATGCAGAAGAGTGTAATTGAATATCTGGAGAAGACCGTAAAGGCCTATCCCCAAAAAGATGCGGTACAGGACTCGGAAATGAGAATCACCTTCTCCGAGCTGTGGGATGCGGCTAAACGCATTTCAAACGCTATCATTGCTGAAGGTGTAGTGAAGAACAGCCCTATTGGAGTGTATATTCCTAAAGGTTGCAAGATGGTGGAATCATTCGCCGGTATTAATATGTGCGGTTGCTTCTATGTGCCTCTGGATACAAAGTCCCCCGATGCCCGTGTGAACTCTATCCTGACCACACTTGAGGCAACATGCGTGATTACAGATCAGGCTCATGCTACTCAGTTAGGTGATTTCTTCAAGGGAAAGGTGCTGGTTATTGAAGATGTTGTAGCAAATGTGAACCCTGAAGGGGGTGATAAGAATGATACCCTTCAGATTGACACAGATCCTGTATATAGTATATTCACCAGCGGCTCCACCGGAACGCCAAAGGGTGTTGTCATTGCCCACCGTGGAGTTATTGACTATATTGATTGGGCTGTGGACACTTTCCATATTACATCCGAATCAGTCATTGGCAATCAGGCTCCATTCTACTTTGACAATTCAACACTGGACATCTATTTGATGTATTCCACTGGTGCAACTCTGAATATCATACCTGAGAGCTGCTTTGCTTTCCCAGCAAAGTTGGTGGATTACCTCAATGAGAATAAGATTACGTTTGTTTTCTGGGTACCTTTCGTGTTGGTCAATGTGGCAAATATGAACATCCTTGCCAGCAAGAAACCGAAATATCTGAAGGATGTGTTCTTTGCAGGAGAGGTAATGCCTAACAAGCATCTTAACTACTGGCGTAAGCATCTGCCCAACTGCCGTTATGCTAATCTGTATGGCCCGACAGAAATCACGGTTGACTGCACCTATTATGTGGTTGAAAGAGAGTTCTCTGATGATGAACCTCTGCCCATTGGCTTCCCTTGCAAAAACAGTGATGTGCTGATTCTGGTTGACCGTAAGCGTTTGGCAAAACAGGGAGAGCAGGGTGAACTTTGTGTCCGTGGCTCTTCATTGGCTCTGGGTTACTACAATAATCCCGAGAAAACAGAAGCTGCTTTCATCCAAAATCCGTTACATAGCCACTATCCCGAAACCATCTATTGCACTGGTGATATTGTCTATGAGAATGAGTTGGGAGAAATCATGTATGTAGGACGTGTAGATGCACAGATTAAGCACAATGGTTATCGTATTGAATTGGGCGAGATTGAAACGGCAATTCTTGGTACCAATATGGTGGATAACTGCTGTGTGGTTTATGACTATGCTAACAAGAAGATTGTGCTCTTCTACCAGTCCAAGGAAGAATTGAATATGGCAGAGTTCCGTAAGGCTCTCTCCGGAAGCATTCCTCGCTATATGTTGCCCAATGAGTATCATAGAGAGGAGATTTTGAAGCAGAACAATAGCGGAAAGATTGACAGAGCCTATTATAATAAACTCTTCAAATAAAGCTTATGCAGCAAGTAAAGTCTTTTGAAGATCTACAAAAGCAGGTAGCAGAAATACGTGCTTTGAGGTTGGGCTTTATCACCAATTTCTTCCCGGATCCGGTAAAGCATGCACTTTGGATTAAGAAAGGAGATTGCTTTATTGATAGAGTAGGGAACACTCTATTTATCATCAAAAAATCGCCAAAATTTTGGAATGTCTTTTATTGTTCTACCGCTCTTGATGGTTTAGAGACTGAATTGAAGGAATTCCTAAAGCAGAATTCCGACATCGCGATGATGTTTGATTTGGTTGGTAGAGATATACAGTGTCAGCCATTGGTTGAAAAGTTCAAAGGACTTGGTTGCAAAGAAGCAACTTCACTAGTGAGAATGACTCGTATGACTGAGCCAATGGAGTACGTTCCTGACGAAACCATTCGTTATGCAACAGAAAATGATTTGCCATTGATCAGTCAGCAGCTCCATCAGTTTTTTGATGAACGTACAGAGCAAATACCCTACGATGAAGAGTTGATAGACTACTCTAAAGAGAAGCGCGTTCTTGTATGCGAAGAGAATGGTGTTACTATGGGACATCTTATCTTTGAACTAAATGCTACGACTCTTTATCTCAGATACTGGTTTACTCATCCGGATTATCGTGATAAGAAAGTTGGTTCAAGATTACTCAGGCGTTTCTTTGAAGAAGGGAAAGATACAAAACGACAGCTTTTTTGGGTCATACGAACTAATGAGAATGCCATTAAAAGGTATAAGCACTATGGCTTTAATGAAGAGAATATGTTTGATTTTGTAATGCAGTATAATTAAAAGATTTATTAAACAGTGATTAATATGAAAGAAAAGATTATCAAAATTCTGACTGAACTCCGCCCGGAGTTCGATTTCACGCAAGAAGGTGTGGATTTTATTGAGGAAGGTATGCTGGATTCGTTTGACCTGGTTACATTGGTAAGCGAACTTGACAATACCTTTGGGATTTCAATTGATGGAGTAGATATTCTGCCCGAGAACTTCTCATCGGTAGATGCTATAGCTGCTCTTTTGGTAAAGAACGGAGCTAAATAAAGACCTATGGATTTTGTATTTAAGCATAAGCGTATTAGTGGTATCCTAACTATACTGCCACAAAAGGCGGTTAAGTTTGAGGATGAGATGGCAAACTATAATTTCTCACCTGCGAAGTGCATGAAGTTAAAGATTGCTATGGGGTATAATGAGCATCGTATTGCAGCAGAAGGCCAGACATCTTCTGACTTCTGTGAGCACGGATTACGGTATCTGGTAGACAATGGCTTATTGAAGACAGATGAAATAGATGCTCTGTTGTTTGTTTCTCAGTCTCCAGACTATTTTATGCCTCCAACAAGTAATTTGTTGCATGGAAAGTTCGGAATGCGCCAGGATTGCCTTTGCATGGATATAAATCAAGGGTGTGCCGGATTTGAGTTAGGTGTTATTCAGGCTTGCCTGCTTCTTGACCAACCCTCCATAAAAAAGGTCGTGCTTTTGAATGCGGATGTTTTAAGTCCGAAGGTAAGTCCTAGAGACCGTAACAGCAAACCACTTATAGGTGATGCCGCTTCTATTACGGTTATTGAAGAGTGTGAGGAAGAGAATCCTATCTATGCTAATATCAAAATGGATGGAACGGGAGCACTGGTGCTTAATATACCAGCCGGAGGGTTCCGTTTACCTAGCTCGCCAGATACAGCTGTTATGGAAGAAGATGCCGCAGGGAATTTCCGAAGCAAGGACAACCTGGTTATGCAGGGTGATGAGGTGTTTAATTTCGTACAGCGTGAGGTGCCACCTATGATTGAGCATCTTTATGAGCAGAGTGGAGTCGATCGCAATGATGTTGATTGGTATATGTTCCACCAGCCCAATAAATTCATGTTGAATAAACTTGCTGATAAGTTGGGTGTGCCTCGAGAAAAGATGCCGGCGAACATTGTGGAGAACTTTGGTAATGCTAGTGGTGTGACTGTTCCTACATGTATCAGCTATAATCTTGGTGAGCAGCTTTGCAACAATACATTGCAGTTATGTATGGCTGGCTTTGGTGTAGGACTCACATGGAGTTCAATTATGATGAAAGTAGGTAAATTAAAGTTTAATCAAATAATAGAGTTTTAAAAATTATGGAAGAATTAGTAGCAAAATTGGCTGAGATTCTCGAAGTGGAGGATCTTGATATTACAAAGAAGTTCACGGATTATGATGAGTTTGACTCTCTAGCCGCATTAACCATCTTAGCAACGCTTGATTCGGACTACAATAAGACAATGAGAGCTGCTGACATTCGTGGCTATGAGTCTATTGAAGCATTCTGCAAAGCAGTTTTGGCATAATGGATATGTATACTTTGATTACCGGAGCCACCTCTGATATTGGTAAGCAAATATGTGCTACTTTAGAGGCTGCCGGACATTCATTGCTTATGACCGACCTTGATGAGGGCGTTTTGCTTGAGGCAAGGTCTGGTCTTCTCTATCCCGAAAAGCATCGTGTTTTACCTCTTGACTTATCAGAAGTCGAGCAGGCAGAAGCAACTCTTACTGATTACTTGGTTAAGGAAAAGATTCAAGTGGCAAATGCCGTGTTTGCTGCTGGTATCTTTGCTGTGAAGCCTCTTAAATTGGCGAACTATGCCTTTGTTAAGAAGAACTTTGATATAGCATTGTTCTCAATTTTTAGTCTTGCCCGTGTATTAACTTCCAAGAAAATAAATGCAGATAGTTTGCGAGGAATAGTTATGATTTCGAGTGTTTCTGCAATTATGGGAACGAAGGGCTACGGAGTATATGGTGCTGTGAAAGCATCTATGTTGGGATTAATGAAATCACTGGCTGCAGAACTTGCACCAAAGGTTAGAGTTAATGCTGTTTTGCCTGGTGGTATCCGTACCAAAACGACTAACTTTATGTATGAGATGCAGGAAACCCCCAATCCTCGATATTTACTTGGGGATGGAGAGAAAACTGATATCTCAAATATGGTTGACTTCCTTCTGTCAGAAAAGGCTCGCTGGATAACAGGTCAAGAGTTTATTGTAGATGGCGGATTAACAATTAACTAATTTGGTTATAGATGCTTACTGTACTGTCATTTGTTAATTCCCCTGTAACATCTAATTGCTATGTGCTCTTTGATAGGGATTTTGGAAATGAATGTATAATAGTTGACCCTGGCAGTCGATCTGAAAAAGAACTTATAGATTATTTGGTCGGTGAAAGCTTAATACCCAAGTATATTATTCTAACACATGAGCACTTTGACCATTGTTGGGGTGTGAATGAATTGGTGGAACTTTACCAAATACCAATAATATGCTCTGAATTATGTGCTGAGGCCATAAAGCATGAGAAGCGGAATTGCTCAGTGTTCTATGATAACAAGGATTGTTTCACAATAAATAGTGAAGCTCTAAGCATAGAGTCAAAGAATAGTGTCCTATTTTTTTATGGGTATAAAATACAGTTCTATAGCACTCTTGGTCATACAGACGCCAGTGTTAGTTTTGTAGTAGATAAGTGTTTATTTACAGGTGATACTTTAATAAAAGATGAGAAAACTGTAACTAAACTTCCAACGGGATCAGTTGAAAAGCTGAAAGGATCCCTAAGTATATATACTAGTTTTCTTGGAAAAAATTTTAAGGTTTTCCCGGGGCATGGTGAATGTTTCTTGCTCAATGAGTATGAATTAAATGGTTCTGCTAGATTTCGTGTGGGTCAGTAGAGGTCAAGGTCTCCATAGAAGAACAGTATAGCTGTCCTGAATCGCTTGGCAGTTGCATACCCCCTTCCGATAGTACGTATCTCCTGTATTGAGCCGTTCATCCTCTCGGCTTTGCCGTTGTTGGCTTTAGTCACCATAGCCCTGACGATACCCTTGAGATGTCTCTTGAAAGTAAACGCGACTGCTTCCATTGCGCTTGACTTCAGTGCGATGGCATCGTCAAACCACATGCTGAAATACAAGTAGGCTTCCATGTCACCAGCGTATTCCTGCTGTATGAGAGTCCTGAACTGCTCCTTGACTGCCCAGACCTTGGCAATCTTGAGGTTGCATGCCATAAGTTTGTCGTACATGGCCTGCTGCTTGTCGGTGTAGTTGGACTGGTCTTTCAGCCATATCCACTTGGAACCTTTCAGCAGCGGATTCGTCTTGGTCTCCCATCTCCTGAACTTGTCCACGGCCTCGTTGAGGTAGGTGACACAATGGTAGAGGTCGTGGCAGTGCTTGGCGTTTGGGAACCACTTCTTGGCTGCTTTTATGAATCCTTCCCACATGTCCGTACAGACGGTTTCCACTTGCATGCGCTGCTCCTCCGACAAGGCCTTCTCACACAGGCTGTTAGCGTCCTCGTCCTTGCGGCCTTCCGTGGCATCAATCACAGCCCCAGTGTCGCCGTCGTACAGTATGGACACATAGTTCTGTCCACGCCCTACGGACTTCTCATCTATCGAGACATGACGATACACCTTCTTGGGGTCACGTCTGAGCATCCCCCGATTCACAGCTCTGAGCATGACTCCATGTATCTGAGAGAACGTAAGCCCCAGAAGACTGGCTGTCTTCGTCTGGTTCTTTGTGGCCTTTAGTGTGTCTATCGTTTTTTTTCCAACAGCCAGCCCATTTGGGCATTTGGCTTGGCCCAGGGAACTTCAACACTAACAGCCTTGCCGTCTTTCATGTATCTCGGAACTCTGGCCACAAGGAATGTCTTGTAATGCCATAGGTCAAGATGGCGCCACTCGCGTACTGGACGATGGTTGAATATCGGATAGCGCACTCCATCAACTTCAATGCCCTTCCCGCAATAGGACAGATAAACACGAATCTCCTCCAGATGCTCATCGCATACAACATCTGTTACTTTCCAATTGGGATCATCTGGAAGCAGTATCGACTGTAGGATTTCTTCTGCTGATTTCATACAGCATGCAAAGGTACAATATCTATTGCGAATTACCGCCTACCAACACAAAATCTTGCAGAACCTAATTTTGTAACCGATTAAATAAAACAAAGACTGTTGGAC
>ERZ842401.7198-NODE-7198-length-11502-cov-5.000699_pt1 | contig 11502 bp, 7 predicted proteins | sample MGYA00521270_ERZ842401 | MGnify/ENA primary metagenome ERZ842401 (study PRJEB31892, sample SAMEA3878208) | bioreactor metagenome | biome: Moose rumen | place: Sweden | collected 2011-10 | study: EMG produced TPA metagenomics assembly of the PRJEB12797 data set... | reverse complement strand
TGGAGCCCTCGTTGGGCATCGTGGGCTATCGCGACAACAAGTCGTTTGTGATGGCTGATATCCCAGGCATCATCGAGGGTGCCGCCGAGGGCAAAGGCTTGGGACTGCGCTTCCTGCGCCATATAGAGCGCAACTCGTTGTTGCTGTTCATGGTGCCTGGCAATACTGACGATATCAAGCGTGAATACGAGATTCTGCTGAACGAACTGCGACAGTTCAACCCGGAAATGCTTGATAAACACCGTGTGCTTGCAGTCACCAAGTGCGACCTACTTGACGACGAACTGATAGAGATGTTGCGCGAGACGCTGCCGCAGGACTTGCCCGTCGTGTTCATCTCAGCCGTCACGGGCTTTGGTCTCGAAGAACTGAAAGACGTGCTCTGGAAAGAACTGAATGCTGAAAGCAATAAGTTGCAGGCGATTACAGCCGAGGACACGCTCGTCCATCGCGATAAGGACATGACAACCTTTGCCGCCGAACTGGAAGACGAACTCGATGATGATTTCGACTACGCCGACGAGGACGAGACGGATGATGTGGACGATCTCGGCGACGTGGAATATCTTGAGGATTTCGAGTACGTAGACGATGAAACCTAACGAAAATAGTGGTATATGAATGTAAAAAGGATTCTTTCTGGTCTTTGTCTGTGTACGGCTTTGCAGGCCTGTTCGCAGAGCACTTTCACACCCAGAAAGTATCCTTTTCCCATACCCGTTGAGGCTCCTCCACAGCTTACTATGCAGGAGCAGGCCGAGACGCAGGCAGAAGAGCGCAAACGACTGCTGGGCGACCCCTTCAAGGGGAAGACCGTGCTGACAGTAGACCTGTGCGATATTCCTGATGACGCATGGTGCTATCCGCTGCCGGGGGCGAAGGTGATCAGTGCCTATGGAGCCCGTGGCGGTCGAGGACATTCGGGTGTAGACCTGAAGACCAGAGCTAATGACACGATTCTGGCCGCCTTCGATGGCATTGTGACGATGTCGCAGCCATTTGCTGGCTATGGCAACTGCATCATTGTGCGCCATTACAACGGTTTGGAGACACTCTATAGCCACAATGTGAAAAACCTGGTGAGAGAAGGGCAACGGGTAACGGCAGGACAGAAAATCGCCCTGACGGGGCGCACAGGGCGAGCTACAACGGAGCATTTGCATTTCGAAGTACGTGTGAGCGGTCGCCACTACGATCCTCAGATTATCTTCGATCATGCATCAAAAAAATTGAAACGACGTCAGTTGAACTTCACAAAAGGCGGTGGAGTAACGGCAAAATAGCCTATTTTCCATTCTTTTTGAAAAATATGCCGCAATTTAAGGTCTAATATGATTTTTTTTATTTAATTTTGCAGCGTAAATAAAAAAACTTAAAAAACATCTGATTATATGCAGAAAAGAATTCTTTTTCTGGTGTCCATGCTCTTTATGCTTTCGCTATCAGCAGTGGCACAAATCACAACATCAAGCCTTACGGGTAAAGTGGTAGTTGACGGCTCTAAGGAAGAAGCTGTCGGAGCTACAGTGCAGGCCGTCCACGAGCCTTCAGGAACACGCTATGCAGCAGTGACGAACGCCAGTGGCCGTTTTGTCATTCAGGGCATGCGTACGGGTGGTCCTTACACGGTGACCATTTCTTACATTGGCTTCCAGCCCAAGAATCTGAAGAACATCGTTCTTGAACTGGGTGAGACCTTCAATATCAACGCATCGCTTTCTGAAAATGCCAGCGAGCTGGGCGAGGTCATCGTGAGTGGAAAGGCATCGAAGTTTGCAACGGAGAAGACCGGTGCTTCGACCAATATCAACAATGCAACGTTGACCCGTCTGCCGACTATCAGCCGTTCTATCACTGAGGTAACTCGTCTTTCGCCCTATGCCAACGGCATGAGCTTTGGCGGTTCCAATGGTCGTATGTCGAACTTTACACTCGACGGTGCCAACCTGAACAACAACTTCGGCCTTTCTTCCAATCTGCCTGGTGGCGGAACACCTGTTTCGGTCGATGCTATCGACGAGGTGCAGGTGGTGGTGTCGCCCTTCGACGTGCGCCAGTCCAACTTCGTCAGCGGTGGCATCAACGCCATTACGAAGTCGGGTACTAACTTGTTCAAGGGAACGGCCTACATCTACTACACCAATGAGAACATGCATGGCAACCGTGTGAATGAGCAGACATTGTCTGATCCTGGCAAGGACCGCAAAACGACCTACGGCTTTACACTGGGCGGCCCCATAGTGAAAAACAAACTGTTCTTCTTCGCTAACTTTGAACAGGCCATCGTGCCAACAATAACAACTCGTTGGCGTGGCTCTTTGGACGGCGTTGCCGATCCCACACAGAATATCTCACGCGCTAAGCTGAGCGACTTGCAGCAGGTTTCTCAGTTTGTCAAACAGAGATATGGCTACGACACTGGTTCGTGGACCGATTTCCCTGCTGACGAGAAGAATATTAAATACCTGGCTCGTTTGGATTGGAATATCAGCCAGAACCACCACTTCATGGTTCGCTTCAACCACACGAACAACGAGGTGTGGAACGCGCCTACCCCCGTCTCTAATGACTTCGGTCAAAGTTTCAACTATAACACGGAGGGACGCTTCTCGCAGTCGGCCATGAGCTATGTCAACAGTTTGTATAAACAGCAAAACAAGGTGACAACTGTTTCGTCAAGTTTGAATAGTCGTTTTGGCAAGGCTTTCTCTAACGAACTGCTGTTTACCTATTCGGATATTGACGATGTTCGCGACAGCAATTCGTCGAAGTTCCCCTTTGTCGATATCTATGAGCCTGATGCCAACGGTGTTCCCAAACCCTATATCACATTAGGCTACGAGTTCTGTACACCGGGCAACCGCGTTCGCAACAAGATTACCACCATTACTGACAATGCCACCCTGTTCCTGGGTAGTCACAAACTGATGGCTGGTGTGAGCTGGGAGCACCAGATTGCCTATAACACCTATCTGCGCAGCTTCTATGGCTCATACGCCTATAACAGCCTGAATGATTTCCTGACAGGAGCAGCTCCTGCCAACGTGGCGCTGACCTGGGGCTATAACGGCGAGGCCGAGCCTACCGATAAAGTGACATTCAACCAGTTTGGTGTCTATCTGCAAGACGAATGGAATGCGTTCGACCGTTTGAAACTGACTTTGGGCGTCCGTGTAGACAATATGATGTTCAACAACAACGACCTGATGGCCAATGCAGCCATTGATGCCCTTGACTATGCAGGCACGCATCTCACTACAGGTGAGTGGCCGAAGAACAACCTGAGCATTTCGCCTCGTTTCGGCTTTGTCTGGGATGTGCTGGGCAACAAGAACCTGAAGGTGCGTGGCGGTACTGGCCTGTTCGTTGGTCGTTTGCCGTTGGTGTTCTTCACCAACATGCCAGGCAGCACAGGTATGTCGAAATACCTCTATAAGAGCAGCAGCGACAAGACCTATGGCGCAGCTGTGCTGGGCGCTCTCGCTGGTGGTCTGAAGACCAATCCAGACGAGTTGCGCGATATCATCGTGGCCAACAATCCGAATGCCAAGACAACGATTACACCTGAAGACGGTGCTGTTCCCAGCAGTATTTCAGCTGTCGACAAGAACTTCAAGATGCCGCAGGTGTGGAAATCGTCTATTGCTGTCGACTATAACTTGCCGGTATCGTTCCCACTGTCAGTCACGGGTGAGTTCACCTATACACAAGTGGTTAACGACGTGTTCCTGGAAGATATCAGTATCAAGAACAATACCGATGGCTGGGATCGTCTGCAAGGTGCTGACAACCGTTTGATCTATCCGAAGGGCAACTATCGTCTGACCTATACCGATGCAGCAGGTAAGGTGTCTAATATGCCCAACGCCTATATGCTGACGAACACCAATCACGGTTATGGCTACACAGCCAATGTGTCGCTGAATGCAGAACCGGTGAAGAACCTGCACTTGATGGCTGCCTATACCTATACGAAGATGAAGGAACGTTCGTCTATGCCGGGTAGCAGTGCCAGCTCAGTACTGCAGGCAATGTATACCGTTAACGGAACACGCTTTGCAGATCTGCAGAGCACCAGCTTCGTGCTGCCTCACCGTATCATTGCCAACGTCAGCTATGACTACAACAAAGAACATTTCGCCCTGTTCTATGAGGGAACACCTTCTAATACGCCTTACACCTATTATTATTCAGGTGATATCAATGGCGACGGACAGACAACTGACCTGATGTATATTCCTGCCAACGATAATGAGATTCACTTTGCCAGTGAGGCCGACCGTTTCGCTTATTGGAGATTTGTTGAGCAGGACGACTATCTGAAGAATCACAAGGGTGAGTATGCCGGCGCTTACGATGTGCACACACCGATGGTTCATCGGTTTGACTTCCGCTATGCTCACGATTTCACCTTCTGTCTGGGCAAGACGCATCACAAGCTGCAACTCTCTGCTGATGTGAAGAACATCGGCAACTTGTTCAACTCGAAGTGGGGCGTGTTCAAAAACATGGCACCAGCCAATGGCGGACAGATCCTGAATGTGGCAAAGGTAGACAAGGGCATCCCTTACTTCTCAATGAATAAGTACAAGGGTGAGTATATCAACAAGACTTGGGACTATATTTATGATTATAGCCAGTGCTGGAAGCTCCAGGTGGGTGCGAAGTACTTCTTCGATCAGCTGAGCGACGAGGACCGCGACCGTCTGTGCAAGCCCTGTCAGCAGGAACTTTCAAAAGGCGAGGTGGATCGTTTGAACGCCATGATTGCCGAGCGCGATGCTGAGAATGCACGCCTGAAAGAAGAGCTGGCCAACAAGCCCGAGCCGAAGACGGAGGTGAAGGTCGTTGAGAAGGAAGTGAAAGTGGTGGATGTCGTGACGGCTCCTGCTTCGGTGTTCTTCGCCAGCGGCAAGTCGACTATTGCCTCGAAGAAAGATCTGGAGGATGTCAAGGTGTTGGCACAGATTGCACGCGACAGCAACAAGAAGATTGTGGTGACAGGCTATGCTGACAGTCAGACGGGTGATGCCGAACTGAATCAGCGTCTCAGCCAGCAGCGTGCCGAGACCGTTGCCAACCAGCTGGTGGCAATGGGTGTCAGCCGCGACAACATCGAGATTGTTGCTGCCGGCGGTGTGGACGAGCTGAACCCCTATAACTATAACCGTCGTGTAACCGTGGTTGTGAAATAGTGCTGAGAATAAAGAAGCTCGACATATTCATTGTCAAGCAGTTCGGACTGCTTTTCGTGGGAACCTTCTTCATCTGCCAGTTTGTGCTGATGATGCAGTTCCTGTGGCGCTATGTCGATGAACTGATAGGTAAGGGACTTACCATTGATGTACTGGCAAAGTTCTTCTGGTACATGGGCCTGATGCTGATGCCTCAGGCCTTTCCCTTAGCTATCCTGTTGTCCTCGTTGATAGCCTTCGGTAACCTGGGCGAGAGCTCAGAGCTGACGGCCATCAAGGCAGCAGGTATCTCGCTGATGCAGGCCATGCGGTCACTCATCTTTGTAGTGTGCTGCATCGCTTGCATGTCGTATTTCTTTCAGGATGTAGTAGGCCCTGAGGCTAACCGCTCGTTCGGACGCTTGCTGCTGGCCATGAAGCAGACCAGCCCGGAACTGGAGATTCCCGAGGGAATCTTCTACGACGGACTGCCTGAGACCAATCTCTATGTACAGAAGAAAGACATGGAGACGGGTCATCTGTATGGCATTATGATCTACCGCCGTACCGGCAGCTATGAAGATCAGGCCATTATCTTGGCCGACTCGGGCATGCTGCAGTCTACCGAGGAAAAGAAGCACCTGCTACTGACGCTGTGGAACGGCGAGTGGTTCGAAAACATGCGCACTCAGGATATTGGCGGGTCGGCTGAAATACCCTATCGGCGCGAGACCTTTGCAAATAAACAGATTCTGCTCGACTATGACGGCGGCTTCAGCATGGACGACGTGTCAGACATGAGCCATAATGCGAAGTCGAAGAGCAGTAAGCGCATCTTGCACGACCTTGACTCTATTCGTCACCGTTGCGACAGTATCGGCCTGCAGTTCTATCAGAATGCTTACGATTATGTGCTGAAGATTCCTGTTGCGAAAGGTGAAGACTCACTGAGGATTGAACAGCAGTTGAGCGAGGGTCTCAACTACGATTCCGTTTATGCCGCCTTGAACGGCGAAAAGAGACTGCAGGTGATGAAGGAGGCCGTTGCGCAGGCACAGACTGCCACCAACGATCTGGTGATGAAGGAAGACTACAGCTTCTATGAGAACCGTGAGTACCGCTCGCACCAGATGGAGCTCCTTTCCAAGATAACACTATCGCTGTCGTGCATCGTGTTCTTCTTTATAGGTGCACCGTTGGGAGCCATCATCCGCAAGGGCGGACTGGGTGTTCCTGTCATCATCTCGGTGCTGGTGTTCATCATCTATTACATCTTTGAAAACTCAGGCATGCGCATGGCGCGTGCCGACGAGTGGTCGGTATGGTTCGGCAAGTGGATATCCACGATGGTGCTGGCACCGCTGGCCGTCTTCTTCACCTATAAGGCCAACAAAGACTCTACCGTCTTCAGCATGGATGCCTATAAGCTGCTGCTCATGCGCATACTGGGCTTGCGCCAGAAACGCAGTGTGATGGCCAAGGAAGTAATCATCTCCGACCCGAAATATCTGCTTGACGTGAAGATGCTGGATTGCATCAGCCGTGAGATTGAGGCCTACTCCGACCATCATAAGCTGTTGCGGTGGCCATCGCCCATTGACGTGTTCTTCCGTCCCGGCGACGATCATGAGATTGAACATATCAACGAGGTGCTTGAGGTGGTGGTGGATGACTTGGGCTATACGAAAGATCCCGTCATTCTTGAAAAGCTCAACCACTATCCCATTTTGGCTACCCATGCCCACACACGGCCGTTTGAGCGCAAGTGGCTCAACATTTTGACAGGACTGATTCTGCCGCTTGGCATCTTCTTCTATTTCCGCATGCTGCGCTTCCGCTTCAGGCTCTATCGCGACCTGCGCGATATCGTGCAGACCAGTGAGAAGATTGTCCCCCGTGCCTTGAAGTTGGCCGAGCAGAACCCTGACGATGTGGTTGCGGTAGAAGACCTCTTTGCCGACCCGTCAAAGCTAAGTAAGTATCTAAAAAATTCGCAAGAAGAATATGAATAATTTCCAACTGAGCACCATCGATGAGGCCGTTGCTGATTTCCGCGATGGTAAGTTTGTGATAGTCGTTGACGATGAAGACCGCGAGAACGAGGGTGACCTGATTTGTGCGGCCGAGAAGATCACCCCCGAGATGGTCAACTTCATGTTGAAATATGCCCGTGGCGTGCTGTGCGCCCCCATCACCATCAGCCGTAGCGAAGAGCTCGACCTGCCCCGCCAGGTGGCCGATAATACATCGGTGCTGGGCACCCCCTTCACCATCACTGTCGACAAGTTGGAAGGTTGCACCACCGGCGTGTCGGCCCACGACCGCGCCGCCCCCATTCAGGCATTGGCCGACCCCACATCAACTCCTCAGACCTTCGGTCGTCCCGGCCATATCAACCCCCTCTATGCTCAAGACAACGGTGTGCTGCGCCGTTCGGGCCATACCGAGGCAGCCGTCGACCTGTGCAAGTTGGCCGGTCTCTATCCTGCCGGCGCACTCATGGAGATTATGAACGACGACGGCACCATGGCTCGCATGCCCGAGTTGCAGGTCTTCGCCAAAGAACACGGTCTGAAGATCATCACCATCAAAGACCTCATTGCCTATCGTTTGCAGAAGGAGTCGCTCATTGAGGTGGGTGTCGAGGTCGACATGCCTACCGACCACGGCCACTTCCGCATCATCCCCTTCCGTCAGAAGAGTAACGGACAGGAGCACTTCGCCCTGATCAAGGGTGAGTGGAAGGAAGACGAGCCCATCCTCGTTCGCGTACATTCTTCATGTATGACCGGCGACATCCTTGGCTCCCGACGCTGCGATTGCGGTGAACAGCTGCATCGGGCCATGCAGATGATCGAGCACGAAGGCAAAGGCGTGATTGTCTACATGCAGCAAGAGGGTAGGGGCATCGGCTTGATGAACAAGTTGGCCGCCTACAAACTGCAAGAAGAAGGCTACGACACCGTGGATGCCAACCTGTGTCTGGGCTTCAAAGCCGACGAGCGCGACTATGGTTGCGGTGCACAGATGCTGCGCCATCTGGGCGTGCACAAGATGCGCCTGATGACCAACAACCCCGTGAAGCGCGTCGGACTGGAAGCCTACGGTCTGGAGATTATAGAAAATGTACCCATCGAGGTGTCCCCCAATGAGTACAATCTGCGCTATCTGAAGACTAAGCAGGAGCGTATGGGTCACACGCTGCACCTGTAAGTTGACAGCTAATAATTGTAGAAGACAGTCTTATTTAAAATAAGACACCATGTGGCGATTTAGTCGAAGTCTTCCATCCGGTAATGGAACATCCCCCAGACGAGGCTGTTGCTGTAGAGCAGGGTGGTGCCGGCAGGAATGATGAGCGTGGCACGGTTGAGCGTCTGGTGGTCGAAGATGTTGTCGTATACGGCAGGCCGGTTCGTGGCATGCAGTTTGATGATGCTCAGCTGAACACAGTCGCGGAACGCAAAGGGATAGATGACGCGGAGAGCCTTTGGCAGCGTTATCTCGCGCAGGCGTGTACAGCCCACGAACGCTTGGTCTCCTATCTCCAGCAGACTGTCGGGCACCATAAGCCGTCCCGTTGCGGTCGTGTCAATGGCAGGCGAACCGATTTATCTATGACTATACCGACAAACTTCCAGCATCTTTCTCTGTGCAGGAACGCGACCAGATACGTGAGTCGATGCTGAACAGATGGCAGTCGTGGAGCACCGGAATCATCAATCGCGCACAGGCAGTCAGGCATAAGATGGACAGGCAGCTGCCCGACTCGTTTACTGTCCATAAAAACAGGATTCCTAAAAACGACCTATGAATACGAGTAACGACGAAGTGATGGCTCTGCTGCGCCAGACTATCGAACAGGTATCGGGCATGACCGTTCATACGCCCAGCGACTACGAACAACTGAGCAGTCTGATTTTCAGTCAGCAGCATGCCACCATCAGCGCCTCAACGCTGAAACGGCTATGGGGCTATGCCGGACAGGACACACGCCCCCGTGTGTTTACGCTCGATGTGCTGGCCCGATTTGTCGGCTACAAGGATTTTAGTGCTTTTGAAAAGTCGGTTGGACAGGAGCAGCAACAGCAGAGTCAGCTGTTCCTCACTGATGCACTCACTGCCGACTTGCTGGCCATAGGCGACCGTCTGCTGTTGACGTGGCACCCCGACCGTCGTTGCGTGATAGAACATTTGGGCAGCGGGCATTTTCGCATTGTAGAGGCACAAAACACAAAGCTGTCTGTAGGCGACACTTTCGAATGCCACCTTTTCATTAATCACGAGCCGCTCTACATAGACCGGCTGATACATAACGGACTGCCCCCGATGAGCTATGTGGCCGGACGCATAGACGGGGTGATGGCCCAAAGACTGCCTGCAACGGGCCGACGGGACGGAGACGGAAAAGCAATCTGATGCCTTTTACGGTGAAAAAATATGAAAAATATAGGCATTCGTATAGGAAAAACGAAATAAATGCTTACTTTTGCACGTTCATTTATACAAAACGCATATTATGGCACAACTATCCAACCGTCTGCAGAGACTGGCCCCTTCGGCAACACTGGCCATGTCGCAGAAAAGCTCAGAGATGAAGGCTCAGGGCATCGATGTGATTAACATGAGCGTCGGCGAACCCGACTTCAACACCCCCGACCACATCAAGCAGGCTGCCAAGCTGGCTATCGACGAGAACTATTCGCGCTATTCGCCCGTGCCGGGCTATCCCGATTTGAGGCAGGCCATCGCCCGAAAGCTGGAACGCGAGAACCACTTGTCGTACACTCCAGCGGAAATTCTCGTTTCTAACGGTGCCAAGCAGAGTGTCTGCAATACCGTGATGGCACTGGTGAACCCAGGCGAGGAAGTCATTATTCCCGCGCCCTACTGGGTAAGCTATCCGCAGATGGTGAAACTGGCTGGCGGCGAACCTGTCATTGTGGAGGCCACCTTCGAACAGAACTTCAAGATGACCCCTGAACAGTTGGAAGCCGCCATCACACCGAAGACGCGCATGATTATTCTCTGCTCGCCCAGCAATCCTACGGGCTCTGTCTATAATAAAGAGGAATTGCGCGCGCTCGCGAACGTTATATTAAAACATGAAGACCTCTTTGTGCTGGCCGATGAGATTTATGAGCACATTAACTACGTGGGCCACCATGAGTCGATAGCCCAGTTCCCTGGCATGAAGGAACGCGCCATCATTGTCAACGGAGTGTCGAAGGCTTACGCCATGACCGGCTGGCGCATTGGCTATATTGCAGCGCCCGAATGGATTGTAAAGGGTTGCAACAAACTGCAGGGACAGTACACCAGCGGTCCTTGCTCAGTAAGCCAGAAGGCAGCCGAGTTTGCCTACACCCAGAGCCAGGAGTGCGTCGAGGAAATGCGCAAGGCCTTTGAGCGCCGCCGCAACCTCATTGTGGAACTGGCTAAGCAGATTCCGGGACTGGAAGTGAACGTGCCCGAGGGCGCCTTCTATCTGTTCCCCAAGTGCAGCAGTTTCTATGGCAGTACAACGCCTAAGGGCAATGCTGTCGCCAACAGCACCGACTTGGCCATGTATCTGCTGGAAGAGGCCCATGTGGCCACGGTGGGCGGCGATGCCTTTGGCGATCCTGACTGCTTCCGCATGAGCTATGCCACAAGCGACGACAACATCCGTGAGGCTATGCGGCGCATTGGCGTGGCACTCGAAAAACTGAAAAAATAAGAGAAAAGGTGTGTTAAAAGTGGTTAATTGATACAGAAGTCCACATTAATTTACTATCTTTGCGCGTGATTCTGCCAAGTTGGACACTCAATGTGGCCCAATTTGTCGGCAGATAGCCTTAAATTGGAAGAACTTTATCAAATTATATTTCTTAATAACCAAAAACAAAAAATTAAATCAATTATGGCAACAACAACAAAGGCTGCAGCCCCAGCTAAAAAAACGGGCTTCACTGGAATGAAGGAAGCATGGATTATCCTCGCCGTCTGCTGCGCAGCAGGTTACAGTGTGTGGTATTTCGTGATGGGTAACCCCGACAACTTCGTAGGCGGCGACCGCAGCGGTCACCCCGCAAACCTGCTTGGTACTGTGTATAAAGGCGGTTTCGTGGTAGGTCTGATCCTCACCCTTCTGTTCACCGTTATCTGCCTTGGCTTCGAGCGTTTTCTGGCCATCAAGAATGCTTCTGGTAAGATGAACCTGGCTAAGTTCACCGCTCAGGTGAAGAGCGCCATCAAGGCTCAGAAGTTTGACGAGGCTCGTGCTCTGTGCGACAAAATGCAGGGTTCGGTTGCCAACGTGGTGCTGGCTTCTATCAATATGTATCAG
>ERZ842401.7196-NODE-7196-length-11503-cov-4.573026_pt1 | contig 11503 bp, 5 predicted proteins | sample MGYA00521270_ERZ842401 | MGnify/ENA primary metagenome ERZ842401 (study PRJEB31892, sample SAMEA3878208) | bioreactor metagenome | biome: Moose rumen | place: Sweden | collected 2011-10 | study: EMG produced TPA metagenomics assembly of the PRJEB12797 data set... | reverse complement strand
CATCGCCGTCATCGTGCCCACTCCCAACGGCGCCGGCCCCTGGCACTTCGCCGTGAAGACCATGCTCATCCTCTACGGCGTACAGGACGAGCAGGCCCTCTACTTCGTGCTCATCGTCCACTCCGCACAGACGCTCCTCATCGTCCTGCTCGGCGTCTATGCCTGGGCAAGGCTCTCGTTCACACCCCGGCGCAGCGACTGATAATTGCCGGAGAAAACAGCAAACGCAACTGAGAACTTAATAATAACTATGAAGACAAGGCTATTCTTATTATTGTTCGCCCTGCTGACGCTGGCAGGCACAAGCTATGCACACGACCTGGAGCCGCTCCACGTGGACGGCCGCTATCTGAAGAACCCGCAGGGCGACATCGTAACCTTGCACGGCCTCATGATGGCAGTAAATGGTGTTTGGTGTGAAGAAGGGGCGTATTGGACTGGCGATGACTATGAGGGAGGCGTCAAGTACGAAACGCAATGGGTAGACTCTTTGTTGGCGCTAGATTGGAAGATTGACTACATTCGTATATTAGTCAGTAATGAATGGATTACTGACAAGGCTACTGGAGAGTACAGCTTAGGGGCTCTCAAGGAATATGGCTACTTCGAAAAGCTGTATATCCCTATCATTGAGCATCTGAACAGCAAGGGCATCTATGCCGTGCTGTATTATGACGGCATCCGCCCCGAGGATGATTTGTGGCGTATAGGCGATGAGTCCCAGCAATTAGCTATTGAGTTCTGGGATTACATCAGTTCCCATCCCTATGTCAAAAACAACCCCGGCATCATGATGGAGCTATACAACGAGCCCATAACCATAGAAGGTAGCGACGGGCGCCAGAACAATTTCAAGGATGTGAAGAACTACTTCCAGCCCATGGTGGACGTCATCCGGCGGAATGGCTGCGACAATGTGGTCTGGGTTCCTGGCATGGGTGCACAACATCTATTAGCCGGCTATGCCACAAACCCCATCGAGGGCGAAAACATCGGCTATGCCATCCATGCCTATTGGATATTGAATACGTGGGACAATGAAATCACACCCGTCAGCAACATGGCTCCCTGCATCATTACCGAAATGGGTTGGGAAAATAAAAATGAGGATGAGGACGAGACTAGCACTTTTGGCATTGCCTTGAAGCACGACATCGACAGGATGGGCAATGTGAGTTGGAATCCGCTGGTTGACGGCCAAGGGGTTTACCTCCAGATAAACCAGCCATCGCCCGACGGCAGTCTGACCATTTATAACGACCCAGAAGCCTGTATGGTGCCCACATGGAACTGGTATAAGGAATATGCTGAAACGAAAAACATGCCCGCAAGCCAATTGAGAGCCGTCAGCGTGGAGATGGAAGATGCGCCCACGTCGGCATTCCCCGGCGAGTCCCGCGCCATGAAGTTGATGGCCAAGTTCGCCGACGGAAGGTCGTGGAATGTGGCAGGCGATGCCGTCTGGACTAGTTCCGACGAGTCGGTGCTGAGCATCGACCACAGCAATATCCACGTCAAGAAAGCCGGCCAGACCACCATACACGGGACGTACACCGACAGCACGGGCCAGACCTTCGAGGTGCAATTCGACGCTGTCAGCAGCATGTTCCCGCTGACGGCGGCTGGCGCTAATTATTTCGACCGGCTATTCCCCAATCAGTTCGACGAAGCGACACGAACATTTTCTGGCATCGGATTTGGTGGCTGGTGGTGGGCTGATGGTATCGACCTCTCTGCATATCACTATCTGGTCATACATCTTGACGAGGCTTACTTTTATCCAATGACCCTGGGGGTGATTGATTCCAAAGGTGATGAATTAAGTATAGAAATCAGAGAGCAAAGCGAGGGAATCATAGATTTGCAGCAGTCAGAAAAAAGCATCAACCTCTCCGATATAAAATATGTTCAGGTGGGTACTCTTTTCCCTCCAACGGCACCGATTAAAGAAATATTCCTCAGCAACGACGGCGTGACTCCTGCCGAGCCACCCGTCATGCGTCCTTGGGGCTATGCCGACGACAAATCGATGACATACGGCGATGAGGTGCCCGAACTGACCTATAGCATGGTTGGCACCACGCCCTCGCAGGCGCCTGTCCTCTCGACTACCGCCACCAAGGCTTCGCCCGTGGGAGCCTACGAGATAACCATAGCGGACAGCGATGACGGCGTGGACTATCAGCCAGGCACGCTCCAAGTACTGCCCGCACAGCTCACCGTCACTGCTGGCGATGTGGTGATAGGCGCAGGGATGGACATCCCCGCGCTGACGCTGACCTACGAGGGCTTCCGCAATGGCGACACCGAGGCAACCGCCCTAGGCGAAAAGCCCACGGTGACCACCACCGCCACAAAGGATTCCCCTTGCGGCAACTACGCAATCAGTGTGATTGGCGGTTCTGCCGCCAATTACGACATGGTCTACTACAGCGGCACGCTGACCATTACGCCCAACCAAGACACAGCTCTGCCCCTTGACCGCACCGACCGCGTGGGCACCAGCACCGAAGTTTGGAACGCCGGCGGTGAGTGCAGCACCGAATATGCCCCCGCCGTGACCACCGCCGACGGGCGCACGGCACCGATGGCAGAGCGCTACGAGCAGACGGTGGAGACCATTGGCACGTTGATGGAGCAGACCGTGACAGGCTTAGAAGATGGCGACTACACCCTCGTACTCTGCGCCAACGCCTACTACACCGACGGCCGCGGCTTCGACTCTGACCTGACGGAAGGAGCCACCGACGTGGTGTGCCTCCATGCCAACGACGTCACCGCACCCATGACCGCCCACATCGGCACGACCACTGATAAGAATGATGAATACACGCTCGAAGTGACCGTCACTGGCGGCATCCTGCACATGAGCATGGAGAAGCTGAAGGCGGGCACTAACTGGCACACCCTGCAAATTAAGAGCCTGACGCTGACCATCTCGTTTGATGAAGCCTACGCCAACGCTTTGGCCGAAGCAGAAGAGCTGCTCACCCAGAAGATGTCGGTCTACGCTAAGAAAGACCTGCAACAGGCCATAGCGGCAGAACATACTTATGCCAACTACTATCGGCTGGCGGAGGCTGTTCGGCAGGGCCGCAAGAGTGTTGACGCGCTGGCATTCGCAGCACGAGCACTTGCAGTGATGAAGAACGAGATGCTGACAGCCACCAATGTCTGCACGCCAGAGGCAGAAAAGAAGTTCCAGCAGTTCTATCAGCTAACAGAAAGACTATACAAAGATGACTGGCTGACGACCGAAAAAGCCATCGATTTCTATAATCCATACGAGGGAGGTGGTGGCAGTGGCTACTGGGAGATAGCGGAATTGCTGTCGAGTGCCTGGGAGATTGCTGGTGTGGAAGAGCCACCTTACGGTGTGGGTTGGGCCGTGGTCTCTGACGATGGTTTCGCTCCCCCATATATGAGTTACGATGCCCCGGAGGGCAGCCCGACGCTGGAAGCACGCACGCTGACGGCCACCATAACCGGCATGGAGCCGGGCGAATATTCGCTGTCGGCCTTTGTCCGCCTGCGTGCGGTCGATGGCGACGAGGCACCGAAGGGCGTCACCATGCAGCTGTGCGACGGCGAGGCAGTGCCCCTCAGCGGCGAGTGTTTCCGCGACTGGAACGAATATCTGGGGCACTACACGGCCCGTGGCACCGTGGGCGACGACGGCGTGCTGACGGTGAAGTTCATCGTGGCCGAGGACAACAATGTCAGCCAGCTGGCCTTCCGCGACCTGTGGCAGGCTCACGACAGCAGCCTCTCGCTGCAGCTGGCCGAGGGATGGAACTGGATGTCGGTGCCTCTGGGGGCTGACGGCCAGGAGGCCAAGCCCTTCCTGCTGCCCATCGAGGACAAGGTGGAGCGCATGCTCAGCCAGACGGAAGAGCTGGTGAACGATCCGACGTACGGGCTGGTGGGCAACCTACAGACGCTCACACCGCAGAGCGGCTACAAGCTGAAGATGAAGGCCGGCACGAAGACGGAATGGACGGGCGGTACCTGCATCCCGCAGGCCATTCCCGTTAGCCTGTGCGAGGGCTGGAACTGGCTGGGCCTACGACCCGCTGACGGGCGAGGTGCTGGCCATCAGCGAGACCTTCCCCTTCGAGGGACAAGGTCTGGGCACGCCCAAGGCACCCGTCATCCTCCATCTGAACGGACAGGTAACACCGGTGGAATCACCCTCCCGGCAGGAGCGCAAGGACGCATCCATCTACGCCCTCGACGGGCGGCGGCTCTCAACCTCCTCCAGCCTCAAGCCGGGGCTGTACATCATAAATGGAAAGAAAACTGTCGTCAACAGACAGGCCGAGTGACTAATCTTTAAGTAATATTCATTATAAAAACCAAAACAACTATGAACGAAATTCAAAACCTGAAGCCAGAGTGCATCTGGCGCAACTTCTACAATCTGACGCAGGTGCCCCGCCCCAGCGGACATCTGGAGAAGATTCAGCAGTTCCTGCTCGACTTCGGCAAGGAGGCCGGCGTGTATGCCGTGAAAGACCCCGCCGGCAACATCCACATGCGCAAGCCCGCCACACCCGGCATGGAGAACCGCAAGGGCATCATCCTGCAAGCCCACATGGACATGGTGCCGCAGAAGACGCCCGAGTCGAAGCACAACTTCGAGACCGACCCCATTGAGCCGTGGATTGACGGCGAATGGGTGAAGGCCCGCGGAACCACCCTCGGCGCTGACAACGGCCTCGGCGTGGCCAGCATCATGGCCGTCATGGAGGACAAGACGCTGAAGCACGGCCCCATCGACGCCCTCATTACCGCCGACGAGGAGACGGGCATGTATGGCGCCAACGACCTGCCCGAGGGCGAGCTGCAGGGCGACATCCTGCTCAACCTCGACTCCGAGCACTGGGGCAAGTTCGTCATCGGTTCGGCCGGAGGCATCGACGTCACTGCCACACTGGAATATCAGGAAGCCGACACCGACCCTGACGATGCTGCCGTGCGCGTGACGGTGAAAAACCTGCGCGGCGGACACAGCGGCCTGGAGATTCACGAGGGCCGCGCCAACGCCAACAAGCTGATGGTGCGCCTGGTGCGCGAGGCCATCGAGGAACTCGACGCCCGTCTGGCCTCGTGGCACGGCGGCAACATGCGCAACGCCATCCCCTTCAAGGCCGAGGTGGTGCTCACCCTGCCGAAGGAGAACGTGGAGGCGCTGAAGGAGCTGGCACAGGACTGGCAGGGCGACTTCAACGACGAATACAAGATTATCGAGCCGCAGGGCATCGAAGTCATCGCCGAGGAGGTGGAGACCCCGAAGACGGAGCTGCCCGTGGAGATTCAGGACAACCTCGTCGACGCCATCTATGCCTGCCACGACGGCGTCGTCCGCTTCATCCCCAGCTACCCCAACGTCGTCGAGACCTCCAGCAACCTCGCCATCATCAACATCGAAGGCGGTAAGGCCGACATCAAAATACTGGCACGTTCGAGCCGCGAGGACATGAAGGACTACGTGGTGAAGACGCTGGAGAGCTGCTTCAGCATGGCCGGCATGAAGGTGGAGACGGCCGGCTCGTATGGCGGCTGGGATCCCAATCCGCAAAGCGAGGTGCTCCACCTGCTGCTGAAGGAGTACAAGGAGCTATTCGGCGAGGACGGCATCATCCAGGTGGACCACGCCGGACTGGAGTGCTCCGTCATCCTGGGCAAGTACCCGCACCTCGATGTCGTCAGCCTCGGCCCCACGATGAAGTCGCCCCACACCACCACCGAGCGTGCCCTCATCGCCACCGTCGAACCCTTCTGGCAGCTGCTGAAGAAGACGCTCGAAGACGTGCCTGAGAAATAACAAGCACAAGGAAAAACCAAATAAAGCTATTTTATTTGGTTTTTCCTTTTTGAGGGACTAATAATCTTTCTTTCCATGCCTTCACTAGTTCTTTTCCATAGGGTGAAGGATGTTACCTTTTACAATTCACTGATTTTTAACGATTTCCACTTTTTGTCTGCTTTTATCTTTTCCATGGGTAACTGATGCGGCTTCCGAAAAAATGTCGTAACTTTGCAACCGAAATCCTATGACTATGCATACAAAAACATGGTACATATTTATAATAAGCGTTCTGCTGGTTGCTTGTGGACAGCCACAGCAGGAGTCAAATGCACAGACGGCAGCACGTTGTCTGGAGGAAGCTGAGACTGCCTTGGCCAATGACAGCATCCGTTTGGGTGAGACCCTGCTGCGAAAGGCCATCTCTTTGTCGGAAGCATCAGAGGATTGGCACACCAATTACATAGCGTACCAGCGACTGGCGGAAGCGCTTTCGCAAGCCAATCACGAGGAGGCATTGCGGCTGATGAAGCAGGCGCTGGCCGTCTATGAGCAGCATCCCGACGACGAGAGCAACCACGTCATCCTGCTCGACTATACGGGCACCTACGCTGCACAGGTGGCTTTCATCACAGGGGAGCCATACGACGAAGCACTCCTTCTCATCCATCGCGCATACGACATAGCAAAGGAGAAGCAGATGACAGACCTGGCGTGCCAGACGCTTACCAGCCTCGCCAACATCGCCTGGGCAAAGGAGGACTATCGTCAGGCCGTTGACTATGCCCGGCAGGCTGATTCTGTGGCTACAGACAATCTTCGCCCAGGCACATTACAGGTGCTCGGCCGCAGCTACCTCAGTCTCAACATGCCTGACTCGGCGGAAGCAGCCTATCGGAAGATAGCGCCTGGCAGCGACGCCCACCTGGCCTATATCGTGCAGAGCAACCTGGCCAAGATAGCGCTACGAAAACTGAATGCTCCACAGGTGGAGGACAGCGTGGCCGAAGCCTTCGAGCAGGTGGAGGACTTCTACTACAAGGCACTCGAACAGAAAGATGAGTACTATCAGGAGACGCTGCGACAGGAAATGGAAAACCAGCAACTGGAATACCGCTCACAGTTATATCGCCGCACACTCCTGATGACGATTGTCGCATCGCTCATGGTCATTGTTGCGATGGCGTTAGTGGTTCGCTACAGGATGCGGGCCGGACACCAGGAACGCGAATTTGAGAAAGCGAGACTGCAAGACGAACTTCATATACAGGAGCAAGAGAAACAACGGTTACTGCAGGAGGCAGAGCACCAGAAAACCCTGCTGCACCAGGCCAACGAAGTGGTGGCATTCCTGCAGAACTTCATCCTGGAACGTACGGAGGTGATGCAGAAGCTTAACCAGAACGGCGACTCACTCATCTATCTCAGTCCGCACGAATGGAGCGAGATAGAGCGTACACTCAACGCCATCGACAACAACCGCTTCGCCAACATCCGGGAGCAGTACCCCAACATGCAGGAAGACGACATCCGCCTGTGCATCCTCACCCGGCTGGGCCTCAGCAACCGTACCATCGGCAACATCTACTGTATCACCATCTCTGCCGTGCAGCACCGGAAGCTCAAGCTGAAGAAAGAGGTGTTCGGAAAGAGCAACCCAGACATTACGCTGGAGCAGATACTGAAAAATTGAGAATTAATAATTAACATAAAGAATATTTTGCACTATGAAAAAGTTTATTCTTATTTTTCTGCTGCTGCAAGTCGTGACGTTCGGCTTTGCAGAGGACACGCAGCCGCAAGAGCCTTTCGACTACACCGACCCTGATACGAAGGTGGTGTACGTGTGTGACCCCGCTACTGGCACGGCAACGGTGAAGGCGGGGTATGACGTATGGGTTGGTGGCAATGGTGAGGAATATATGGTTATAGATGTGATAACCAGTAGTCCAGAAGCCAATGGAGATATCGCCATTGCCGAGCAACTTACAATAGGCGGACAGGTGTATTGCGTGACAGCCATTGGTAATACAGCATTCCGCCTCAATAAGAATATTACGTCGATAATCATTCCAAGTAGTATCAATAGTATTGGCGTGTTCGCTTTCTCAGGCTGTAATTCACTGGCCAGTGTGACATCTTTGATAAAAGAACCGTTCACATATCCCGAGGATTGCTTCAGCGAAGAGACTTTGGGGACGGCCACGCTGCGTGTGCCGGCAGGAACTCGCGAGCGGTATGTGGCAGCTGGCTGGAACTTCAAGACGATAGAGGAGATGGAGCCCGAGCCACCTCAAAATGATTATAGCTTCTTTTACTACTATCAGGGAAATAAGATTCCTTTGACCCTAAATGAAAACATGGTCGTTATCAGTATACCCAAAGATTGTAACGATATTATCGGAAGGTTACTTGCAAATATCCAGACACTGGCTAAGATACAAGACGAGTCTTTTGACATCCATGTTGTTCTTCGGTCGGAATATGAAAAATTAACCACACTGGATTTCTGGGCTGAAGATGCAAAGTCTATGATATTGACTTCAAGTTATTATACAGAGAACCATGAGGAGGTTTTTGCAACTCCATACCTGAATGTACAGCTCAAAAGGGAAGAGGATATTGACTTACTGAACTCATATGCCGAACAGTATCATCTCAATATTGTTAAGAATATGCCCTCAATGCCTTTATGGTATATTCTGGCTGTCACGCCGGATAGTGAAAAGAATAATTTGGCTTGTGCAAATGAATTATATGAAAGTGGAGCTTTTGCGGCATCCATACCCGACTTGGCTACTGTCCTCTTCCAACAGCTGGCTTATCGCCCAATGGTCGAAGACGGAAAGGTATGGAAGGTAGGACTCGCAGGCTCGGGCAATCCTGTGCAGGTGATAGACTATTACTATTTCGACGGCGACACCATTATCGACGGAAGGAGCTGCATGCAGATGATGCGCCAGCGATACGTGAACCACGATTTTGAGAATGACGATATTCAGCCCTCTTTGAGTTATGAGGGAGCATGGTATGAAGAAGACAAGAAAGTGTATGCATACGACTCCATCAACTATCAGTTCAAGATGATGTATGACTTCTCTCTCGACGCCAATGAAACCCTGCTGATTAACAATCAATCATACGTGATAGGACCGAGGCAAACTGGAAGTCTGAAAGGCTTTAAGGGCGTTTATAGAGATGTCGTGTTGCGCGATGGCGAAGACAGCATCTATAGCCCCGCCTGGCTGGAAGGTGTCGGAAGTATTGACTGTCCTACAGTGAACGTCTATGCAGGATATGTTGACCCTATGCACTTCCTGATGGCATGTACCGTCGGCGATGAAGTCATCTATCTCAACGAGGACTATGAGGATGGAGCTACTCCTGAGGTCATGGGAACCCGAAACCGCTTTGACTTCACCCATACTATCAAGACAAAGCCCAAGACACCGAGGATGGCGTCCGCAGAGTCGGGGCAGACGCTTTACGGCGAATACAGCGACCTGCAATTAGGCATCAATCTCGACCCGCTCAACGATGCCTATCTGGTACGCATTACTGACGAAACGGGCGAAGCCGTCTATGAGAAAAACATCAATGCAGGCAACATCGTTGCCCTCAGCATCGACATCTCTACCTACGCAAAAGGCCATTACACCGTAACCGTGGAGAATAGCTATGAGTCCTTTACTGGCGAATTTGAAACCCAAAATACGGGGACTAGCGATGCTATTCGTCTCATCAACACTGAAGAAATAACAAGTAATCATATCTACAACCTACAAGGCCAGCGAATCCGCTCCTTGCAAAAGGGGTTGAATATAGTGAATGGACAAAAGGTCTACGCAAAGTAGTGAGCGTGTTGCGGTTCTAAGGCCCCTAAAAAGCTAAAAGTTATTAACCAGCGTGCAGAAAAGGAAGAAAAACTTCCTTTTCTGCTTTATTTTTATTACCTTTGCACCCGAAAAGCGCTGGCAAAGCGCAAATGTTTAACCAAAACGTAACAGAAATGGACGACTACCCGGCGGATAATTTTAAACGCTAGGCAGGAGGACAGGGCGGCAAGACTGCTAATCCTCTTGCCACTGAGACTTTTATTTAGTTTTTAGATTGACTGTACCTGCTTCTGTGCAGGTCAGACAGAAAGGATTAGCAACAATGAAGACATTTTGGAACTTCCAAGGTGGGCTGACCCAACTGCAGGAATGGCAGCCCAACAGCTGGATACAAGTGACGTGTCCGACTGAAGAGGATCAGCACGAGCTGGAGAAGCAGTTTGGCATTCCCGACTATTTCATCACCGACATCAGCGATACCGACGAGCGAGCCCGCTACGAGTACGACGACGGCTGGATGCTCATCATCCTCCGCATCCCCTACGTCAAGGAGATTCGCTCGCGCACACCCTACACCACCGTGCCCCTCGGCATCATCCACAAGCGCGACGTCACCATCACCGTCTGCTACTACGAGACGAACATGATGATCGACTTCGTCAGCTACCAGCAGAAGCGCGGTGAGGGCTTCACCGACTATGTTGACATGATCTTCCGCCTGTTCCTCTCCAGTGCCGTCTGGTACCTAAAGCGCCTGAAGCAGATCTCTATGCTCATCGATAAGGCCAAGCGCAACCTGGACCGTGAGGTGAACAACGAGAGTCTGATAGGTCTCAGCCGCCTGCAAGACTCGCTCACCTACTTCCAGACTTCCATCCGTGGCAACGAGAACCTGCTGCAAAAGCTGAAGTTCAAGCTACAGATTGACGAACTTGATGCCGACCTCATCGAGGACGTGAACATCGAGATGTCGCAGGCCCGAGAAACCACCTCGATCTACTCCGACATTCTCGAGTCGACGATGGACACCTATTCGAGCATCATCAACAACAACATGAACAACGTGATGCGTACGCTGACCTCCGTCACCATTATCCTGACGCTGCCCATGCTCATCGCCTCGCTGTTCGGCATGAATGTCCCCAACGGCATGGAGGAATCACCCTTCGGTTTCCCCGTCGCACTCATCATTTCCGTCGGCGTTTCATGCATTTGCTGGTGGATTTTCCGTCATAAACGGCTCGTTTAATTTTATTTAACTTATTACCTTTTTACTTTTTTACTTTTTTTTAGTACCTTTGACGCCAAATGCGATGATGCGATGCATCATTATAACTGAATGTCATAAACTAAATAGTTAAATGATGGACTCTCAAGAGAATGCCCTCGAAATGGGCCAGAACGAAGTAATTAAGGAAGAAGAAGTAAGTGCTCAGCCCACAGAACAGCCAGCGGCAGAGGTCACTTCTCAAGTTGAAACCGAAGAAGCTCCCGCAGCCGAAGAGCTGCAGGCAGAGGAGGAAGAACCTCGCAAGGTCTACGAGACCAAGGCCGAGGTGCTGAGGCGTGTCCAGGACATCGCCCACGGCGACGAGGCTCCACAGAAGGAAGAGGTGGACTATCTGAAGACCGCTTTCTACAAGCTCCACATTGCCGAGCGCGAGGCCAAGCTCAAGGAATACCTTGATGCCGGCGGAGATCCCGAGGCCTACCAGATTACTCCCGATGAAGACGAGGAGAAATTCAAGGCCGAGATGGGCATCATCAAGGAGAAGCGTGCCAAGATTTTCAAGGAGCAGGAAGCCGAGAAACTGGAGAATCTGACCAAAAAGCTCGACATCATTGAGAAGATTAAGGC
>ERZ842401.7195-NODE-7195-length-11503-cov-6.406447_pt1 | contig 11503 bp, 7 predicted proteins | sample MGYA00521270_ERZ842401 | MGnify/ENA primary metagenome ERZ842401 (study PRJEB31892, sample SAMEA3878208) | bioreactor metagenome | biome: Moose rumen | place: Sweden | collected 2011-10 | study: EMG produced TPA metagenomics assembly of the PRJEB12797 data set... | reverse complement strand
CTGACAAAATAGGAACTTTCGGCGGAATTTTTCAAACAATCGACTTTTTCCGCCACCTCTGGCTTAGCAAGCTCATCGACAACACATTGAAAAACAGGCGTTTCAACGCCAAACACCGCCCGTCGGAAATAGTCGGGGTGCCTCTTGCCAATTGCTGCTGCGACGGCACCTGCTCCCGCGGCGGATTCAGGTGATTATCTTGATATCTGGAATTCCCTTGATTCGCTTTAACCTATCTATATATAACGTCCTATCTATCAGTTTCACAACAAATATCAGTTTCAAAACTTTATTTTTTTTCACTTTTGAAACCGTGTGCAAAAATCCATTTTTTTTGAATACAACAAAATAAAACTTATACAAGCATTTTCGCTAACAAATCGCGTCTGCCCAACATGAGCGAAACTGCCTGTGCCGTTATGCTGGACTGCAACGAGCTGATACCGCAATTTCGAGTACTGTTGTTTTGCGGATTGCAACCTTCAGCTCATTGCCAACGGCAATAAATCCGCCGCAGCTACCGCGGGACATACGAGGGGGCGGATTTGCCCATCGTTCATTGTTAATCGTTCATTGTTAATTTTTCCGGACTATCGGAAAAGGCGGTCCACATCGATGGAAAGACCTACGGAAAACGTTGTGCCTGTGGTTGTTGGGGAGTTGCTGTAGTAATAATCGGGCACGTAGTTGAAAAGGTTGTCGATGGCGGTGTTGAGTGTAACGGCCTTGCCAATTTTCTGAGCCAGAGTGAGTTTCCAGATGGTGTAGCCCGGATATGTGGCTTTCACCGTTTCGGTGTAGTCGGTCATGGAGGTGTACTCGTCGCAAGTTACGGACGAGAGGACGCGTCCGTTGAGCGCCACGTTGAAGCTGTATTTCCGCCACTTGCGTCCGTATTCCACGCGTATGGTGGCCGAGTGCGGACGTGTGGAGGAGAGCTCGGGCTGACCTTTTTCGATGTGCTCGTAGGTATATACGTATGAAAGGCGCAAGCCCAATCCGAAATCCCATCGTGCCGAGGCGCTGGCGTCGAGACCGGCAATTTGCAGCGGCGACATGTTTACGTACACCTGCCCCTGCACTTCGCGGTCCCATGCTGTGGTGATGCGGTCGGCAACACGGTTGTAGAAACCCATCAGCGTTAGGTTGTAGCACTTTTTGGTATATTCGGCGGCAAGGGTGAAATTGTGGCTTTTTTCGGGACGCAGGTCGGGATTGCCGTAAATCATGAAAATGCTTGCCATGTCGAAATTCATGTGCATCTCCTTGAGCTTGGGAGCGCGGAACCCACGGGCGTACGACGCACGCAACGAGCTGTTTTTCAGTTTGTACATCATGCCCAGCTTGGGCGAGAGGTTGTGCACGCCAGCATCGGAGAAATAGTCGTAGCGCAGTCCGCCAATAAGGTTCAGCTTGGGGGTGATGTTCCAGTCGTACTGGGCAAAGAGGTCGGCGGTGTGTTGGAATTTGGAGCCGTTGTCGGCAAACTGGTAGGTCATAAGATAGTCGCGCATGTAGTCGCCGCCGAGGGTGAGGATGTTGTTTTGGGCAAAAGTGCGGTTGTAGAGCGTGCGCACCGAATGCTGCACGTTGCTGTAGTCGCGCACGTCGAGGTAGCTGGCAAGGGAGTAGTCGCTTTTGTCGTACTGGTCGAAATTGTAGGCCGCCATAAGGCTGTTGCTGCTGTCGAAAGTATATTCGGCGTTGAGGCCTCCGCTAAAATCGCGGTAACGCTCGTGCGAGAGCTGCTGCGACTCCCTTTCGCGGAAGAAATATCCCGCTTTGGCGGTGATTTTCAGTTTGTTGTTGAACGAGTACGCGAGTTTTTCCTTAAAGTTCCACGAATGGTGGGCGGCAAGGCTGCCGAAATCGCCGTCGTTGCCAAAACGGATGGCATCGGTGGAGGCATACTGTACGTTGGTGATACTGCTCACGTTGCCCACCTTGAAACCCAGAGTGCCGCCGTGGCGCTGCTCGTTGTGTTCGGCAAAATGGGTGTTGAGATTGAGGTTCCACGGCTTGTCGTAGTTGCGGGTGATGATGTTGATAACGCCGCCCACGGCATCGCTGCCGTAGAGCGACGAGGCGGCGCCTTTCACAATCTCCACACGTTCCACGTTGTCCATGTTGAGGCGGGTGTAGTCGAGGTTGCCGAAAACCGACTCGCCCGCCAAACGCTCGCCATCGACAAGAAAAAGCACACTATTGCCACCAAAACCCTGAATATTAACCACTTGTTGTCCCATAGAATAGCTAAACTCCACCCCCGGCAGTTCGGTTTGCAGCACGTCGCGGATGTCGGTGGCATCCTGCATGGCTATGTCGTCGTGGGTTATTACGCGTGTAACGATAGGCACATCTTTCAACAACTTGGGGGTACGAGTGCCCGTAACCACCACCATATCAAGGATATTGGCTTTCTGCCTGAGGGCGAAATTGGCCGGACCTTTGTGGTTTGCGTCGATGGTGCGGCGTTGGGGTTCGTAGCCAACATACGACACTTCGAGAGTAAACACCTTTGACGAAGGCAGTTGCAGTCGGTACTTTCCGACATTGTCGGTAACGGTGCCCAGACCTTTGTGATCTGCCACACGAATGGTAACGCCCACCAAAGTTTCGCCCGTGGCGGAGTCGGTAACGGTTCCCACCACGGTGCGTTGCGCCTGCAGGCTAAAGTTTGAAGTGATAGAAAGAAATAAGAGTAGTATTAGTTTGCTTGTTCTTTTGTTCATTATTACGTCAGAGCGGGTAGATGTATTTTATTGTCACAAAACCTTTTACGCTATTTTCATCCATAAAATTGTCGAAAAAAAGGGCTGCGTAGGAGCCGTCGGCCAAGCGCACCAGGTAAGGACGCAGCGATAGGGTGTAGATAGGCGGCATCGAGGAGAGGTCCACATTGAGCCAGCGGCTGAGCACGGGATTGACGTAAGACGTGTCGTAGTCGAGGTAGCCGTCCATCATGTGCGACATGTCGATAACCACACGCGAGAGGGTGTCGGCGGCGAAGGTGGCCCCTTCGGGAATGCCCTTGCGCAGGTCGTCGATGGAGGACAGCGAAGACTCGAAAGCGGCGCCGCCGTTGGTTTTCACATCGTAGCGATGCATTGCAAAATCCCATTTGGCCGGAGCCTCCTGCCCTTCGATGATGTTCGATGTGTCGGTGGTTTTGTCTTTAAGATTGATGTATGTCCAACGTTTATAGCTCGTTACATCGATGTAAATGGTGCCACTTTTGTTGGCGTTGTCCACGCGCACAAAACCATACCCGTCGGAAACCGTTGCCACCGGCTCGTCGTAGAGGTCGTCGAACAGACCGTTGCACGAAACCAGCAGCAACAAGCTTCCAATAACGGATATCAAGAAAAAGTATTTTCGCATCGAAAAAAACTTGGCTTAAAGAGTCTTATTTTTTTGCTGATTGTGTAAAAGTGAAGGTGATGGGCATTGGCATGGAGCCCGGGGTGAGGTTGTAGGTGAGAGCCAGAACGCCATCGGTTACGCTGCCGGTAAGGGTTCCGGAAAAGTTGGTTGTGCCAACGGTAATGGACACCTGCTGTTCGGGAATTATGAAATTGGTGTAGTCGGTGGTGGTAACGCTTATGCCTTGGAAAGTGGTGGTGGGAATGGTGATGGTTTGCGATCCCATCGGCACACCCACTTCGGGAATGGTGATGCTAACCTTGTCGCCCGTTTCGCCTTTCAGTTTTACCACAGTGTCGTTGAGTGTGAGGTAGTTTTCGCCAGAAACGGAAACAGCGATGTCGCCACGATAGTTGTCGGCCACGTAGTAGCCTGTGGAGCCACGACCGGGTTTGAAAACTATGGTGGTTCCGCCCATAAGAGCAGGCAGCGAAACGCTGAAGGTAGCGTCGGCGGTGGAGGCTATGTCGGAAGTGAGGGAGCAGTCGTAGGTACGCTCGGAGCCACCCATACCCATCATCACGCAAGTGCCGTTGCCGTTAACGGTGTAGCGGCTGCCGTCGTAGGTAACCTTAGCCACGTCGATGGTGCTTGCGCCCCATGTGTTGGAAGTGAGCACCACTTTAACGGTATTGTCCTCGTTTTTGGTGATGGAAACACTCTCGTTGGGCGTGAAATTGTCCTGAAAATAGTTGGAGTTGGCAAGGGTGTAGCCTTGGTATTCGCCCACCACTTTGGTAACATCGACGGGAGTTGCCGATGAACCGGTGTTGTCGTCGTCTTTTGGATCGCACGAAGTCATCATCAGCGGCATAACAGCCACAATAGCACTGAAAAAGAATGTCCTTACTTTCATGTTGTTTGTATTTATTTTGTTGATTTATAATTATTTATTAACAATAAAATTACGTTCGGAACAATGCAAAGATAGCAATTGGCTGGCACCGGCCAAATAACAAATAATGATGATTTGCAGGGCAAAACCTAATATTTTTTAGGTATAGAAACAAAAAAAGGCCGGTGTTACCCGACCTTTATCATGTTAATTTACAATCAATTGTAGGCATGAACGCCTCCCAAAATCAGGTTAACTCCGAAATAGGTAATCAGTACGCTGAGAAATGCCACCACGCAGTAGATGTGGAAAACCTTGGGCTTTTGCAGCGGTTTGAACTGGTTCATCAGCGGCACGGAATACACCAGCAGTGTTATCAGCGCCCACACCTCCTTGGGGTCCCAAGCCCAGTAGTTGCCCCACGAAACGTTGGCCCACACAGAGCCTATGCAGGTGCCGAGGGCGAGCAAAAATACGGCTGGATATATCATCACCATACTGATGTCGCGCATACGTTGCTGCAGCGGCACTGCATTTTCCTTTTTGCCAAGACCCACAAACAGCGCCCCAACCCCATTTATCATGGTAAAGAAGAACATGGCGTAGGCCAGCATTATAACGCTTACGTGCATGCTTAGCAGCGGCGAGGCCAGCACTGGCATAAGGTGAGTTATGGGAGGGTTGGCGCCACCCATCATGGCCACCAGCAGCACAAAGCCGCTTGCCATCATGCCTATGGGCAGAGCCATCTCGTAGCGGCGGCAAGCAATAAGCACCACAACGCCTATGGCAATGGCCATCAGGTTCATGCTGTCGAAACCGCCAGCCATGGGTATGTGCCCGCCGGCTATCCATTTAAGCACAAAAATAGTGATAAGGAACAGTGTTAGCAGAGTTACCCACACCGCGGAGCAAAGGCGCACCCAACGGTGCATACGGCGTCCGCGCACAAGGCGGAACAGCGCGTAGGCAAAGCCCAGCAGGCCCAGGGTGATGCTTGCCATGGCCAGCCATCGCCCGGCTGAAAGACGGTTGTAGAGACGCTCGGCGGCAAACTGGGTGTCGGAGGGAAGCACATCGGCGGCGCGTTGCTGCTGGAACTTGCGCGTTTTTTCGAACAACGTGGCCAGACCGTCCATATCGCCGAAAGCCACAAGCTCCTGCGAATAGCTCATGTACTTGCGTATAAATAGATATTCGGCCGTGTCGGTTACAGTTTGGGGAATATCGTCGTTTTGCGAGTACCACGAAAGTCCGCCCATAGGACCTTGCAGCGGGAAAATTTTGAGAAGCTTGCCGTTGTAGAGCATATTGATAAGGTTGTATTTCTCATCGGCAGCGCGTAAGTTTTTGGCGGCAGGGTTGCCGGGGGCAATGTTTTTAAGGGCGTTGGCCACGGGGTTTTCGCCCACCGAGTCGGAGAAATCGCGCAGGGTGGCCCAACGGCCGTCGATACCCATAAGTTTCTGAACATCACCACCTTTTATCTTAAACATGGGTTCATTGCTCCAATCGTCGAAATAGAACATCCAGCCGCTGAGCACCTGTTCGGGGGTAAAACCCTTGTAAGTGGATGTGCCACAGAGTTTTGTGGTAAAATCCTTGGCCAAGGTCTGCAACGGACAGATACGTCCTTTGTAAAGCACGTACATCTGCCCCATTTTGTCGGCGGTGGCTTTGGGCAGCACACGCTGTGCCGATGCTCCTTGCACCGAGAGTAACATCAAGAGAAGCACTGCGGCGGCGGTTTTCATGCCCCGCAACAAGGTGCGGAAAGGTCCCTGTTTGGCAATCATAAGCCACAGCAAACCAATGATAAGCAGGCAGAAACCGGCGTAGGTAACGGCAATGCCAATAGGGTCGTGCGACACGCTGAGGGTGGAGTTGCCCTCCATGTCGAAATCCTCCTGATAGAAACGGTAACCGTTGTATTTCAGGATGTTGTTCATAGATATGTCGAAATTTTGTGGTGCGGCGTCGGTTTCGGCCACTGCCACATGGCTTACAAAATCCATTGGCGAATGGGTGCCCGGATAAGGCACCATCTCGAAACTGCTGAGGGTTATGGTGAAAGGCAGCTGTCTTGTGACATTATTGTCCACAGAGAAAGAGCTGGTGGGTTTTTCGGGCTCAAGTTTCATACTGCCGTGAACGCCAAACAGATAGGTACACAATCCGCCGGCCAAAATCACCACTACGGAGGAGTAAACAAGCAGAAGTGAGGGCGTTTTCCACAGGCGGCGCAGCACTATCTCGGCAACGGCCATAGCCGCCACCAATGCCAGCAGGCCGATGAACCACGGCGAAGCATACACTTTGTCCATAGCAAAGGCGTTGCCGTTGAATTTTTCCACTACGGTACCGGCCATCATAGCCACTATAACGACAACAAGCAATGCCATTTTTATTATATTGATTATCTTTTGTTTACGCATAAAAAAATATTTGGGGAGGGGACTTTGTTTTCTGTAAGTAAAAAAATCAGGTCAAAAAAAATGGTTAAAAAAAGCCCCATTTGCTACGGTGGGGCTGGGAGGCCCCACCGTACTTGGGGAAGAAAGTTAAAAAAATGCAATCAAATTGCCTCAATGAATTTAACAATGGCGTCGCGGTCGGATTTGGGCAGGTTGCGGAAACGCACGGTGCTCTCGTAAGCGTCGCTCTGACGGCTGTAGCCGTGCCACATGATGGCTTCGATTACGGTACGTGCTCGGCAGTCGTGCAGGCGGTCGCTTGCGCCGGTGCAGGTTTGGGAGAGTCCGCGTCCCCACAGCGGTGTTGTGCGGCACCAGCCAGTACGTATGTCATTTTTCATAAACAGGCGGTGCTGAACGAAATCGGAATACGGCCATATTTTCTGATGCGGGAAGCGCGGCAGGCGCGAGTCGGCCACATCGAAGAAACCGGCGGGGTCGTGGAAACGGTCGTCGCCGGTGGTCCAGCTGGGACGGTGGCAGTAGGCGCAGCCAATCTCGGAAAATAGCTTTTTGCCTCGTTGGATGGTGGTGTCGCCGAGGTTACGTGCGGCGGGCACTGCCAGTCCGCGGTGCCATACCATGAAATTGGCGTAGTCATCGCCACTCATTTCGGGCACTTTCAGCGAGTCGGGTATGTTGGTCATCATCAGGTAGTTGTAGATATCCGTCTCAACATTTCCCGTAAGGTTGTATTGTGGAAAATAGCTGTAGAACTGCGATTGCACGTCGGGGTCCTGCGAAGCCGTGGTGGCGTAGGCGGCGGTCATGTAGTGCCCCATTTTGGTAGGATGGGTTACGTTGGTGATGTTCCAGATGGCGTTGGCACCTGGAGCGTCCTGCAAGGGTCCGCGGGTAAGGGCGTAGGTGTAGCGTTTGGGGTGTTTGTGGTCGCCGCAGGTATATCCTGCCGATGGGCCCCAGTCGTTGCCAGCCCAGAAAGCCGGATTGAGCTGCACTCCAGCGGCGGCCTCGCGCTGGTACTGAGCCTTGAGCGAGTCGTCGGGGATAGCGTCGACAAGTCCCACACCATACACTCCGATGGTGCTTTCCAGACGCACCTTAACTTTGGAGTAAGGTACGGTGTTGCCGCCCACCTGCAGAGGCACGTAGTATGCCGCTTCGGGGATGGTAACTTCGGGATAGATAAGGGCGTAGGTCTCGCCGTCGGGGAATTGGTTGCCCCAGCGGTCGGTGGCGTACATCCAGTTAATAACAATCTGGTCTTCGTCGATAGGCGCTTTGAAAGGCGGCACGGCTTTGGTTTGCGGCATCCCCGTAAGGGAACTCAGGTAGTTGTCCTGGTCGTCGGTAACCACAAGCAGGTATCCGTTGCCCCAGTCGTCGGCACGATAGCGGTCCATACGTTTGCCGTGTCCGTAGCTCGGGTGGCAAGCCTCGCACGAGGATCGGACGTAAAGTGGCCCCAAGCCGTTGAAAGGCTTGGTGTTTTGGGTAATGGTGCGTTCGAAAAAGAACTCACCGGCTTTGAAAGCCGCCACCATACCGGCGTTTTCCACTGCCGGGGCGGGGTCCTCGTAGGCCGACGACGAGGAGTTGAAGGTAGTGCCCAGCTCACCGCCGGTGTAAGTGCCTTCGGGAAGGTCCTCAACACGTCCGCCGCCCGATGAGGTGTTCTCATCGGCGCACGATGTGATTGCCACCCCTGCCATTAGCGATAGGGCGGCAACCACTGTTGCGGAAAGTTTGAAAGTTGTTTTTTTCATTTGTAAATACTTTTCCGTTATTAAATGTTATTCAAGATTGCGCAGAGCAGCATTCAGCTTGCCAAGCACCTCGTCGAGTTCGCCACAGGCGTCGGATGCCTCGCCGTTGCGGGCGTCGCTGATATTGTTGACGAAAGGTTTGGGCATGGCGTCGATTTTCTGCAGCGCGTTGTTGATGGCGGCCACCACCTCGGCGTCGAGGCTGGAGTTGAAGCTGGCCACAAAGGAGTGGAGAGAGTTGTTTTCGTCGCGCTGACCCTGAACGCCACCGAAATAAACGTTTTGGATGCTGATGATGTTGTTGTAGAAATCTATCACAGATTTCTGGCTGTAGGGCGATTCGATGTAGTTGGGATCCTCGCCGCTGTAGGGCTGGCCTATTTTGGAGGTTCCCACCTCGTCGGCGATGGTGCGGCAACCGTCCACGATAGCTTCGAGGGCGGCGATGGCGGTAACGTAGGAGCTACCGGCACGACCGGCGTTTTTCATATTTACGCCATAGCTATAGCCACCGTTGAGGGTGCTGTTGAGCTCGAGGTCTTCCACTTTTTCGATATGTGCGGCGGGAGCGTCGTCGCCGAGCCAGCTAACTTCGAGTTGGAAGCAGCGGTTGCGCAGGTCGCCTGCCACGGCGATGGCGTAGGTCATCTGGTCGTTGTTGATGGCCGTAGCAGACTTGGGCTGACCATTGGCAAACAATATGTACTCTATACCGTGGAAACCCAGCAGGGCGTTGCCCAGATAGTCGCCGGCATACTCGTCGCCCTCATCGCCGGCAAGGGATGTGAGCATGGCGGGAGAGTTCATCAGGTTGTTGAATCCGTCCACGTCGAGTGGCCAGCTGTCGATATGCGGGTCTATGCCGAAATCGGTGGCGGCGCCAAAGAGGAAGGCTTCGCTTTTTTCCCACCATTCGCGGGCATCGAGGAACACCTCACATGCTGCGGCCACATTGGCATCGGTGCGCGATGCGTTGAGGGTTTGCAGTTTCTGCACCAGCTCCTCAGCCTTGGCGGCGAGGTTGGTGTAGGTGGGTGCCACGGTCTTGTTCACAAAATTGGTGGCAATTACGCTCGCCTTGCTGGTGTCGGCCGATGTAGAGCCGTTGTTTTCGTCCTTGCTACATGACACCATTCCGATTGTTGCGGTTGCTATTGCAACCATCATAATGTTTTTGATTGTTCTTTTCATTGCTAATAATGTGTTAATTTATGCATTAATTTATTAAAATCATTTAAAAAATCCACACCACGTGATGCCTACGGCAACCCATGGCTCATTGTTGTACTGGTCGGCGAGCAATCGCACACCACCTTCTGCTTTGATGGCTATTTCGGGCAGCGGATAGTAGTTGACGCCGCCCGTGAGTACAGTGCGTTCGCACCACGGTATGTCGTCGAGTTTGGCGTGTGGCACGTAGCTGTCGTATTTCTCGCCACGGGCGAATATGTAGAGTTTTTGTCGGTGAGTACTGTTGGCCAGCACATTGACACCGGCTTCGAGCCCCAACGCGTATGCAGCCTCGCCCACGCGGGTGTGCGGGTAAGGCGACGAGGTGCTGTGGTTCTGCGACAGGTTGTGAGCCGAGATGAGGTCGGCGTCGGAGAGGTGCCCGTAGTCGGCGTTGCCGCGCACGGTAACCCATTTATTGCGGTAAGCGAAATCGAAAGCCCCTATAATGACGGTGCCTTTGACATCGGCGTATTTCTTGGAAGTGTTGGAGAGCAGGTCGTTGTCGAACGAGTTGCCGATGTATCCGCTCAGGCTGAGCCTAAGTCCGGGTATGGAGGTGTTGTCGATACGTGCGGCGGCGGAGAGGTGGTTGGCCACTTTGAACTCGTAGGCCGATGCGGAGCCGTTGTGTACCCAGCCGTCCTGAGTGAACATGTTGGCGTTGAGCGACGGCAAGGCCATCACTTCGTACCGCCATGTGCGATTTTTGCCGAAATGGCCCCACAGGCTGATGCCAGTTTCGTGCCACGTGCATGGCATAATGGTGTTTTCGCCCTCGGGACGATAGACGTTGAAGAACATGTTGGGGGTGTGGTTGTTGTTGGTCATTCCTACCGGAACCACCATGTGTCCCATGCGCAGTTTGAGCCACGGGGTGAACGATTTTTCGACCCAGAACTGTTCCAGAGCCACTTCGCCGCCACGTTCTATCTCTTTTTCGAACTCGCCGGCCTCTTCGGCTTCCATTTCGATGGCCGATTCGGTGCCGCCGTGCTCGAACTCAATTTCGGTGCCCATGGTCCAGCCGTGACCGAAGTCGTAGCCCAGCATTATCACTGCATGAGGCAGGTCCACGCGTCCGTGGCCTTTGCTGTCGGCATAGTCGGCGGCGCGAGAGTAGCGGTTGAAATTGTCGCTGAAAAAATTGTAGTTGTACACGGCCTCGCCGTAGCCGCCCACGGTGAGACGCTGGAAAGCCTTGTGCAACATGCTTTTAGATGTGTCGGCGGATGACCTTTGCTGAGCCTGAGCCACAAACGACAGGCCCACAAATAAGCAAAAAGCCATGCAACATATTGATAATCTGCACTTCATATAATTAGTTTTATAAAATATTACAAGTGCAAAATTACCGATTACCACCAAGACCGCTTATAACCAATAATGGTGAAAATGTGGAAAGGGTGTCACCATATTTGGTTAGAGAGGCGGCATCGGGGCATGGTGGCTGAAATGAGGATCTTCCATTTTATTTCGAGAGTCCCTGTTTCCTACACGCCGCTATCATAACTTGACAACATTAAGTGGCATTGCATGTGCTACGATTGACAGTTTGCCCGCAATCGAAAGGTGATTCAAAGCACTTACCACAACAGATTTTCAAAATCAAACAGACAATCAGGTTATTGTGTTTTTGTTGCAAACGAGGTTAACTGTGTCTCATTTTTGCATTTGTTTGTTTTCCGGGCGTTGTCAGCAATGTCTATTTATCCTGCTTGGTATTTTCCGCTTTGTTGCCGACAGCAAAAAAAAACAATATTGGTGTCCGATGAATCTTTTGCAAAAGTATCCGTTTTTTAGATTTGATAATC
>ERZ842401.7194-NODE-7194-length-11505-cov-27.627249_pt1 | contig 11505 bp, 10 predicted proteins | sample MGYA00521270_ERZ842401 | MGnify/ENA primary metagenome ERZ842401 (study PRJEB31892, sample SAMEA3878208) | bioreactor metagenome | biome: Moose rumen | place: Sweden | collected 2011-10 | study: EMG produced TPA metagenomics assembly of the PRJEB12797 data set... | reverse complement strand
AGCGAGTAGTTATTAAAATTAGTATTGTTATAAATGCGATGGCGGCTGTCCGTGAAGGATCGCCGCCATTTTTATTTGGGAAAGATATTCTAAGAAAAGAAGAGATTCTTAGGGAATGTCTACTGAAAGGGTGCAGTACAAGAAAAATAGAGATTTCTTTGGTGGTTTCGTTGAAAATGTGTAACTTTGCGCCAAAAGTCGGTATGAAAACGTGTATCGTTGATTTTGCTCACAAGCATTCATACATGGTGAAGTATGCCGCTACTGCTGATAATATAATAATGCTCAGCGAGCCAGTTCATAATCCATCTTTGGCGTTTATTTTGGGTATAGGCACCAGGCATTTTGCGTATAGGCGCAAGGTGTTTTGGGTATAGGCGCAAGGTTGAAAGAATGGTGCTTTGACCCTGTCGGAATAGGGGATTGACCCTGAAGGAAACGTTTCTATACCCTATAAGATGACGTTTGAACGAGGCCAAAGTGACGCTTGAACAAGGCGAAGGTGACGCTTGAACGAGGCGTAGATGACGTGGTCCTATTCAAAGATGTCGTAGTCCTTGTTGTATGCGGGGGACTGGATGGAGAGCAGGTTGAGTACGGAGTGGAAGATGTAATGCTGCTCAAGGACGGCGGGCAGTTCGCTTTCGGCAGGCTTTTCGGAATCGTTGGCGGCAGGCTTCTCGGAGTCGGCGACGCGCTTGTAGGTTCTGAAGCCGGGGGAGGTCCAGACGAGGAACGGGATCTCGTACTGCACCTTGGGTGCCAGCTTCATGGGCAGACCGTGCATGAATATCTTGTTTTCGCCCAGCGACTCGCCGTGGTCTGAGATGAAGATCATGGCGCTGTGCCACTCCTCCATCGCACGCAGGGTGTTAATCAGGCTGTCGAGTAGGAAGTCGGTGTAGCGTATGGTGTTGTCGTAGGCATTGACCAGCCTGTCGATGTTCTTCTCACCCTCCTCCACATTCCTGGCCACGGGCTTGTAGACCTCGAACTCCTTGGGATACTTGTCGGCATAGTTGGGGCCGTGACTGCAACTGGTGTGGAGCACGATGAGCACCTTGTTCTTCGGACTCGACTCGATGCGCTGACGCAGATTCTTCATCAGGATGGCGTCGTAGTAGACATCCTCGTCGGGATACAGCTCGCCCAACTGCTCGTTCGTGAGGTATTCGTCAATATGGATGGGCGGCTCGCCCCAGTTGGAGCTACGCCACGACACGTCGACACCAGTGCGGAAGGCGTAGTTGGGCAGCAGCTCATAGAGGTCGTCGCTGTTCTGAGGCTCCAGGATGGCCTTGGTACCGGCGGTGGTATAGGTGGCGCAGGAGTTGGCCTGGTAGACCTTCAGCCCCTCCTGCCGCGAGAGCAGCGGGTTAGTGTCGCGCTGATAGCCGTAGAGCTGGAAGTTGGCCTTTCGTGCCGACTCGCCGATGACGAGCACCACGACCGCCTTCTCGTCATCGGTAATCCGACCGTCGGGCAGTTTGATTTCCTCTGCCTGCTTGTCCATGCTGAAGCTGATGATGCGTCCCGTGTTGACGATGTAGGACCAGGGCTGCAGCAGGGCGCCCAGCTCGGTGTCGTGCTGACTGATCCACAGCGTCTGGCCGATGTTCATCGCGGCGACTGCCAGAATGACGGCCAGTGCCACGCCGCAGCCGATGAGCAGCCGGCGCAGCCTGTCGATGACGACGGGCTGGAGCAGGCACCACAGGGCCGGCAGCACGCCAAAAGCGGCGATGAACAGCCACAGCGACGCGCTGAAAAAGCCCAACGCTTCGGAGTAGCGAGTGTTGAAGACATTCTCGATGGTGGTGGCATCGATCATTGCGCTGTAGGTAATGATGAAATAGACGGCTGTCGCATTGATAACTGCCAGGATGGCCAGCAGGATGCGGCCTACGATGCGCAGGAGGCCGACGACGAGACAGGTCATCAGGAAGTTGAGCGCCAGCATGATGACCACCAGCGATGCCTGCAGGAATATCTGTGCGCCGAAGCTCTCGTTCGATGTTTCGGCTACATACTGGAAGAAAGGTATGTTGTAGAGCAGCAGGGTGCCCACGCTAACGATGCCCGCAAAGGCGAGCAGCGGCAGGGGTTTGCGAAATATCTTCATCATTCAGGGGAGTGCGTTTCTTTCTTTTTGTTGAGTTTCAGGACCTTGTTGCGGCTCAGGTAGAAGACCAGGAACGGCGACACGACGCCGATGATGCTACCCACCCAGACGTCGAGCATGAAGTGCTGCGACAGGTAGATGCGCGAATAGCCGCCCAGGGCTGCCAGCAACAGCAGTAGCAGCAGCACGATATTGAGCACCATTCGTGATTGGCGCGTCTTCGGCTCGGGACTGTGCACATAGCGGTAGGCCAGGATGATGGCGCAACAGGTGAAGAACATAAAGAAGGTGGACGAGTGTCCCGACGGGAAGGATGAGCAGTAGTGCAGGTCGACCCCCTCAATGACCGGCAAGGCTAATTCGGGGTGGTTCTCAAACACACCGGCGGGGCGCTGTGTGGAGATGATCATCTTCAGCAGCTGCACGATGGCCCCTCCCGTCAGCTCGCTCATGGCAAAGAAGATGGTCATCTCCTTTTTGTGAAACAGCAGGGGGAGCAGTGCCAGCACATACAACACGCCTTCTGCCAGCAACGTGTAGTACTGGAAAAAGAAATCCAGCACGTCGTTGTGGTACGAGTTCAGCCACAGATGGCACTCTATCTTCGGATAGGCAAACTGCAATCCGAATACGTGTATCAGCAGCAGGACATAGGCGATGACGTAGACTGAAAGTGCTTTGATAATCGGTTTCATGCATGCAAAGGTACAAAGAACTGAGCAGACTACAAAACAATCTTGCATTTTTTTGCATGATCCTTGCAGTTTTTTGGCACAGTAATTGCTGGTACTCTGTAAAAGAAAGGAGACAGAGATATGGCATTTATAGACTACTACAAGATTTTAGGCGTAGACAAGAACATTGCGCAGAAGGACGTGAAGAAGGCTTACCTGAAAAGGGCCAAGCAGTTTCATCCCGACCTGCATCCCGACGACCCGAAGGCCAAGGCCAAGTTTCAGGCCCTGACCGAGGCTTACGACGTAATTGGCGATCCGGAGAAACGAAAGAAATACGACCAGTATGGTGAGCAGTGGAAGCAGGCTGAGGCCTTTGGCGGTGCCGGCGGCTTCCAGCAAGGCGACGGCTTCGGCGGGTATCAGCAAGGCGGCTCGCCCTTCGAGGGCTTCGACTTCTCGGCCTTTACGAAAGGGTCGGGCGGTGCCGGCGGCTTCTCGTCGTTTTTCGAGAGTCTGTTTGGCAACCTGGGCGGTGGGCAGCAGGGCGGTTTCGCACACCGCCAGGCCGCACAGCCGCAGGAGTCGCATGCCAGCGTGACCATAGATATGTATACGGCCCTGCTGGGTGGCGAGATTATCGTGGCTATTTCCGACGGCAGGAAGCTGCGCCTGAAGGTGAAGCCCGGCACTCAGCCCGGCACGAAGGTGCGGTTGCGCGGCAAGGGTCAGCAGGGCACAGACCTAATCATCACATTCTGCGTGACACTGCCTGCCAGTCTGACGCCGCGTCAGCAGGACCTGCTGCGACAGATGCAGCAAGGGTAGGGGATGGCCGAAGGCGTCAGAGGCCGGCGGCGGGATGTGAGACGAGCCACTCCTCGGCCCGCTGTAGGTCTTCGGGCGTATCGATGCCCACGGTCTCGACGTCGGTGAGGCCCACCTTGATGCGATAGCCGTTTTGCAACCAGCGCAACTGCTCCAGGCTCTCGGCCAGTTCCAGAGGGCTCTGGGGCAGTTGCGTGATTTGTGCCAGCACCTCGCGACGATAGGCATAGAGTCCGATGTGCTTCAAGAAGGGGAAGTGCTGCAGCCAGTCGGCCTGTTCGCGGCCCCGCACGTAGGGAATGATGCTGCGGCTGAAATAGAGGGCATAGCCGTTCAGGTCGGTCACAATCTTGGGCGAGTTGGGGTTCAGGGCGGCCTCTATCGTGGAGAAAGGCTTGCCCAGCGTACCTATCTGCACCTGCGGGTCGTCGAAGAGCGACTTCACCGTGAGCAGCTGCGAGCACTGGATGAAGGGCTCGTCGCCCTGCACGTTGATGATGACGTCGGCATCGGTGTGCAGCTTGTTGGCAGCCTCCTGGATGCGGTCGGTGCCGCTCTGATGGTCGCTGCGAGTCATGACGGCCTTGCCTCCGAAGTCCTCTACTGCCGCCATGATGCGGTCGTCGTCGGTAGCCACCCATGCCTCATGCAGCACGTCTGTCACCTGTTCGTAAACTCTCTGAATGACGGTCTTGCCGCCCAGCCTGGCCAGCGGCTTTCCGGGGAAGCGCGTCGAAGCATAGCGCGCAGGAATAATACCAATGAATTTCATCGTCGTTGTCTAAATTTGGCACAAAGTTACTAAAAATTCATAATTCGTGGTTCATTAATACCAATTATTTTGCTCGTTTGCGTTTTTTTTTGTACTTTTGGGGAGCAAAACAGACACTACAATGAAACTGACACCATATATTATATACTTGGCACTACTGATCTTACCCGTCGCTGCACCGGCGCAGAAAATCTCGCTGGGGTCGTGCGTGACGAAAGACGGTGGCGACTACAACGGCGAGATGGCTGCCGGAAAGCCCCATGGAAAGGGGAAGACACTGTGGAAAAACGGCAACACCTACGAAGGAGAGTACGTCAAGGGCAAGCGCGAGGGCTATGGCATCTACACCTTTGCCGACGGCGAGAAATACGAAGGGCAGTGGCTGCAGGACCATCAGCACGGACAGGGCACCTATTACTTCCAGAACAATAATAAATACGTGGGCCTCTGGTTTAAGGACTACCAGCAGGGCCAGGGCGTGATGTACTATTTCAACGGCGACGTCTATACCGGCAACTGGCGTGAGGACAAGCGCGAGGGCAAGGGTCGGTACGACTTTGCCGGCGGTGCATACTATGACGGCGAATGGAAGGCCGACAAGAAAGACGGCAAGGGATTTTTCGACTGGGCCGACGGTTCTACCTACGACGGCGAGTGGCGCGACAACCAACGTTACGGCAAGGGCATATACAAGTATGCTGACGGCGATGTGTATGTGGGGCAGTGGCAGGCCGACGTGCAGCACGGGAAAGGCATCTACCGCTTTCAGAACGGCGACATCTACGAGGGCGACTACAACGGCGGCCGGCGTACCGGCAACGGCATCTTCAAATTTGCCAACGGCGACCGGTATAGTGGCCAGTTCCAAAACGGCGACAAAAGCGGACAGGGCACCCTGGTATGGGCCAACGGCAATATGTACGAAGGCCAGTGGCAGGCCGACAAACCCAATGGTCACGGCAAACTGACCACTAAGGCCGGTGACCTGGTGGAAGGGCAGTTCCTGAACGGACAGCCCAACGGCGAGTGCATAGGCCATCTGGCCGACGGCTCGAAGTTCAAGGCCCAGTTCAAGAACGGCGTGCGTCACGGCGCTGCCATCGAGGAGAACAGAGAGGGCCTGCGCTTTGAGGGCAACTATGCCGAAGGCAAGCGCGACGGCCGCTTTGTGGAGAAAGACCGCGACGGCAACGTGGTGGCACAAGGCACCTATACGCAGGGACACCGAAAGACCGACAGATAAATTACTTTAAAACTGACATGTTATGATTATTGACACACTGGACAACCTCAAGAAGTACGAGGGCGTGAATCCACTCTTCAAGGATGTGGTGGACTTCCTGAACAACAACGACCTGGCAACTATGGAGCCCGGCAAGTATCCCATCAAGGACAAAGACCTCTTTGTGAACATTACCACAGCCAAGGGCAAGGCTCCCGACGAGGCCGTGCTGGAGACGCATGTCAAGATGATAGACATACAGATACCCATTGACGCCCCCGAGACCTATGGCTACACACCGCTGTGCCGTCTGCCCGAGGTGCCGTATAATGCTGAGAAGGACATCACGAAATATCCCGACCTGATGGCTGAGAGTTTCATCGACTGTCAGCCCGGCATGTTTGCCATCTTCTTCCCGCAGGACGGTCATGCCCCCTGCATCTCGATGGCTCCAGAGATTAAAAAGGCAATCTTTAAGGTGAAAGCTTAAGGGGTTAAAAGGTTAAATGGTTAAAAGGTTAAAAAGTCAAGATACTATGGCAACGACAAAGAAAACAGAGAAAAAGGTTGAGAAGCAGCCAAAGCATATAGGACTTGTGCAGAACGACTCGTGGCTGGAACCCTTTGAGGAAGCCATCCGCGGACGTCATGATCATGCTGTTTGGAAGCTGAACCAACTGACACGCAACGGCAAGAGTACCCTGAAAGACTTTGCCTCCGGACATCTGTACTTCGGACTGCACAAGCAGTTGCGCGGCTGGGTGTTTCGCGAGTGGGCTCCCAACGCTACGGAAATCTACCTGATAGGCGATTTCAACAACTGGCAGGAGGACGAGAAATACAAGTGCAAGCGCATTGAGGGCACAGGCAACTGGGAACTGAAACTCCGTGAGCGCGACCTGAAGCACGGCCAGCTCTATAAGATGAAGGTGAAGTGGAACGGTGGCGAGGGTGAGCGTATACCCGCTTGGTGCCAGCGTGTGGTGCAGGACGACGAGACCAAGATTTTCTCGGCCCAGGTGTGGAACCCCGCCGTGAAGTACGACTTCAAGAAAAAGAACTTCAAGCCCAAGAAGTCGCCCCTGCTCATCTACGAATGCCATGTGGGTATGGGACAGGATGCCGAGAAGGTGGGCACGTACAACGAGTTCCGAGAGAACGTGCTGCCGCGTATCGTCAAGGACGGCTATAACTGCATTCAGGTGATGGCCATCCAGGAGCATCCCTACTATGGCTCGTTTGGCTATCACGTATCGTCGTTCTTCGCACCCAGCAGCCGCTTTGGTACACCCGAGGAGCTGAAGCAGCTCATCGACGAGGCCCATAAGAACGGGGTGGCTGTCATCATGGACATCGTGCACTCGCACGCCGTGAAGAACGAGGTGGAGGGTCTGGGCAACCTGGCTGGCGACCCCAACCAGTTCTTCTACGCCGGCGACCGTCACGAGCATCCTGCATGGGATTCGCTCTGCTTCGACTATGGCAAGGACGAGGTGATGCACTTCCTGCTGTCTAACTGCCGCTACTGGCTGGAGGAATATCAGTTCGACGGTTTCCGCTTCGACGGAGTCACCTCGATGCTCTACTATAGTCACGGACTGGGTGAGGCTTTCTGCGGCTATCCCGACTACTTCAACGGACATCAGGACGACAATGCCATCTGCTATCTGACGCTGGCCAACTGTCTGATTCACGAGGTGAATCCTAATGCTATCACCATCGCCGAGGAGGTGAGCGGCATGCCCGGACTGGCAGCCAAGTTCGAAGATGGCGGCTTCGGCTTCGACTATCGCATGGCCATGAATATCCCTGACTACTGGATCAAGACCATCAAGGAGCTGAGCGACGAGAACTGGAAGCCCAGTTCGATATTCTGGGAGGTGAAGAACCGCCGTCCCGACGAGAAGACCATCTCGTACTGTGAAAGCCACGACCAGGCGCTGGTGGGCGACAAGACCATCATCTTCCGCCTGATTGATGCCGACATGTACTGGCACTTCGCCAAGAAAGATATCAACGGTGTGGCCGAGCGTGGTATAGCCTTGCACAAGATGATCCGTTTGGTGACACTGGCTGCCATCAATGGCGGCTACCTGAACTTCATGGGCAACGAGTTCGGACATCCCGAATGGATTGACTTCCCGCGCGACGGCAACGGCTGGTCGTACAAGTATGCACGCCGCCAGTGGAGCCTGGTGGACAACAAGGACCTCTGCTACCATTGGCTGGGTGACTTTGACCGTGAGATGATAAAGGTGGTGAAGAGCGTACGCAACTTCCAGGACAAGCCCGTGGTGGAGATCTGGCATAATGACGGCGACCAGGTGCTGGCCTTCATGCGCGGCGACCTGCTGTTCGTGTTTAACTTCTCGCCCACGCAGTCGTTCACCGACTATGGCTTCCTGGTGCCCACTGGCAGTTACGACGTGCTGCTCAACACCGACTCGAAGGACTTTGGCGGCTTCGGCTTTGCCGACGACAGCGTCACCCACTTCACCAACTTCGATCCCCTCTACGTGCAGGATCATAAGGAGTGGCTGAAACTCTATATCCCCGCACGTTCGGCTGTCGTTCTGAAGAAGAACTGATGAAGAAATACAATCTAAGGCATAAGGACGGCACCATCGCTACCAGAGTGGTGTGTGCCGTCTGTTTTCTGCTTTTCTGCTTCTGCTGGATATACCATTTCCAAGCCGATGTGCTGGCAGTGGCTCAGCATGTGCTCAGCGAAGGCGTGACATCGTACGACCGCACCATAGGTGCTGTCATCATCACCTTGGTGCTGTGGCTTTTGCAGATGGTCGTTGCAGCCATCGTGCGTCTGAAAAGGCGTACGCATGCGCTGACCTATCTGCCGTCGATGCTGCTGCTGGTAGTGCTCAGCGACATCCATTCTGATATTGACCTTCACCACTCACAGTGGATATGGGCGTGGCTCGCTCCGCTCATCCTGCTGCTGTGGGGCGCGCTGGTGTGGCTGGCCCGACAGGTGCTTCCCTTCAGTAACGACGAGAAGGAGCCTACGGGACTCTTCTCGCGCCGCGTGTGGCTCAACCTGCTGCAGATGGCGGTGATGATGCTGATGGTGGCCTGGGCAGGAAATACCAATGCCGTGTTTCACTACAGCGCACACGCTGAGGCCTCGCTGATGAAGGGCGACGTGGACGAGGCGCTCAGGGTGGGTGCCCAGTCGCTGGAGACTGACCGCCGGTTGACCATGCTGCGCGTATATGCCCTCTCTAAGAAAGGACTGCTGGGGCAGCAACTGTTCTGCTATCCCATAGCAGGCAGCAGTCAGGACATGCTGCCCATGACGCTGCGGCCGCAGATGCTCTCTGCTGACAGTATCTGGCGACATCTGGGAGCATGCCCCAGTGCCGCTACCGATGCCGAAACCTACTACAAGGCATTGGAGCGCGACTCCCTGGCTACGTCGGCGGTGGCCGACTACCGTCTGTGCGGCTTGCTCATCGACCGCAACCTGGACGCCTTCGTCAGGCTGTTGCCCCGATACTATGCGGTGGCTGACTCGCTGCCGTTGCCCCGACATTATCAAGAGGCGCTGGTTCTCTATCGGCATCTGCACACCCGTCCGGTCATTGTCTATCGCGATGCTGTCACCGATGCCAACTGGGAGGCGCTGCGCGGCGTAGAGGCTCAATATACGACAGAGTCAGAGCGTCGGTATCATGTCTATGATACCTTTCGCGACACCTATTGGTACTACTATTCCTACTGTCGCTGATGCTCTGTCGCCGCCAAGCCTGTTGTCGCTGATGCCCTGTTGCCGGCAAGTACGCATAAAAAACTGAGTCCCCTCTGTGATGTCGCTTCACGAGGGGACTCAGTTTTTGTGGGGAGTGTATTGATAAGTTATTCAATCACCACGAGGGCATCGTCTTCCATGACGCTTTCGCCAATCTTCACGCAGACGGCTGTCACCTTGCCCGATTTTTCGGCCTGCAGGGCATTGGCCATCTTCATGGCTTCGAGCACTACGACGGTATCGCCAGCCTGAACCTCGTCGCCCACTGCCACCTTGATGTCGGTGATAACGCCAGGCAGGGGAGCCTTGACGGCATTGTTCTTGTTGACTGATGCTTTGTCGGCAGCAGGCGTCTCGCTGGCAGCGCTGTCGGCAGCGGCAGGTTTTCCGAGCACGGGCTTTTTCTTCTCGGGCTCGGCTTCCTTCTCCATCTCCACTTTGTATTGTTCACCATTCACGGTGACGGTCACGATGTTTTCCTCGATGTCGCCAATGGCAACCTCGTACTTCGTTCCGTTGATGGTATATTTGTATTCTTTCATGTTGCTTGGATTTAAGGGTGTGCTGTCATTGTCTGTGCATAGCCGTTCCACTGCGTGGGATGCTCGGCAATGGTGATGATGCCGGGCTCCACGTCGTGGACATTATTGCCCAGATGCTCATGCAGAGCCATAGCGATGGCAGCATAAACTTCGTTTTGTTTCATAATTGTCAATTGTCAATTAACCATTATCAATTACATAGGTATGTTACCATGCTTCTTGGCGGGCAGGGCATCACGCTTGGTAGCGAGCTGTGCCAGACCGCGGCAGATGCGGAAACGCGTGTTGCGCGGCTCGATGACATCGTCGATATAGCCGTACTTGGCGGCCTGATAGGGGTTGGCGAAGAGCTCGTTGTACTCGTCCTCCTTCTCTGCGATGAAGGCCTTCACATCCTCGCCGGCCTCCTTCTTGGCCTTGGCTTCCTTGGCATAGAGCACAGCAGCGGCACCAGAGGCACCCATCACTGCAATCTCGGCAGAGGGCCATGCGTAGTTCAGGTCGGTGTGGAGCTGCTTGGAGCCCATCACGATGTGGCTTCCGCCATACGACTTACGCAGGGTAACGGTGATCTTGGGCACAGTGGCCTCGCCATAGGCATAGAGCAGCTGTGCGCCGTGCAAGATGACGGCGTTGTACTCCTGACCAGTGCCGGGCAGGAATCCGGGCACGTCGACGAGCGACACGATGGGGATATTGAAGGCATCGCAAAAACGCACGAAACGGGCACCTTTGCGCGAGGCGTTCACGTCGAGCACGCCAGCATAGCACGAGGGCTGGTTGGCCACGATACCTACGCTCTGGCCGTTGAAGCGGGCAAAACCCACAATGATGTTCTTGGCAAACTTGGGCTGCACCTCAAAGAACTCGCCGTTGTCGACCACAGAACCAATAACCTTATACATATCGTAGGCCTCGTTGGGGTTCTCGGGGATAATCTCGTTCAGAGAGTCTTCCATGCGGTTGATGGGGTCGTCGCACTTCTTGCGGGGAGCCACCTCCATGTTGTTCGAAGGAATGTACGAGAGCAGGGTCTTCAGCATCTGGATGCCTTCCTCCTCGGTCTTGGCGGTGAAGTGTGTCACACCCGACTTTGTGGCGTGCACGCTGGCACCACCCAGGTGCTCCTGGTCAATGTCCTCGCCCGTGACGGTCTTCACCACCTTGGGACCAGTGAGGAACATGTATGACGTGTTCTCCATCATTAGCGTGAAGTCGGTGAGGGCGGGAGAGTACACGGCACCACCGGCGCAGGGGCCGAAGATACCTGAGATCTGGGGAATGACGCCCGAGGCCAGAATGTTGCGCTCGAAGATCTCGGCGTAGCCGGCCAGGGCGTTGATGCCTTCCTGGATGCGTGCGCCGCCCGAGTCGTTGATGCCAATGACGGGGGCACCCATCTTCATGGCCATATCCATCACCTTGCAGATTTTCTGGCTCATGGTCTCGGAGAGTGATCCGGCATGAACGGTGAAGTCCTGTGCGAAGATGAACACCAGACGACCGTCGATGGTACCGCTACCAGCCACCACGCCGTCGCCGGGGAACTGCTTCTTCTCCATGCCGAAGTTGTGGCAGC
>ERZ842401.7193-NODE-7193-length-11505-cov-34.228559_pt1 | contig 11505 bp, 6 predicted proteins | sample MGYA00521270_ERZ842401 | MGnify/ENA primary metagenome ERZ842401 (study PRJEB31892, sample SAMEA3878208) | bioreactor metagenome | biome: Moose rumen | place: Sweden | collected 2011-10 | study: EMG produced TPA metagenomics assembly of the PRJEB12797 data set... | reverse complement strand
ATTAGTATTGTTATAAATGCGATGGCGGCCGTCCGTGAGGATCGCCGCCATTTTTATTCGGGAAAGAGGGCGGTTATGATCATGGAGCTGGATGAGGAATGGCGAAAATATCCTGTGCTCCACTTCGACTTGAGCAGCGCCAAGCTCACGACAGCACAGGAGGTGAAACTGAGGAAGAAGTGAAAAAAAGTCTGGCCGAGGATGTCAGGCTCTTAGGCAATTGATGACATGACTATTGCCGAAGGATAAAGATTGGCAAATTCGGCGCTTTTCTCTCGCAAAAAGGCTATATTCGCGATTTTTTGCTGTGATATTTTGGTTATTACCCAAATAATACGTACATTTGCATATTGCTTAAATAGAGCACTTTCTAACAATTATTTATAACTAAAATCATTTCTAACAATGAAACAAAAACTACTAACAATGAAGACACTCCTCGTTGCCCTTGTGCTTCTGGGAGGGGCTGTTAATGCGTGGGCTCAGACATCCCTTTATGAGAGAGGTACAACAAACGCATGGTCTGCTACAGATGTGGCTGAAGGCAAATGGTCTGCAGGTACTATTGGAACGTCTGGCCTTGAAGTCACAAACGGAGTTGCATCGTCGCTGACTATTGCTCCAACGAGTGACACGTCTATTCTAACTTGGACGGCCACCTGGAATCCTGGCAATGCTACTGGCACAGCAAATAGTACAAATGCCTATATACAGTTTGGTGATGTTAAGTTTGCCTTTTACGGCTCAAGCTGGCGTACGGACGTAACTATAGGTTCTACGACAACTGCTATCACAGGTGGTGGCGCAACTCGTGAACGTGACTATGTCATTACCGTTACAATCAATCAGAAAACCAATGAAGTAAGCTACACCTTCAATGATAACGGAACAGAGATAAAAGGAACTGGAACAACAGCTTCTGCCGGTTCTTTTACCACACTTACCCACGGACTGGGTGGAAAGGCACCAGCTTGGACGAATACCGCTACATTGAAAAAGGTTGAGGTAACAGAGAAAGAAAATACGGCTGCCATAGCAAATTACACAGTGAGATACATGTGTGGTGAAGTGGCTGTAAAAGATGCTGTTGTAAGAAGCGGTGAAGTTGGTGCAGGCATTACATTACAATCCACAGACACTGAAACCTTATATAACGGGGATGCATCCATCAAATACGTTTACTCATCTGACAATGCAAGTGAGGTGACCATTGCATCAGATGCTTCAACCGTCGTTACTGTCAACTATGTTGCAAAGGCAAAGATTACCTATACGGTGAACGCCGTGTTAGCAAACGAAACCGTTTTGGGCGAGTGTGCTTCTGTAAGTGGTTACGAGGGAGAAACTCTTTCCGTGTACTGGAGCAAGTATGTGAAATTTGGCGACAAATGGTATGTGGCTGACGCTCCATTCTATCAGGGTGAGATAATAGCCAGTGGTACAAAGAATGTAACTTATGCCGAGTCGGACATTGACTACTTTATAGAGTGCGAGAATATGAATGGTGTACGCACAGACCGCTGGGTATTGGAAACCGGCGAAAACAACTCGGGCTATCGCAAAATCCGCATAAACAATTACTACACAACTATCTATACGGCTACTTTCGAAGAAGGTGGCGTATATTCACTTGCACTTCCCTACAACAACAGTAACAGCACAAATCACACCTATCAGGTAAAGATAAAGAATGGTAATGAGTATACCACTGTAGCCGAATGGACTATAAGCAACGGAAGTAATACATACAAGCTGGACAATATAGTTATTCCTGCAGGCTGTGCCCTTGCCATCAGTTGTGATGGAATTAGCGGCAATTCTAACGCCCGTATGGACTATCTGACATTGAAGAAAATTACCTCCGTCTCCGCCACCCTCGCCAACACCTACGGCACCATAGCCTCGACTTATGCGCTCGACTGCGCTAACCTGCCGGCAGGTGTGACCGCCTATAAGGTTACAGAAATCTCAAATACCGAGGTCACGCTGACACAGGTGACAGAGGCTGTAGCAGCTGGTACTGGCTTGATTCTGAAGGGAACGGGCGGCGAGACGTACAACATCCCCGTCGTAGCTACTGGCACCGACATCTCGGGCACTAACAAGCTGAAGGCAGCCGTGACGGCTACCGAAATCGCTGCCGAAGCGGCTTACATCCTGAAGGCTAATGAGTTCCACAAAGTGACCACTGCCAGCACAGTGCCTGCCGGTAAGGCATATCTGCTGGCCAGCGACGTGCCCAGCAGTGCCCGCGACCTGAACTTCGCCTTTGACGACGGCGATGCTACGGCCATCTCTTCTGTCAAGAGTGAGGTGCGTGACGCAGAGAGCGTCTACAACCTGCAGGGTCAGCGCGTGGAGCAGCCCACGAAGGGCCTGTACATTGTGAATGGTAAGAAGGTGGTGATTAAGTAAAAGCAAAGGAGGAAACACATTATGAGCAAGAAACTATATATGCAACCCGAGATAGACATCACAAAGATTGAGATGCAGCGGATGATAGCCGCATCGGACAGCCTCGGTCTGGGCGACCCTGTGGAAGATGCAAGCGAGGCCGAAGGCCGCGAAGACCTGCCGCTCAACCTGGGCGTAGACCTGGGTCTGCCCATCGGCCTGTAAGCCTGCCCTTGCGGTGCTACGGCATTGACACAGCAGCTGCATCCCCAAAGCGGGATTGCAGCTGCTGTTTGCGTCGGTACCACTACTTTTTCGCCGTTTTTCTTGTGCGATTCAGTTTTATTGTTTATCTTTGCAGCCGCCACTTAGGCTGGCACAACGAAAAAAGAATGCTTATGAGAAGACTAAAGAGACAAGTGAGCGCAGCGGCCATACTCCTGTCGGCCGCACTCCTGATGGGATCGTGCAGCGGCGATAAGCAGGTAGACCTGCTTACACTTAATATAGAGAACTATAGGCCAGTAGATGAGTTTGTAGATGCCTACGAGGCCATCAGCAACCAAGAGGGGCTGCAGTCAGGTAGGGACTACGACCTGGAAAAGACCGTGCGCGTGATTAACGCCCTGGAACTGGCGCAGGTGCGCAGTAACAGCTTCGATGAATTCCTGGACTTCATGGCCCGGCAGGACTATACCGGCGTGGCTCCCGACGTGCTGGAGGCCAAGCGCAAGCTGTTTCCCGTGTTGGAGTACACCTACAAGCTGCAGAAGCAGGACAGGCAGCTCAGCGATGTATGGATGCTGGTGCGCGGTGCCGCCCGTGGCGGTGAGACGCTGGTGGCCAATACGTCGGCCAGCGAGCTGTTCCGTGCCGCTCATGGCGACATCTTCGCCATCCTCGGCATCGTCAACGGTGAGGATGCCGACCGCTCTACCAACGAGGCCTTTGCGCAGTATGAGAAGGACAAGGAGCTGAAGGCCAAGATTCAGGAAGACCTGCAGAAGCTGAAGGTGTCGTACAGGAAATACCTGGAAGACTATACGCCCATCTATCAGAAATACATGCAGGAGTACGATGCCCTTTGCGTGGAGAAAGACAAGGCCTATCTGGACCTCTATGCGGGTCGTACAGCGGAGGCCCTGACGCATACGCAGAACATACTGGACCGCTACCCCCACAATGCCGAGGCGATGTTGTTGCAGTCGATGGGCCTGATCATCACAGGCAGGGCTGAGGCTTCCCCCATCCCCGAGTCACTTGGCGGCAACGGCGAGGTGCTGTTGCCCGATTCCCTGACGGTGCAGCAGCCATCTATGAATGCCTCGTATACCAAGGCGCAGGCGCTGCTGAACAGCTACTGCACGCTCTATCCCGACCGGACAGCCCCGGCGCTGGTGCTCGAGGGCTTGTTGCAGCAGCAGCTGGGCAACGAACAGGCTGCGCTGAGCCGATTCCACCAGGCCAGCGTGGAGTATCCGCGACAGGCTGCCCAGCTCACCGATATGCTCGATGCCTATAATACCCGTACCTACCTGAACAGTACCCCTGAAGGGCAGTATCTGCGCCGGCTCTATGCCTCGACGATGGAGGGCTACGGCCTGTTCAGTCCCAACCTGCTGAAGGCCAAGTATTATGCCGATCAGGGGCAGATGGAGCAGAGCCGCGACGAGATATTCAACCACTTCTTCCGTCGGGGCAATCAGGGCATCTACGACGAGCTGCTGTCCGACATGCAGTACTGCGAGGAAAACCTCTACGGTGCCTTCAAGAGTCTGCTGCTGGAGCAGTCGTATATCGACGTGTCGATAGAGCCCAAGACGGAGTGGCTGTTCTGGAGCAGCGACGATGTGATGCGGGTGAAAATCAACAACCGCTCGGACCTTGACCTGGAGAACGTGCGCGTGTTCCTGTGCATCCATTATACTGATATGTATAAGGACGAATACGATGTGGTGAAGGTGCCCAAGGCCGCCAATGTGATTGCCAAGCACACGACGGCAGACCTCGACACCGTGGTGCTCAGCTATCCGGGAAAGACCTACGACGACATCACCCGCATACGTGCCATTGCGATGACCGATGACCGCATCTGCTGGGTTGACGACGTGAAGTACAAACAGTCGCATGCACTGGCCTTCCTGCGCGGCGACCAGCGCGACTTGAGCCAGCAGCAGCAACAGGCGCGCGACGAGTATCTGCGCAACTATTCGCTCGATGCACGCAAGCTGCAGCGGACGCTGAAAGAGGGCGTATCCGTGCTTGCACCCGAAGAGGATCCCAATGCCGACAAGAGCTGGTGGGATACGTTCGTGGGATGGTTCAGCAGCCCCGACAATGACCTGAAGATAGAGTTGCCCCGCGTACTGGCGCTCACTGACCCGGTGTTCTCCATTCATGCCCTTGACGATGAGGACGCCCTTGCCCCTGAGGACAACTACCTGTCGGGTACCAGCATCCATCTGCGCTTCGACTACGTGCCAACATACGAAGAGCGGCTGCCGCTCTATATCTATAGCGAGGCAGCCACTTTCAAGGTCGATATACTCTATAAGGGAGCCGAATCGGAAGTGCTGAGTGTGGAAATCCTTTAGGCGGATTTCCGCACGCGCTTAGCCCATGCCGAGCAGTGACTTCAGGTCGTCCTCTTTATACAGAATCCATACAGTTGTACCGAGGAATGCCAGGAAGGTAAAGATGATGCACATCTTGGCACGGCTCGGACCAGCCTTAGTAATAGGCACCGTGGCACTTTGCAGCGTGGTGAATGCTGGCGTCTCCTGCTGTACCTGGGCCTCGGCAGCCAGTAGTTGGGCGGCAACCTGAGTGAAGGCGTTGTACTGTAGCTGCATCTCGTTCTCCAGGTCGGTCTGGCGCTGGCGCACCGTGTAGAGAATCACGTCGTGGTTGGCATCCATGTATTCCGAGTACTGCTGACGGGCTTGCTCATAGCGTGCCTTGGCTTCATTGTACACCTTTTGGTTGTAAGCCAGGTCGACGCGTACCTTGCTGGTACGGTATTTGGTGATGAAGTCCTGCAGGCGCGTCTTCACCGTGTCGGCCATCGTGGCGCAGATGACGGGATCCTGGTCGGTGACTTGAATAGAGATGACCATCGTCTTCTTGTCAACTTCGCAGACAACCCGCTTCTCCAGCGACTTGGCGATAGCCGTCTGCTTGCGTGTCAGCCGGAAGGGATCCAGCGGAGGTTCAACGGTGGTGGTGTCGCCGCTGATGAACAGTCCGACAACGGCTTTCATCGTGACACCTATCAAGCGGCTCCACCAGGGGCTCTTCTGCTCATCTTTCAGATAGTCGTAGTAGCTCATGGTGCGGGGCTCCTCGCCAAGCTTCTTCGGCTCGATAGTGACGGGCACGTCAAAGAGGCTCGTCTTGAAGTCGACGGATTCCATCAGGTCGGGGTAGACTGTGGGGAACAGAGCCTCGGTGGATGCACCGCGCCCCTGCAGGCCTAGGTTCATGCCGAAGCTGCTGGCCAGTGCAGCCAGTCCGCTGGCACCGGCACGACTTGTTGACATCTCTGGGCTCAACTTGACAGTGCACTTGTAGTAGTTGGGAAGACTCAAGCCATAGATGGCTGCCAGCACAAAGGCAATGGGCAGCACCTTGTAGTACAGCTTCTTATGCTTCAGCAGGTCTTGGAAGATTTTCTTGAAGTCGATGGACTTCTCCTCTTCTTCCTCCACCTTTTCTATTTTGTTCTTACTCTCTTCTGCCATAATCATCAGTTAATCAGCGTTACTACTTAGACATATAAGCAATCAGTGCGGCAATAGTGGTCAGACTGGTACCCAGACTAACCAGACCTGCCCAGTTGAAGGGCTGGCGCTTGCGCTTGCTTGGCACCACGATCTCGCAGCCCGGCTCGGGTTTGGCACCATTCTTGGCCAGTCCCACTGTGCCGTTCTGGTAGACAATGAATATCTTCGCCTTCTTGGCGCGGTCGCCGTAGCCGCCGGCCTGCTTCACGTAGTGCTTGTAGCTCTTGCCATTCTCGAAGAACACGGTGTTGGGGAACATCACGTCGCCCGAGATCTTCACGATGTTGTTCAGTTCGGGGATATACAGGGCATCGCCCTCGCGCAGGATGATGTCGGCATCGCAGCCGGGATTAGCCAGAGCCTTGTCGAGCTCGATACCCACAGTGTAGGTGTTGGCCAGCTTCAGTCGGCCGAAGGCCACCGAGTCGCGCTTGTCGGTGAGGATGTCCTGCACAGCCTCCATGGTGTGCTCGCGCAGCACACGCTCTTCTTGGTTCATCACACGTGTCAGGTGGGCACCGCGCAGATGGGCGGCATCGGTCAGTCCGCCAGCCATCTGTATCAGGTCGCTCAGGCGCTGCTTTTTGTTTAGCAGGGTGAAGGTGCCCTCGAAGTTCACCTCGCCGCTGATGCTCACGTTGCGGGCAGGCTGTATGGCTGGGCTGCGGCGCACGTGCACCACGTCGTAGGGCTCAAGGAGGAATTCGCGTGCACCGTCGATGAGCAGGCCGTCCTGCAACTTGAAGGTGAACTGCTGCGAGATGACGTCGGTCTTTGTCAGCGAGTGACGGTCGCGCAGGCGGCGCGACACCTCCACGCGGTCCAGTGTGGCATCGTCGGTGAGACCGCCTGCCTGCACAATGAGATCCTCGATGGTGGTGTTGTCGGCAAACTCATAGACACCGGGGCTCATCACCTGTCCGGTAATGGTCAGTGTGCGCTCGTTGCGCAGCTCCACGGTGGTGGGCACGAAGAGCACGTCCTCGTTCTGCAGGAGCACGTCGGGTGCCGTACCGTTGAGGATGCCCTTCACGTCGATGGGCACAATCTCCAGCGAGCGGTCGGCCTTCAGACGGTGCATCACAGCATGGTCGGTGAAGGCATCCTCGGTGACGCCGTCGGCGGCATTAATCAGCTCCTTCACGCTGTTGACCTTGCCCAGTTGGAACTGTCCGGGACGGAACACAGCACCCTTTACCTCGACCATGTTCTCATAGCGGTTGAGCATGCCGTCGATGGTGATGTTGTCGCCGTCCTCCATCTTGAAGGTGCCCATCTCGAACTCGTCGATGTTGTAGATTGTGTAGCGTTCGCCGCTCTGACGCACCAGTTTCAGGTTGTTCTTATAGGCGTCGCTGGTGAATCCGCCGGCGTATTTGATAAGTGTGGCAACGCTCTCGCTTTTGCGCATTTCGTAGAACATGGGGCGCTTGACGCTACCCGTGATACCTACCAGCATCTCATAGGGCTCTACCTGGATCACGTCGTTGTCCTGCAGGGTGACATTGCCCGAGAGACGGCCGTTGACTACGAAGTCGTAGATATCGATGACCGTCAGCAGTCGGTTGTTGCGTATCACCTTCACGTTGCGCAGTGTGCCCAGGCCGTTGATACCACCGGCGCGGTAGAGTGCGTAGAAGACGGTGGCAAAGGGCGACAGGTGGTAGGTGCCTGGCGTGTTCACCTCACCCATGATGTTGATCATAATGGTGCGGGTGTTGCCTACGGTCACTTTCAGGCTGCTGCTCTGGTAGCGCGAGCCTATGGTGTTGCGTAGCTTGGCCTGTGCACCCTCTACGGTGAGTCCGCTCAGATAGATGGGACCGTAGCCGGACACGGTGACCGTGCCTTCGGGTGAGATGGTGTGCACCAGCGTCTGCTGCGAGGCGCCGTAGATGTCGACAATCACCTGGTCGCCAGGTCCCAGCACGTAGGTGGCAGGGATGGGCATGTTCATGTTTGGTTCGAAGGTCAGCGCACGCTGGTTGAAGATGTTGCGGCCATAGACCTGTTTGCCCTGTACGGTGTGAGCCACGCCCTGTGTGGCCTTGACATCCTGCTCGGCGGTCTTGGCCTCGTTGCTGGCATCGGCATACACCTCGCCGGTGGTGCCTCGCTTACCGGTGTTCAACTCCTGAGTGGAGCTACCGTCGCTGTTGCCTTCCATGCGCTCTGCTGCCATTGTCACCGCACCGTCGGCTGCTGCTGTCAGGCCTCGGTTGGTGATTTGCTTGTCATACTGGTTGCGCAGGCGGCGTATCTGGTCGATCTTCACGCCTTTCTGCATCAGCTTGGCGACAATCTGTCCTTGGCTGGTTCCTGCTTGCGCTTCCTTGGCAATGAAGTTCAGGACTTCCTGGTCGCTCATGCCCTGTGCAAATGCTGCTGCAACAAACAATTGCAGCATCAAACAAAGAAATATCCTTCTCATATAATAAAACGTTTCATTATGGACTGCAAAAGTACAACTTTTTGCCCACATGACAAAATAAAACCAACAAAAAGTGCAGCTAAAGGTAAAAACTATGCGTCAACTATGCGTCGAGTGATTCGTAGATGGAGTTCTTGCTCTTGTATTCCGGCACAATCTGCTTCATCTTCTTCACCGTTGCCATATCGTCGTACTGCTTCGATATTTCAATCAGTTCGTCGATTTCACGGCTCACTTCGTTATAGTCGTACTCGCGTACCTGGGCAATGCGAATCTTCTCGTGGAACGAGGGCTTGGTGCCCTCCTGCTCGTTGAGCACCTCTTCATAGAGTTTCTCGCCGGCACGCAGACCGGTGAACTCTACCTTTACGTGCTTGGCTCCCGAGAGCATAATCATTCGCTTGGCAAGGTCGGCAATCTTGACGGGCTTGCCCATGTCGAAGACAAAGATTTCTCCGCCGTTGCCTTTCGTTCCTGCCTCGAGCACCAGCTTGCAGGCTTCGGGAATCAGCATGAAGAAGCGTACAATCTCGGGATCGGTCACCGTCACCGGGCCGCCTTTCCTGATCTGTTCGCGGAACAGGGGTATGACGGAGCCGTTGGAGCCCAGTACATTGCCAAAGCGCGTGGTGACAAACTGCGTGGGCTTGCCGCTGAGCTGCTTGTTCAGGGCTTGTACGTAAATCTCGCAGATGCGTTTCGAGCATCCCATGACGTTGGTGGGGTTCACGGCCTTGTCGGTAGAGATCATCACGAACTTCTTAACGCCGTATTTCACGGACAAGTCGGCTATGACCTTGGTGCCATAGATGTTGTTCTGAACGGCTTCGCTGGGGTTGTCCTCCATCATGGGCACGTGCTTGTAGGCAGCTGCATGAAACACATAGTCGGGACGGAACTGCTGGAAGACCTGCTCCATGCGGTCTTTCTTGCAGATGCTGGTGACGACGGTCTCGGCGGGTGTCTCGGGGAAATCCTTTGCCATCATAAGGCGTATGTCGTGCTCGGGCGTCTCGGCCTGGTCTATCAGCATCATCTTCTGTGGCTTGAAGGCGGCTATCTGCCGTACAATCTCCGAGCCGATGCTGCCAGCCGAGCCAGTGATGAGCACGCGCTTGTCCTTGAGCATGTCGCCCACTGACTTCAGGTCGACCTCTATTTCGGAGCGGGGCAGCAGGTCTTCTACCTGCACCTCCTGAATCTGAATGTTCTTCAGGTTGTCTTCCGTCAGTTCACCGTTCTTGACGTTGGCTTCTACGGCTGACTGTGCCATGAAGATCTTGACGCCGGCACCAATCAGCAGGTCCTGGATGACCTGGTTGTCGCGGAAGTCGTTGACCCGCAGGGGTGATACCAGTACGGCCTGTATCTTTTCTTTCTGGATGATCTCCAGCAGGTTTTCATCGTTCTCGTTGTAGACTTTCTCGCCCATCAGCAGGATGTGTTTGGCTCTTTTGTCGCGCGAGATGAAGCCGCACAACTTGAACTTTACCGGACGCTGGGTGCGAATCATCTTGGCAAGGCCGATACCTCCCGTCATGGCTCCGTAGATGAGCACTCGCAGGGCTTTGTTGCTCTGCAGGGTGATGTCGTGCAGCGTTTTCACCAGGATGCGGATGCCCCACATGGCAAGTGTGGATATGACGAATGTGATGACGGTCTGCGTTTGGTTCAGGGCAGCCAGTAGTGGCATGTTGTGTGCTTCCATGATCCATGATGCACACAAGGCCAGCAGCATAGCCACACCGTTGGCATAAGCCACGCGGAGCAGGTCGACGAAGCTGGAGTAGCGCACGATGCCGGAATAGGTGCTGAACAATTTAGCGCCGATACATCCCAATGCGGCATACAGTAAAGCGGTACAGAAGAGGTCGATGCGGTGGTCGAAAGTGATTTGCGACTTGTTGAAGACCCAATATGTAAAGATGGCCGACAACAGCACGACGAAGCCATCGAAGAGGAAAAGGCACCAATAAGGCAGTGCATTCTTCGAGAAATACCAATTTAAAACTCTTCTTAGCGGATTCATCTTAACCATCATACATCTCTATTCGGGGGCAAAGGTAAGCATTTTTCCATTTACTACCAAATATTTTTGGTAAAAACATAAAATTACCCCCCTAAAATTGACGAAGCGATGTTATTTGTAAAGAAAAGAGAGCCGTAATCTTACCATGAGTGAGATTACGGCTCTCTGCCAGTGAGATTACGGCTCGCCCATAGTGAGCTACCTGCTTGCTTTTTCAGAGCGCTTTGTCGGACCCTCCGAGGCGGTCTATACAAAACTGATGACTCCCTGCTGGGCTTCGGCCGACTCGTTGTGCGGCTGTTCCTCCACCACGTTCTGGTTGCCGATGCTGGCCAGCACCTCGCGTGTGCGCTTGTAGGTGGGGGTCTGCTCTACGGCAGAGATCACATCGTCGTTGTCCAGGTCTTCAGCGCGGAAGATGTAGATATTGGGACGGCGCTTGTAGCGGCGGGTGGTCTCGCTGTCGCCGTAGAAATGTCCGCGGCGCTCCTCGTTCTTGGCATCGCGCTCCTGCTGCTCTGCCAGCCGGTTGGCCTCGTCCTGAGTGTGCAACTTGGTGAGTCGCTCCTCCATGCCGTCCACGTTCTGCATGCCGAAGCCGGTAGCCAGGATGGTCACCTTGACGCGCTTTCCCAGTTCGGGATCGACGGCGACGCCCCATTTGAACACGAAGTCGTTGCCGAAGCGCTCCATGAACTCGTGCACGTAGTTCATCTCTTCCATCATAAAGTTGTCCTGCGAGTCTTTCTGGTGCGAGAACGAGATGTTGAGCAGGATCTTCTTCGAGTTGAAGATGTCGTTGTCGTTGAGCAGGGGCGAGTTGAGGGCATCGTCGATGGCTTTCTTCACGCGGTCCTCGCCTTCGCCGT
>ERZ842401.7192-NODE-7192-length-11507-cov-6.108977_pt1 | contig 11507 bp, 17 predicted proteins | sample MGYA00521270_ERZ842401 | MGnify/ENA primary metagenome ERZ842401 (study PRJEB31892, sample SAMEA3878208) | bioreactor metagenome | biome: Moose rumen | place: Sweden | collected 2011-10 | study: EMG produced TPA metagenomics assembly of the PRJEB12797 data set... | reverse complement strand
TAGACATCGTCGCCTATCGTCGTCTCGTCTATCGAGTCGTACTCGCCGAGGTTCTGCGCCAGCAGCACCCAGTCTGCGGCATGCTCCTTCTGGTCCCACTGCCCAAAACCGCTCAGGCTCAGCTTGTAATTGCGCTCCAGCGTACTGCCCTTGATGTGGAAGAAACGGGCCACTGAGGAGCAGGTGACGGGGAAGCTATCCAGGATAGTCTTTAAAAAAAGCCCCGAACTCTACGGACAGTCGGGTTCCCTCTGCGGCCAGCGGATAGTTGCACAGGACGATGTTATGACCGTCGGCATCGAGATACCGGCGACGGCGCACATGCAAAACCATCTTGCGGCTGCGGGCCGGATAGTCGTGGATGACGCTTTCCTCAGTAAAGCCATTGGCTACGAAGCCAAGTTCCTCGCCTTGACGGTTGTCGCGCTCGTCAAGGTAGATGTGCAGAACCTTGGGGTAGAGTACATCCAGCTCATGGGCTGGCTTATCATTGTCGGTCTCTTCCATGCGTACGACATCGAACCAGTCGAGAATGCCTTCTGGAAGGAAGAAACTGGCCAGCATGGTGTATCGTTGCAGTTCACTGTTTGTTTCCATGGGTGCAAAGGTACTGCTTTTTTATGAAATCTGTATCGTTTGTGCACTATATTCGAATAGTTGTCACAGTGTGGTCATCCACGGAAGAATTGAACTGCGCCTGATATTCCCAACGGAACAGCCCAGTTTAATCCTCTCATCTCAGGCATTATACGATAGTTGTTGACATTGTCCACCACGAAATTATAATATTTGAAAACGGCTAAAGGTAGCAATGCAAAGACAGCACAAATCCAAATAATGGCCTTTCGGTATCGTCTGTCTGACTTTATTTCAACGGTTAGCGCAGTCAGGTAAGTCACTGCTGTCACCCAAAATAGCACCAAGGCATAAACAGCATTCCACTGCATATAGAGCGGTAGGAAATAACCAAAAGAAAATAGTTTCCCAAACGGCTAAATCCCCCCCAGGCCGTCCGAGAACTCCAGATTTTAAAGGTTTTGGGGCCTGATTTTGACTAATTCCAAAGCCTAATAAAGGCCTCTGCCATGAGGCAGATTCCATTGTTGATTTTTGCATATTGATGAGTTTTACGCTCCTAGAGCCTTAAAATGAGCCTCACAGAGCCGTTTTTTACTGTCTGTAGTTCTCCCTGTTCTTAACTGAGGGCTGCCACGAGTGCAGGTACGCCTTTCATGTTGATGGCACGACGCAGGTTGTATGAGAGACAGAACAAAGCCATCTCTGCTGTTACCTTGGCGAAGCCTTTTAGTAAGAAGTAATACTGTCCCAGCGACCTTTTAAGGGTTCCGAAAGGATGTTCTGAGAGGCACTTTCGCTGATCCATCTTCTTCTCGTCCAGATGAAGCACATATTTGACTACTTTCTTTACCTCTGCAGTCCTCTTCTGTCTTGGAGGTTTAGGGCGTCCATTGTCTCCCTCTTCCGGAGCTTGCGGCTTGTAGCCCCTGGCCAGTATGATAAGCTTGTCCTTGTTGAAGTCGGCCTCCTTGAAGTCAGCCGTCGTACACTTGTGCTTGCAGTGCTTGCAGGCAAGCTTGTTGCAGTAGCGTATCATGCCGTTGTGCTTGATGGATTTCTGACGCAGCATCTGTCCCTGCGGACAATAAACGAGATTGCGATCAGCATCCCTTACAAAGTATCCTTCGGCAGCCTTGGCTTTCATCTCTGCATCAGTCATCTTCAGCACGTCTGAGTCAGGAATGTCTGCCACATATGTCTTCTCTTCGACCACTTTTACATCCGTTATAATATCCTTGTAAGCATCGGGAATAACACCTGCTTCAAGACAGGCCCTCAAATCCTCAGGTTTGATGCTGGCTTTCTGCTCATCAGTGATTTCCACATCATGATAATCAAACTTCACCTCCTCAGTACATCCACCATCGCGCTGGATGACATTGGGTACGATACCAGATGCAAGGGCATTGGCATGATCCTCCGCACTCTCATAACCTTTGTCGGCTGTCGCCTCAAGGATGTCCACACCGTATTCCTGCTTGACATCACCTGCCACATTGGTTATCTGACCATGGTCCGTCGGGTTGTTCGTCACTTGGAATCCTGCAATCATATGGCTCTCAGCATCTACGGCCACCTGAGTATTATATCCTACGCAGAATCCTTCGTTAGCCTTCATAAGGCGGGAGTCCGGGTCTGTAAGCGACAGCTGCTTCTCACCGCTCTGCTCCAGTCGCTCTCGGTAGCCTTCGTAAAGTTCCTTGCGCTCCTTGCAGTTCTCCAGCTTATGCTCCAGTTCCTCTTTCGACAATTTGCGGCCTTCTTCAGCATCGTATGCATCAAGCTCGTCCATATAGTGAGCGATGTGCTGGTCAAGACGGGCTATGCGGTCATCAAGCTTGTTGAGGGTAAAGTTCCGGTCCTTCGCATTGACTGCTTTGAACTTGCTGCCGTCAATAGAGACAAAGCTCTTAGAGAACAAGTCCTGACCATAGCAAAAACGGTTAAACTCCTTGAATGTCTTCTCGATAGCAGCCTTGTTGTCCTTGCGGAAGTCGGATATCGTGCGGAAGTCCGGGGCGAGCTTACAGAGAAGCCACATCACTTCAATGTTTATCAGGCACTGGCGAGCCAGCTTGCGTGATGAGCGAACCTCGTAGTAATAGCCATATGTGTACAGTTTCAACAGATCGCGGGGATCGTATCCAGGAGCACCTGTGTCAGCAGGAACAAAACGCTGGAATCCAAGTCCTTCCATATCCAAACGATCAACGAACGCATCCATCAGACGAACGGGGGAATCCTGCCCTACATAGTCGTCTATGCAGTCAGGAAACAGTGTCCTTTGCCTTCTGTCTTCACCTTTCTTATATGCCATAATCGGTATCTTTATTATAGGTACAAAGTTACTAAGAATATGTGACATCAAAGAATCTATAAGGTTAAAAACAATTAAAACTTACTGATAATCAGATGGTTGCAAAAACAAGTACCGTTTACAAGTACAACTCACATCGCATTAGGTTCTCGGACAGTCTCCCCAATTTGTAGTTAGGCGATATTTCAAGACAAACGTCGGTTACGACAATACCATGCCCTGTTGCTACTGGCTACGGCCTTTAGTGGCAGGGCTTATATTTGTTTCACCCTTAAATTCTTAAGATGCTATGCCAAAATTCAAGTATCTGTATCGTCCGGATGATGACGACAGTGATTACGTTCTCGGAAACCTCTACAGAGGGGAAATCAGCAGGGTGGTTCTTACGCGGAGCAAACATCCGCGGGCTATAGAAGTGGTATTCCCTGACGGGAAGATGACTACCGTCCACCGTCGGAGCTTCGAGGTGTCAGAAACGGCCATCGACTTCTATCACATTGGGATGAGTATCCTGCTGAAGAAGGTGGGCTATATGGCCGACCGCCGCGTAACGAAGTGGGTCATCCAGCGCCCGCTGAAGTACGACCTCTACGATCTGAAGAGCGTCAAAGACATTCCTGAGGAAAAGCTGACAATCGGCGACACGGCCAATAAATGCAACGTTCCCCAACCCCCAAAGGGCAATCCAATCGCCCGGTTATTAAAAAATTGTTTGAATAAGCTATGGTAAAGATATTAAGAGAAATGACAGCAGAGGAGCGCAAAGCTTACGACAGCTTCTGCCAAAAACATCCCTGGCTCGCTGAGGTGAAAATGACCGACGACGAGCTAAGAGCCCGAATGGATAAAGACTTGGGGGCGCAATATCTGGAGCGCTTCAGCGAACGTCCTTATAAAGATATTTGGAGCTGGGTGTGCATCGGTGTCTTTAAGCACTTCTATGAGCACAATGAGTTTGCCGAGACAGGCTCAAACTATCTTGACGGCCAGAACGAGAATGTGATAGATCGAATCCTGAAAGCCCATGGCTCCGACTGGAGCGGCGTAACCGTCTTGGAAGAACGAGAAAGGACAGAATAATGGAGTTGATTCACGATACAGCAATCATAACGGCCATCTTCGCAGCAGGCATGCTGGCAGGCTATCTGCTGAAAGTGGTGATGATAAATAAAGGAGAAAAAGAAATAAATTAAAGTTGCAGAGTGTATGACATTTTGTGAGTTTATTAGTAAAATGTAAAATGGTTTATGTATAATATAGCTTTAACAACTGACTTAGAAGATTATATTGATAGCATCAATTCTGATTTCCAAACTAAGGAAACTACAGAACACTCTTTCAGGAGTCCTTTACAACAGCTCTTGAAAACTATCATAAATGATGGTATAAAGAAGGAGTCAGAGAAAGTTATTATTATAAATGAACCAAAAAGGAAGGACTATGGTGCCCCTGACTTTGAGTTTAGAAAGAATGATAATGTCATAGCATTTCTTGAAACAAAGAATATTGGCGACACAGATTTAAAAGGCGAAAAATCAAAGCAACACAAATCCCAGTTTGACAAATACAAAAATGCTGTAAATACGATAGCATTTACCGACTATCTAAGATTCTATCTTTATGAGGATGGTGAAGAAACGTTATCTGCTGAAATCGCAACAAAGAAAGATGACGTTTTTGTGCTTACGGAAAACAGCGAGCAGATTCAAAATTTCTTCGACATTGTAGCAAAGCTTGGCAATTCCAAACCCCAGCCAATCAGAAGTGCAAATGTTCTTGCGGATGTTATGGCTGCAAAAGCAAGGGTTATTTCGAATATTTTGACGTTTGCAATGGAGAAAGAAGAAGATAATCAAACTTCGGAAGACGAGGAACTTCATTTGAAAATGAATTCTTTCAGGAAATTCTTAGTCCATGACATGAAAATTGAACAATTCACGGACTTTTATGCCCAAACAATATTGTATGGCTTGTTTATTGCTCGTATAAAAGATAAAACGCCTGAGACTTTTTCCTTACAGGAAGCTGCAGAACTTATTCCATCCACCAATCCTTTCCTAAAGAAAATATTCAAATTACTGGCTTTGGCGGATTTGCATAGCAATATCAAATGGATAGTCGATGACCTGGTTTCTATTTTTAAGGTTTCAGATGTTGACAAAATACTCAGTAAATACGGAAAAGACCCTATTATTCATTTTTATGAAGACTTCCTCGAGAAATACAATCCCACAATCAGAGAGCAGTTTGGTGTGTGGTATACTCCCAAGGAAGTGGTTGAATTCATCGTGGGTAGTGTTGATGAGATTTTGAGAAACAAATTAGGAATTGATGATGGACTTGCAAATAATACCCTGATTACTTGGAGAGGAAGAGAAATCCATCGAGTTCAGATTCTTGATCCTGCTACAGGAACAGGAACGTTCCTTGCAGTAGCTGCCGATAAGATTTATGAAAGCTACAAAGGCCAGATGGGAATGTGGCCAGAAGATGTTGTTAAACATATCATTCCAAGGTTAAACGGTTTTGAATACCTCATGGCACCATATACAATGGCTCATCTGAAGCTGTCTACTTCCCTTCATTTGGAAGAGATAAAAGAAAATCTACCTGATCGCCTTAATATATTCTTAACAAACTCATTAGAAGAGGATCATCCAGAACAAAGACTTGAGATAGCCAAGTTTATTACAGACGAGTCTAATGCTGCAAGCAAAATAAAAAGAGATACGCCTATAATGGTGGTAATGGGAAATCCACCATATAATGAGAAATCAGCTAACGATAATGAATGGATCATGAAGTTGATGGATGATTATAAGCAAGAACCAGGTATGGCGCGCATAAGGGTAAAGGGTAAGCATGGAAGGGCGATATACAAAAACTCGCTCGAAGAACCTAATCCCAAAGGCATTAATAATGATTATTGCAAATTTATTCGTTTAGGACAGAAATTCGTTGAGTCAACAAACGAAGGTGTGCTGGCATATATATGTGGGAACACATTTCTTGACACTCGTCTTTTCAGGGGGATGCGGTATGAGCTCTTAAAGAAATTTGATGAGATATACATTCTTAATCTTCATGGCTCAACCAAAAGAAAAGAAACATCTGATGATAGGAAAGATGAATGCATATTCGACATAATGGTTGGCGTTAGTATCAATGTCTTTATAAAATATAAGGATCGAGATCACTCTCAACTGGCAAAAGTCTACTATAAAGATGTATATGGTCCCAGGAGGAACAAGCTTGATTATCTTAATGTGAATACATTAGAATCTATAGACTTTCAAGAACTCCAACTTACTCATCCACTATATACTTTCAGATTAAGAGATAATGATCTGAGAGAAACATATATTCAGGGATTCGCAATTAATGAGCTTATCGAGAAGGATGTGAAACAAGGTTTAAAAACAGGAAGAGATTCTATAATCATACATAAAACAAAAGACTCAATCACCAATTTTGCTAAAGATGTATCAAGCTACTCCTTTGAACAAGCATGTAATAAGTATGGTTTTTCATCAACAGAAAAGAATAAAATAAAATATGAGTCGTTGCAAAAAAAGATAGGAGATAAGAAGTTTGATCCATCAAAGCACATCACAGAATTGGCCTACAGACCATTCGACAAGAGGTGGACCATCTACGGAAATGAGACGATGGACCGACCGCGCGTTGAAATAAGGAAAAACCTTCTGAACAAGAAAAATTACGTACTCTGTCTTGGTAAAGAGGGTAGTACTCAAGGTGATAACGAATGGAATATTGTATATTCAACAACATTACCTACAGATATCAACATAATACCTCGGGGTGGTGTTTATTTATTACCCCTTTATGTTTATGACGACGAGGGGAATGCCAGTTTGAACCTTTCTTCAAAAATAGTTGAAAAGATAGAGATGGAGATAGGCCTGAAGATCCAAAATATGGGCGATGATAAGAGAACGGATGGAGGATTTTTAGCATTGGATTTATTTGATTATGTCTATGCCGTCCTACATTCTACAATATACAGAACAAAATTTCATGAATGTCTACAAGACGGATTCCCTTATATTCCCTATCCCGAATCAGCAGATTATTTTTTGGATATGGCTGGTTTGGGTGAGGAACTAAGAAAGACCCATCAGTTGGAAGGTATCGAAAAATCTGATATAATCACAGAATATCCCATCTCAATTCCTTCAAATAATAATCTCGTAATGAAGAAAGAATTTGAGTATACATGTGACGGGTACGGAAAAATTTGGATAAACGACTATCAGTTTTTCGACAAAGTCCCCAAGGCTACGTGGGATCTTTTTGTATCAGGCTATAAGCCATTAGACAAGTGGCTTGACGATCGAAGAGGATGCTGTCTTACTAATGAAGAAATTCTGCATTATCAAAAGATAATCGTTGCACTTCAGAAACAAATAGACATAACTGACAGGATTAATTCACAGATAAGACTCACATAGTGTCTGACACTCTGTGAGGGGACTAGGATAAGCGATCTTTGACATCGTGGCACAAAAGGAAGTTTAAGCGGGTTTCGCAAGAAATCGGCGAAAATGTTTGGCTGGTTCATGGAAAATGCTTAATTTTGCAGGCGATAACTTTATGTTTTTACTTAAATTGAAATGCGTATGAAAACGAAATTAAGCAAAAATTGTGTGAAATCGAGCAAAATGCTTGGTAGTGTCGAATCTTTTATCTACTTTTGCATCGGGCTATGAACAGGAAGCAGCAAGAAAAGTTGGGCGACCTGTTGCTGGATGTTGCCAAGTACATCATTACAGCAGTACTGTTAGCCACATGGTTTGATGATGTATCTCATTGGAGTCGTGCTTCATACATTGTCCCTATAGGAACGATGCTTATGACGGTCTTTGCAGGAATCTCTCTATTTGACAGGTCTGATCCGGATAAAGTAAGTGAAAAGAAAATAAAAAGAAGAAAAAGATGAATATTACACCAGCAGATGCTATGCTATTCGTTGTTTTTGCTGCTTCTTTGGCGATTTTGCTGTACACGAAATTTGACAAGAAGAAAAAAACGACTTGAACGATCACTTAGATGAGTGATTATTGAAGACTTCCATAAACGTTCTGGGGAAAGGGATTTCTCCAGAATGTTTCTTTTTGTGCCACTATGATTACGCACATGGGGGCAGACACCGTGTGATAAGGGATCTTTTGCTCACATAGTGTCTGACACTCTGTGAGGGGGATAAGATAAGTGGTCTTTGACATCGTGGCACAAATGGAAGTTTAAGCGGGTTTCGTAAGAAATCGGCGAAAATGTTTGGCTGGTTCATGGAAAATGCTTAATTTTGCAGGCGATAACTTTATGTTTTTACTTAAATTGTAATGCGTATGAAAACGAAATTAAGCAAAAAATGTGTGAAATCGATGAAATCGCTTCGCTATGCGAAGAAATTTCATGAAATGCTTGGTAGTGTCGAATCTTTTGTCTACCTTTGCCGATGAGTACGAGACGTGAACGGGCGAAAGCCCAAATTGCGAATCAGGTCGTGCAGGATACTGCGACTGTCACAAAACCAGAGGAAAGGCATCCGATAGCCAAGAAGATGGGAGACTTCTTCATCGATGTGGCTAAACTGGTAATCGGTGGTGTGATTCTTGCTGGTCTGATGAAGCAAGACATCGACTATTTCTATCTGTCATTATGTGCCTCTGGGGCAGTAATATTCTTAGTCGGTCTAGGGTTGTATTTAATAAATGTGTCAAACAAAAGTAAGTAGATATTATGAATCTGGCTCATCTCTATTTGGCTATGGCGGTTATTGCCATTGTGATATGGATTGGCTCCGCTATCTATTTTCATGTGAAAGCTGAGCAATAAGCTCACTTGCATTACACAGAGGGCCTGTCCCCTTGTGTAATGGAACTTCCATAAACGTTCTGGGGAAAGGGATTTCTCCGGAATGTTTCTTTTTGTGCCGCTGATGTCTTGCCGACAGACTTAAGACTGGTAGAAATGAGTGAATGACTATTATATAATAAGGTAAGAGAAATGGAAGAAGCGGAAATTGAAGAACTGTTCAGCCAACTGCGAGCGGCTGGCTATAAACCCATGTTGTGTGATGCAAGAATCAAGGTGTATGAGACGCCCGTGATGTGCGGCGACCCCACACTGTTAGGCGACGTGACGGCCGAGGAAGACTGGTATCCGAAGGAGATGATGAACCCCTACAACCTGTTCAAGACACCTGCCAGGGGCGACTCTATGAAGGATGCAGGTATCGACTCGGGCGACATGCTGACCATCAAGACGGATGTGACTGTCAGAGACGGTGACATCGTGATGGCGACGGTTGACGGACGATTCACGGTGAAGGCGTATCTGGAGGACGAGGACGGCGAGAAGTGGCTGGTGCCCTATAACGACAGGTACAGGCCCATACACCTGACTGAGGAGATGAACTGCAGAATCGTGGGGCGCGTGGTGGAGGCGTCGAAGGAGAATCCCAGAGTGAGCACCAAGGAGAGCCTGAGGAAAATCAGGAAGCAGCAGGAGCGAAAGAAGACGGTGAGCATGGAGCAGCTGGAAACGGCTATTACCGAGGTGGCCCCCGAGGTAAAGAACGTACGCCAGTGGATAGGCGTGTTCAGGGCTACGACCCAGACAGAGGTCTATGGCAGGGACGACTATGAGGCCTTCTGCACAAAGGTGGCTCTGACGGTGCCGGAACACGATAAGCTGCCCACGGTGACAGAACTGCAGCGCATGGATGTGGACAGCTTCAGGAAGAAACTGTCGCTCTGGGACGAGAACGACGCGCCCGTGAGCGGAAAACGCTTCAGAGACTACCGGGGCGTGGGACTGAGGACGCTCGAACTGCTATCGGCCTGAAAAACTTTCAGAAAACTTTCAAAAACTTTAAGAAAATCGGGAAAAACTTTACGAAAGATGGTCTGATACCCCAAAACTTTACATAAAACTTTCAAAAACTTTACGGCGACGGGAGATTACTTCCGTCGCCGTTTTTTTGTGCGTAACTTTGCGTTGTGAAATTAAAAAAACAAAGCGAAATGAACAAAATTATGAAAGAGATTAATGAGAATGAGCGGCCACGCCGCAAGCCTGACAGCGTGATTGCTGGCAGTATGAGAGTTTGGAAGGAGGAGGGACAGTATTGTTTCAACAAGTCGGAGTCGCACCCGGAGATGAAACGGGAGGTGATACACGAGCGCAACGGCGTGAAGCTGTCGAAGAGTGCCGGCAAGAAGGAAAGTTCGTATCAGCTGACAGCCTCGTGCGGTGGCGATGTGAAGGATCCCGAGGGCCTGCTGATGAGTAAGCTGATCGCCGAGATCGGTCCGCGACTGAAGAAGGCACCTAAAGTGCAGGCCAGGACATTCCTGATAGACAACGAGGGGAAGTTCCAGGTATGGCAGAACAAGACACAGAAAACCCTGAACGTATACATCGCTCTGGATGCCACAAGGCACAAGGAGATACTCTACAATGAGCTCTTTAACTACATGACGGAAATAAACAGAATTTTATCCTCAACCAAATTATGAAAATTAAACTGGAGACACTTGAAGTGCTGCTCACGCTGCTGGGCAGACTGGTGAGCCTGATTATCGAACTGATAGAGGCTCAGAGAAGGAAGGAGCAGGCGGCTAACGGGGATTCCGCCGCCCTGGACGAGAACAAAGTACCCGGAAGTAAGACCATTGATCCGATAGATCAGAAAATCATCGACTTCGTATGAAAGGTATACCCAAATCGTTTGCAGAGACCATCCGCGTGATGGCCGAGCGGCCCGACGTGCTGCAGGGCTACTGCTACCACATCAAGACCTACCAGATGGGCGTGGGCTATCTGACGGATGCCATCCTGAACACCTTTACCGGCACCTTCGAGCCGCTGACGTTCAACCGCGAGATAGCCATGACCTACCACTACTGGCGACAGTCGGCAGAGAGCGACAACTGTGACAAGGACAACGTGCAGAATTTCCTGCGACTGCTGAGAATCGACATCATCAGGAAAATCAAGAACCTTGATTTTTCGAATTAAGAGTATCGGATTAAGAATTAAGAAATGGCAATCTGTATTCAATATAAGAACGGTACGCCTACGAAGCCTATAGACTCCGGGCAGGCCAAGCGAGTGATGCAGAACGAGGCTCACACGAAGAGCATCGCACTGATACACTCCCTGGCCGCCAGGGGCGAGGCTCTCAAGGACACGGATGCCGAGGCGTCGAAGAAGGCTCTCTCGGAGGCGGCGATGCGGAAGGGAATGCTGCCGGGATTCATCTTCCAGTGCTCGAAGTTCGAACCCCACGAGTGGATCGACTCGAAGAAGAAAAACCACGGTATCGGCGAATGGCGACATCAGGAGCACGGTGTGCTCAACGGCCTCTTCATGGTGGACTACGACCATATTGCCGAGCCCCGGAAGGTGTATGAAAGCATCGACAAGAAGATACTCGAAGGCTGGGGTCTGAAGCTGGCCTTCATCACTCCTTCGGGCTTCGGCCTGAAGATGGTGCTCGAGGCGAGGATCGGCGTGGGAAACCTGGCCTCGAACCAGCTGAAATTCTCAGAGGAGGTGGGACTCGCATGCGACGAGAAGTAGA
>ERZ842401.7190-NODE-7190-length-11510-cov-2.940026_pt1 | contig 11510 bp, 10 predicted proteins | sample MGYA00521270_ERZ842401 | MGnify/ENA primary metagenome ERZ842401 (study PRJEB31892, sample SAMEA3878208) | bioreactor metagenome | biome: Moose rumen | place: Sweden | collected 2011-10 | study: EMG produced TPA metagenomics assembly of the PRJEB12797 data set... | reverse complement strand
CCCCGGGATATGACGCTCAGCCCCGACAGCCGCCTGCTGGCGGTGGCGGGCGGCGCGTCGGGCAAATTATATCTGTTTGACAGCCCCGCGCTGACGCCGCTGCGCAGCATCGCGCTGCCGGGCGTGGTGTACGCCGTATGCTTTCGCGGGGCGGAGCTGTACGCCCTGTGCGCCATTGAAAACGGCGAGGTCAGCACCTGCCTGTACCGCGTGTCGGCCCGGGGCGTGGTGAGCGAGGGCCTGCACCTGCCCGGCCTGCCCGGATCGCTGCTGACGCTGCCGGGCGGCGATCTGCTGGTGGGCGCGCTGGGACAATTGCTGCATCTGCGGGCCGATATGAAGCTGCTGCGCCGTTTTCCCTGCGGATTGCCGGCGCGGCTGCGGCTGTACCGCGATCACGTGCTGTGCGTTGATCCGCTGGAGGGCCGCGCTCTGCGCCTGCTGCCCCGCGAGGGCCTGCTGCAAACGCTGTACGCGGGTGAGGCAGCGGACGCCGTGGTGGTGTAAAAGGCTTTGAATTTATGCATCTTTATGCTATAATCAATTATCATACATCGGAAATTGGGTGACAGGCGATGGAAGACAGGCGCTATACCTATTACGCGTTTATCAGCTATAAGCACGAGGATACCAAATGGGCGCGGTGGCTTCAAAAGAAGCTGCAGGGCTATCGCCTGCCCACGCGCACCTGCCGCCAGCACGCCAATCTGCCCAAGCGCCTCACGCCCGTCTTTCTGGATCGCTCCCATTTGCTACCCGGGCCGCTGAACGCGGGCGTGCGCACGGAGGTGCAGGATTCAAAACATCTGATCGTCGTCTGCTCCCGGGCGTCGGGCGCGGAATCCCATAACCTGGATCAGGAGATTGAGGATTTTCTGGCGGGCGGCGGCGACCGCAGCCGCATCATCCCCTTTATCGTGGATAAGGCCGAAACGCCCGAGATCACTTGTTTCCCCGCAAAGCTGCGCGCGCTGTGCGAGGAGGAGACCATCCTGGGAGCCAACATCCACGATAACGGCCCGCGCCACGCCCTGCTCAAGGTCATCGCCTCCATGCAGGGCCTGAAGCTGGAGGAGGTGGAAAGCGAGGACAGCCGCCGTCGCCGCCGCAATCGGCTGGCGATCCTGGCGGTTAGCTTTGTGCTGCTGCTGGCGACGGCATATGGCGGGACGCAGCTATGGAAAAGCTGGGATTTCAATCGGGAGAAAACCGCTTACTATCTGGATTATACCGAGCAGTGGGGCGAGCCGGTGGGCATCGGAGAGCTGACGCCGGAGGAGCTGCAAACGATCCCCGCCCATTACGTCCTCATTACCCAGCGCGGCAAGGCCCGCACCCTGCGGCATGAAAACAGCTATGGCACGCTGGTGCCCACCAACAATATTTATTTAAAAGATCGTCCCACCCGGGCCGAATACGATTATACCGAAAACGGCAGCGTCAGCACCGTCACCTGCTATGACGCCTCCGGCAAGGCCGTGCTGGTCAAAAGCTATTCCAACGGCCTGCGCACGGTGGATCTGCGGCAGAGCGCCGAGCAAGACGCCTACGGCGGCAGCATGGCGCTGCAATCCCATACGGTGACGAGCGGCAACCTGCTGGATTTGACCGAGACGCTGGAAAATGAAACAAAAAGCAATATCAAGCGCTATCTGCTGGATTATGACGCGGATGGTTATGTGCGGGAGCTTCGCTATGCCGCCAATTCGGATAACGATATGGCCTCCGACGCCGACGGCGTGGCCGGGCTGCGCTATACCCGGGACGCGCTGGGACGCGTCGTCCGGGAGGAATATCTGACGTATATCGGCGATGCTGGCAGCGCGGCACGCGCTGAAGACTACGATGTTATCGGCATGCGCAATGGCGTTTGCGGCATGGAATACCTGTATAATGCAGAAAACGACATGTGCGAAGCGCGGTATCTGGGTGAAAACGGCGGCTTGATCCTGGGCCCTGCCAAATATGCCGTCGAAGCATGCGATTGGCAGGCGCATCGGGCAGCGCTGCAGCAGTATTACGATGCCAATCGCCAGCTGATCCTGACCAAGCATGGCTTTGCCAGCTGTGATTGTGAATATGATGAACATGGAAATCTGACCCAGCTGCGTTTCTATGATGCAAAAGGCCAGCTGGCGCTGTGCAGCGAAGGCTATGCCATCGAAAAACGCATATATGATGATCGTGGAAAGGCGATCAAAGAAAGCTGTTATGGCACAGACGGCCAGTTGATTTTGACGAAAAGCTGCTTTGCCAGCATTTCTGTTGAGTATGATGAAAAGGGAAGCGAAATCAGGCGCAGTTATTATGATACAGAGGATCAGCCGGTTTTGTGCGCATACGGCTATGCAATCTATACCTGTGAATATGACAGCAGTGGAAACGAGATCAAACGCTATTATGGCGCCGACGGGAAGCCGACTTTGATGAAGGATGGCTATGCCAGCTATCTCTGCGCATATGACAGGGATGGAAACGCCCTTCGGGGCAGCTATTATGACGCAGACGGCCAGCCGATCCTGAATGATGATGGCTTTGCCAGCTTTGACTGCGAATATAATGGCGGAAACCTGATCAGGCGCAGTTATTATGATATCAATGACCAGCCGATCCTGATCGATGATGGCTATGCCAGCTACACCGTTGAATATGATGATCGCGGATTTGAGAGCGGGAGCAGCTTTTGGGGTACGGATGGGCAGCTGATTCTGATAGATGACGGCTTTGCCAGCTACGCCAGCGCTTATGATGATCGCGGGAATCTAAACAGTTGCTGGTTTTATGACACACAGGGACAGCTTGTTCTGCGGGAAGGCGGTTATGCCAGTTATGTCAGCGCCTATGATGAGCGTGGAAATGAGACCAGCTGCAGCTTTTATGATACGCAGGGGCAGCCTGTTTTGATGGATGGCGGCTATGCCAGCTATACCTGTGAATATGACGAGCGCGGAAATAAAATCAAAAACAGCTATTTTGATGTAAGCGGTCAGCCTGTCCTGACGGACAATCGTTTTTCCATCCAAAGCAGCGTGTATGATGCCCGCGGCAACATCATCCTGCGGCAATACTTCGGCACGGATGGCAGCCTGATCATGACTGTTTATGGATATGCGGGATATGAGGTGGCTTATGACGAAAATGGAAAGATGATATCGCGCGATTTCTATAACGACCAATGGGCGGTCATCGACTGGCCGTAACCTTCCCGCATCAAATCATTGCGCTTTTGCGCATTCTATAGTATAATAGGATAAGGAAAAGTGTTTTTCCGATTCATTGATGGGAGGCGTTATACATGAAACTGGTTATTGCGATCATCCAGGATGAAGACGCCAATCGTTTGGTATCCGAATTGATGAACGACGGGTACAGCGTGACCAAGCTGGCCACCACCGGCGGCTTCCTGCGGGCGGGCAACACCACCCTGCTGGCCGGCGTGGAGGATGACCGGCTGGATGGCTGCCTGACGATCATTGAAAAGGTATGCAAGAGCCGCAGGCAGATCGCCTCCTCGCCCATGGCGGCCGGCGGCATCGGCGGCATGTACGCCCATATGCCCATCGAGGTCACGGTGGGCGGCGCCACGGTATTCGTGGTGGATGTGGAGCAGTTCCACAAATTCTAATTTCTGCTGAGATACGCGGGAGCTTGATCCGTTGATCACCCTTGATTCCTTTTTATCCCAGGGCGAGGCTGTGGCGGCGCTGATCCAGGATGTGCGCGGTGGGCGCGCGCCGCACGCCATGGTGCTTACAGGCATGCCGGGCGTGGGCAAGCGTACGCTGGCCCGCTTGCTTGCCTGTGCCTTTTTGTGCCGCGGCGAGGGCGTAAAGCCCTGCCTGCAGTGCAAGGGCTGCAGGCGCGTGCTCAGCGGCTCCCATCCCGACCTGCTGACGCCCTCGGCGGGCGAAAAGGAGCGCACCGTCAAGGTGGATCATCTGCGCGAGATCATCCACGCCCTGTCCATGCACGCCGCGGAGGGCGGCGAGCGCGTGGTGCTGCTGGAAAACGCCCAGCGCATGACGCCCCAGGCGCAAAATGCCTTGCTGAAATCGCTGGAGGAGCCCGACGGCAGCACGCGGTTTTTGCTGACGGCCTCGGGTGATACGGGCCTGCTGCCCACCGTGCGCAGCCGCTGCCGCGTGGTGCGCGTGCCGCCCTGGCCGCTGGAAGAGGTGCAGCGCGAGCTGCAGTCCCGCGGTGTGGCGGCGGACAGCGCGCGGGAGCTGGCCATCCTCAGCGGTGGCAGCCTGGGCCTGGCCATCGCTATGCAGGAGGACGCCGATTTTCTCAAGCTGCGCACGCTGTGCGAGGGCACCTTTTTTTCGCTGCGCTCGCCGCGCGACGTGCCCGAGGCCTCGGCCCGCCTGCGCGATTGCCGCGAGGACGCCGATGAGATCCTCTCGGTGGCCGAGCAGCGCGCGCGCGAATATCTGCTGTACGCGATGGATGCCGGGCCCGAGCCCGTGGCCATCGCCGAAACCCGCTGTCATTCAAGCTGGCTGCATGCCAGCCCCCGGGCGCTGGAAAACGTGCTGTCCGCCGTGATCGACGCCCAGCGATACCGCGCCAGCAACGTTTCCTGGCAGGCCATCGCCGAAACCCTACTTTATACCATATCGGAGGAAATTGTTTTATGGCAACCATAATCGGCGTGCGTTTTCACAACGCAGGCAAGCTCTATTATTTTGATCCCGGCAGCCTGTGGCCCACGGCGGGGGACGCGGTGATCGTGGAGACCGCCCGGGGCATCGAATACGGCGAGGTGGTCACCGGCGTGCACGAGGTGCCCGACGAGGAGATCACCCCGCCGCTCAAGCCCGTGGTGCGCATCGCCACGGTGGAGGACGCCCAGCGCCAGCAGGAGAACCGCCGCAAGGAAAAGGAAGCCTACGCCATCTGCCAGAAAAAAATCATCGAGCACAATCTGGAAATGAAGCTGGTGAGCGTGGAATACACCTTTGACAACAGCAAGATCCTGTTTTATTTCACCGCCAACGGCCGCGTGGATTTCCGCGCGCTGGTCAAAAACCTGGCCTCGGTGTTCAAAACGCGCATCGAGCTGAAGCAGATCGGCGTGCGCGACGAGGCCAAGATGCTGGGCGGCCTGGGCCTGTGCGGCCGGCCGGTGTGCTGCGCCCAGTTCATGGGCGATTTCCAGCCGGTATCCATCAAGATGGCCAAGGAGCAGAACCTGAGCCTGAACCCCACCAAGATCAGCGGCGTCTGCGGCCGATTGATGTGCTGCCTCAAGTACGAGCAGGATCATTACGAGGCCACCCGCAAGCGCATGCCGCGCGTGGGCCGCGATGTGATGACGCCCGACGGCGTGGGCACGGTGCAGGAGATCAATATTTTAAAGGAAACGGTGCGCGTGCGCATCACCAACGGCGACAGCAGCGAGCTGAAGGATTATCCCGCCGATCAGGTCAAGTGCCTGGGCGGCCGCCGCAACGAGCCCGAGACCGACGCCGCCGACGTGGATGAGGAGTTCATCGAGACCGCGGTGGAGGCCATCGAGGATGAAAGCATGACGCTGGACGATGAATAAGATCTACTGGGACGACGGGCAGCTTCGCATCCGCGCCATGCGGCCGGGCGACGCGCAAACGCTGTATGATACCTACCTTTCCTATGGATGGCATCCGCAGTTGGAAAACTACGAAGAGTATTATCGGGAGCAGGAGGCGGGCGAGCGTTTGGTGTTCATTGCCGAATACCAAGGCGCGGTGGCCGGGCAGTGCACGCTGCTCCTGGCCCCCCGAAACGGCCCCTGGGCGCGCCAGGGCATCCCGGAGATCAACGATCTGACGGTGTTTTTCCACCTGCACCGCCGGGGCATCGGCAGCAGGCTCTTGGATATAGCCGAGCAGGAGGCCGCGGGACGCTGCGATACCGTGTATCTGGCGGTGGGCGTGCATTCGGGCTACGGGCCTGCGCAGCGTCTGTATATCCGGCGGGGTTACCTGCCCGACGGCAGCGGCCAGCTCATTGAAGAGATGTGCTCCCGCCGCGCCGGCTTTTTCTTCCTGCGCTTCGTGCACAACGCAGGACTGAGCGCCGCGCTGAAAGCCGGTTTCGACGCCTGCCGCTCGCCTTATGCCGGATACATCGACGCCGACCTGCAGACCGATCCCGAGGATTTCGACCTGCTGCTGCCTTTCGCTGCCGACTACGCGCTGGTGACCGGGATCCGCAGCGGCCGCAAGGACAGTTTCGGCAAACGGATGATCTCGAAACTGGCCAACCGCGCCCGGCGCTGCATCGTCCACGACCAGGCCGTTGATACGGGCTGCCCGCTGAAAGTACTCAAGTCGGCATACGCAAGGCAGTTGCCGCCCCTGAACGGGATGCACCGTTTCCTTCCGGCCCTGATTCCGATGATGGGCGGCAACGTCAAGCAGGTTGCGGTACACCACCACCCCCGCACGAGCGGTAAAAGCAAGTTCAACCTGTCCAACCGTTTCTGGGGACCGATCCGCGACGCCTTCGGCTATCGCTGGGTCCGGCGCCGGTATCTCCGCTACACGCTTGGGCACAACGACCTGGACTGATGGGCAATCTCTGGATATTCGCACTCGGAGTGGCGGCGCAGGCGCTTTTCGCCAACGACGTTGCCGACCCGGAGACCATCGACAAGACCTGGTGTCTGGCCACGGGCGCGCCGAACGGCCCCTTCCGCATCTTGGACGTCGTAGGCCTGGTCACCGCTTACAACATCGTGACCATGAACCCGCAAGCTGCCGATCCCGAGTCGACGCCCGGCAAGATTGCCGCAAAGCTGAAGGAAAAGTCGCCGTAAAGCTCAGCACCGGAGAAGCCGGCAACACTCACTATCTCTCACCTGAACTCATCGGTGAACTCGTCAGGCACGTCAACGGAACAATAGTCGAGTGCAACACTGCTTACGGAGGCTCAAGATCACGCACAGCACTTCATAGGCAAGTTGCGGAAGATCACGGCTTCACGAAAATAGCTGCTGTTGACATCATGGACGAGGAAGGCGAAATCTCACTGCCAGTTGTAGGCGGAAAGCACCTCAAGGAGGACGTAGTAGGCTCACACTTTGCTGACTATGACTTCATGCTCGTCCTAACACACTTCAAAGGGCACGCTATGGGAGGTTTTGGCGGCGCACTCAAGAATATATCGATAGGGATTGCGTCATCACGAGGCAAGGTCATTATCCATACTGCAGGCACAAAGGACTCCGGGTCAATCTGGTATGACAAGCAGGATGATTTTCTGGAGTCAATGGCTGAGGCAGCAAAGGCTGTATCCGACAGCTTAGGCAACGGCAAAAGAATAATGTACATCAGCGTCATGAATCACCTCTCCGTTGATTGCGACTGCGACGGCAGCCCTTCAGCTCCAGACATGCACGACATTGGGATTCTAGGCTCGCTCGACCCTGTAGCTCTGGATCAGGCATGTGTTGACCTCGTCTATAAGGCTCCGGACGGAAAATCACTCATTAACCGCATGGAGTCGCGTCATGGGATTCACACTGTAGAGCACGCGGCAGAAATAGGCTTAGGCAGCAGAGATTACGACTTAGTGAACATTGACTAGTATTCTTCGCAGAGAGTTCATCTATCTCTGGTACTACTTCACGTTACAGCTTGAGCAGATTTATGCGTATTGGCTGTTGGGAATGGCTATAGGCTCGTTAGTGTCAGTCTTTGGCAAGAACAGGATTCACGGGCTCTTCGCGTCAATGAGCAATAAACGCTTGAGCTTATTCGGGATAGTTCCAGCGTGCATTCTGGGGATAGCTTCACCGTTATGCATGTACGGGACTATTCCTGTTGCAGCATCGTTCAGCGAAAAGGGTATGCGGGAGGACTGGTTAGCGTCGTTCATGATGGCCTCTGTCCTCCTGAATCCCCAGCTCATAATCTATAGCACTGCACTCGGGAAAACAGCTCTTATTGTGAGGATAGCGTCATGCTTTGTCTGCGGGATAGCTGCAGGACTGGCGGTGAACATTTACGGGAGGCTGACACACAAACACTTCTTCACGTTCTCCGGCTTCTGGGAGACCCACGACCACGACACAGACCCGAACATATTTCTGCGCTACATCAAGAACTTTGGCCGCAATGTGAGAGCTACAGGAGGATATTTTCTGCTGGGAATAGTCTTGACGGCGTTGTTCATGAGGTACGTACCTGCTGAGGGGTTCGCTAGGCTGTTCGGGAGGCGTAATGGCTTCGGAGTGCTGATGGCTGCGACTATAGGAGTGCCGTTGTATGCTTGCGGAGGAGGGACTATCCCCTTGCTGATTCAGTGGCTAGCTGATGGAATGAGTATGGCGAGTGCGTCGGCATTTATGATTACAGGCCCGGCGACTAAGATCACGAACTTGGGAGCGTTGAAAATAGTGCTAGCTGGCTGGAAGTTTGGGGGGTATCTTGCTTTCGTGATGGTCTACTCACTAATTAACGGTCTCTTTGTAGAATTGTTAGTATCATGATAGAATTTTAGCATCCAGCAATTAATAATATTACGCGAAAGGAATGTTGACATTAGTCATGATATCTGCATATAATCGACTATCGACTATCGACTATCGACTATCGACTATCGACATAACTATGCACTAACAACTTACGACATTAACGGCTCTACGGTGAATCATTCGCTGTGGAGCTATTTTTGTGCGCTTGTTCTTGAGGAGGCTAGCTCATGAGGCAGATCAACGTCGATGAGCTTAAGAACATTCAGCTCGAAATTACTGATGTAGTCATGAAGTTCTGCGATGAACATGACATATACTGCTTCCTGAATTATGGCACTCTCTTAGGTGCAGTCAGACATAAAGGCTATATCCCTTGGGATGACGATATAGACTTAGGCATGCTCAGACCTGATTACGATAAATTCATGAGCCTGTTCAACGCAGAGAATACTCGCTACAAGTTCCGTTGCCTAGAGAATGACCCCAATTGCCCATCACATTGCGGAAAAGTCTTCGACACGACAACTGAGCTATACGAACCAGACAGGAAAACTGGCCTCAAACTCGCCATCAACATAGACATATTCGTGATGGATAACGCTCCTGACGATGATAAAGTCCTCAAGAAATTATTCATCCGTCAATATATCTTCCGTAAACTCCACTTCGCCAGAATACTTCCCGTCTCTGCACCAGCAAACGGCAATCTCATCAAGAGAATAATCACTCGCTGTGCTCTCCTAGCAGCCCATATCATTCCTACGTCAATTATGCCTAAGAACTATTTCGCAGTGAAGTTGCTCGAGGGCAGCAAACGTTACATCTCTGAGAACACAAAGCGTGTCGGTTGGGACGGAAGAGCTATCGACAGAGAGAAAATCTCTAACTTCATTTACGCTAACTTCGAGGGCAGAAAGTATAAGATTCCTTCAGGTTACGATGAATGGCTGACAACAGTCTACGGTGATTACATGACTCCTCCATCTGAGAGAGACAAGGCCAGTCATCACCACTTCGAGGCGTTCGTTCAGGACAACAATGGGGAGTAGTTCCTTCCTCCCCCTGCCGTTCCTGCTTCAGACTTCAGGGCGGTGCTATAATCCTCCACAATCCCTAAATTACACAGAAAGGTTGTGAGGCTTTTGCCCTACCCATTTGACGGCACACTAATGCTCAAGCGTCAGAAGAGTATCAAGCGCACATTGCTTCAGCGAGACATAACCTACATCCCAAAACGTATAGCTATTCTCGGCGGCTCTACTACGTCATTCATCACGTCAATGCTGGAACTCTTCCTACTAGAAGAAGGCATCAAGCCCGAGTTCTGGGAGTCGGAGTACAATAAGTATTACGAGGACGCAGTGTTCGGGAATCCTGAGCTAGACGCTTTTAGGCCGGAGATCGTGATAGTCTTCACCACTTCCGCTAACATCATCAACTCTCCTTCTCTCAGCGACTCGACTCAGGAAGTCTCCGCAAAACTCGACTCCGAATACTCCCGTTACCGCACAATCTGGGACTCCCTCTCCTCACGCTTTGGCGCAATCATCATTCAGAACAACTTCGAGCTTCCGTTTACTCAGCCTGAAGGCAGCATAGTCCTTCCTCAGAGTATGGGACGCTTCATCTCCAGCCTTAACGAGAAATTAGCAGAATACGCCGACTCGCACAAGGGCTTCTACGTCCACGACCTCAACAGGACAGCCGCACAGCTCGGACTCTCCCGCTGGCACAACAGAAACGAGTATTACGCCTACAAATTTGGGATGGATTATGAGCTTATGCCCGATGTTGCATGGAGTCTAAAGCGTCTTATCTGTGCAGTGCTGGGCAAAGTGAAAAAGTGCTTAGTCCTTGACCTCGACAACACTTTATGGGGCGGTGTCATAGGCGACGACGGCGTGAATGGTCTCACACTTGGCCGGGAGACTCCAGAAGGTGAAGCGTTCACAGAATTTCAGGAGTACGTGAAGTCCCTCAAGAACAGGGGCATAATTCTCGCAGTGTGCTCAAAGAATGACGACGACGTTGCGAGATCGGGATTCACTCATCCTGACAGCGTGTTATCAGTTGATGACTTCGTAGCCTTTTATGCTAACTGGGACGCTAAGGACGTGAACATCAGGCGCATAGCTCAAGAGATCAATATCGGGCTGGATAGTTTGGTGTTCATTGACGACAACCCCGCAGAACGCGCAATAGTCCGCGAAAATGTCCCGGAAGTTAGCGTTCCGGAAGTTGACCCGTCAGATGTTTCGTCATATATCCGTGTGATTGAGGGCAATGGATATTTTGACACTGCTGCAATCTCTGAGGACGACCTGAAGCGCACAACGACTTATCAGCAGAACAAGCAGAGAGTGATTCTTGAGGCATCTTCTGGGAGCTATGAAGACTTCCTAGAATCTCTGGACATGGAGGCAGAAATTGCGCCTTTCCGGGATATATACTTTGACCGTATAGCCCAGCTCACCAACAAAAGCAACCAGTTCAACCTAACCACGAAACGCTATACCCTAGCTGACATCAAGGCCATATCTCAGGATTACAGCTATATCACTATGTATTGCCGTCTCAAGGACAGATTTGGCGATAACGGAGTGATTTCCCTGCTGATCGGGGAGATTCGCGGCGAAGAGCTGCATGTGATTCTGTGGCTGATGAGCTGCCGTGTCCTGAAGAGAGGAGTTGAAGACATGATGCTTGACTGCCTCGTGAAGGAAGCTGTGAAGGCAGGGTGCACAAAAATTGTTGGGTACTACTATCCTACGGCCAAGAACAGCATGGTGAAGGAGCACTACAAGAATTTCGGGTTTGCCCTAGTTAGTGAGGACGATAAGGGCAATACTGTTTGGGAGCTGCTCACGAAGGACTACAAGCCCGCAAAAATCTTCATCAGGAGGACTCAGGAATGAGGGTGCATCACATAGGCTATCTAGTTGCGGACATTGACGCGGCAATCAGTGAATTTGTTGCTGTGGGCTGGGAAGTCAGGCAGGCGAAACTCTATGACTCCGACCGGAAAGTGTACCTGTGTTTTCTGGAGAAC
>ERZ842401.7189-NODE-7189-length-11510-cov-3.154605_pt1 | contig 11510 bp, 11 predicted proteins | sample MGYA00521270_ERZ842401 | MGnify/ENA primary metagenome ERZ842401 (study PRJEB31892, sample SAMEA3878208) | bioreactor metagenome | biome: Moose rumen | place: Sweden | collected 2011-10 | study: EMG produced TPA metagenomics assembly of the PRJEB12797 data set... | reverse complement strand
GATGAAGCCCCACGCAATGAACGCGCCGATATTCGGCATGACCATTGCGCTCAAGAAGCGTCCGAACTTCTGCATGAGTTCTTGCATGTCATTCAACCTCCCATGATCAATATTGTTGATTGATGATGGTTAAATTGTATGCGCCGCGCGGCGGATTGTCGAGCAAAACAAATGAAGCGGCGGGTTGTCGAATTGCGGACATTATCGAAGAACCTCCGCGCGGAAGGCAAAAAAATTTAAGCCGATTGCGTCAACTGTCGATAATCTTATCGTAAAAAGCAGCAAACAATCAGACACAGTCAAACACAAGGTCAGCAGCACGATCCCGACGCTGAACGGAAGCAGACTCTTGACATGGACAGTCATCAATCCTCTGACCTTTCGGCGAGCCGCGCACACGGCTTCCACCATCCGCTTGCTGCGGTAAGTCGATTTATAGCAAAGGAGTAGATTTACCATGATGCGTTCCCTCTTTTCCGGCGTGTCGGGCTTGAAAATTCACCAGACACGCATGGACTCAATCGGCAACAACATTGCCAACATCAACACGACAGGCTTCAAATCGTCGCGCACGACCTTTTCCGATATGCTCAGCGAAATGCAGGCAGGCGCGGGCACGCCGACCGCACAGCTCGGCGGTACCAACCCGCGGCAGGTCGGTCTCGGCGCGGCAGTCGCCTCGATCGACATCATCTTCAACGACGGCGCGGCGCAATCCACCGGCAAAAATACCGATATCGCGCTCAACGGCAATGCACTTTTCGTCATTAAAAACGGCGATCAAACATATTACACTCGCGACGGCGCGTTTGAATTCGACGCCGAAGGCAATTATGTCCTGCCCGGCACCGGTCTTTTCGTGCAGGGTTGGAATGCCGTCGACGGCTCGCTGAACACCAATGCCGAGCCGGAGAACATCGTCGTTCCCGCCGGCAAAATCATGAATGCGACGGCGACCACGCGCATCACATTCAGCGGCAACCTCGACGCAGGCGATCCTCTCATCAGCACGATTTCTTACACGAATTCCGACGGCGAGACGATCACTCTCGATCCGAATGCGTCATATGAAGCACTCGCCGGAGAGATCGAAAACGTCACCAACATTCAAAAAGACAATTGGTCGACTTTCATTGATTTGATCGAGCCCGGTATCGTCAACAGTAACACTGCCGGTGTCGTCACGATATCCGATGATGTTTGGGAAGATTACAATCTCGATAATCTTGGAGATTTGACGCAGGAACAAGTTTTAGCGAAGATCACCGAATTCATAGCGGCTCTCAACAATACTTATCTCCGAAAACGTAAAAATGCGGACGGCAATCAGGTGACGCTGAGCAACACGGCAATGATCTCGTCAAAGAAATTGATGACAGACTATAGTGCTGCAAGCGCGGGCAATTCCGATGTTAAAGTGGCAATGGCGAATAACATCAATGATCTTAATGAAATTTTTGCAAATCAGAGAATAATTACCTTCGGTTTGGACAGTGGCGGAAATATAATTCCTTCAGACAGTGCACTTATCAGTACCCTCGCAAGCAGTACCGAAACCTCCGATCAAGAACTCTTGGCAAATTATTTCCAATTAGCTTATGAGCGAGGAGACAGTAATGGTATAATTTCCACTTCTTACGGCGATATAACTACGTCCACGTCACTCAAAAGTGCAAAAAGTATAATGAGTACCCTGATTTCTGATCTCAACAAAACAATTCGCAATATTTCATTGTTGCCGCCCGGTGCCGTCAGAAGCGTTGATGAATCTACGGGACTGGTCACGGACGTAGACATAACGCAGTTGAACAGCAGTAAGATTTATCTCAACATCGATCCGACAAGCACCAAGGCGGCTACTGCTTTATCTGATATAAAAGGCGTTCAGTTTTCAACCGACGGCAGCGATCTTCTCGAGAAATTTTCGGAGTTTAATCAATTGTTTAACAGTGCAAATTACACATTGCAACGTTTCGTCGGCGGTGGTACAGGCTCTTGGGAGAATGAATGGAGCGGAATAACGACAGCCTATTTCTTTGATAATTACACCAACTTAAAAGATGCCATAGATGCTTACAACTTTATCAAGGTCAAGGCTTTTCTAATGACCAACGCAACGACCGGTGCGTCGACGGACACCGATACCAATTATATATCGGTTGCGGAAAATATCGGACTGGATTCGGATACGGTTAATGCAGTTTACGATCCGTTCTTTGCAACGCTTGATTATTCGCTTGATACGGATGCAACCGTGGCGGATGTATCTACGGCTTATCGCAGAGCGCATGAAGCCTACACCGAAGACAAAGATGGTAATTTGGATTATATCGGCTATTGCAATATCATAGCCGCGAAATATACGGAGCTGGCGAATGCAATCGATGCCTCAGATAGTTCCACGAAGGCAAATTATGACAAGTACTATGAAGATGCGCGTGCGCTGTACAATCATTTACAGGCGAAGGCGTACAATTCGACATTCTCGACAGACGGCTCGGATCTGCTCGTAATCGGCAGCGATGAATACAACGATCTGCTCGAGCTGATTCCGGGCGGAACTTCCAGTGATCCTCGAGCATCTTTCCTTCTCGGCGGCGAGAACAACCTTAACAAAGGCTATAATGCAACGGCAGTTCTTACGGACTACTATCATGCATTGCGCGTACAGCAGGCAACGGAGTTCAATTCGATCATCGTCGGCAAGAACTTGACTGTCACCGATGAGAACGGCGACGACATTTCTATTGACGAAGATGTTTTGGAGACATATTACGACAATGACGAGTACAAATTCGTGACGGCGACTTCGGCGTATTTGACGCTGTCGGACGGCACGCGGCAGACGGTAACAACCGGCACTTATCACGTCGAAGACAGCATTCCGATCACGACGGTCATCACGGTATTCGACAGCGAAGGCGGCGAGCACAAAGTCCCGATCCTGCTCGAAAAGACGGACGCCAATACATGGGTTGCTTCGCTTCGCAGTGCATATAAAGACTTCACGGATCAAGATGATCGCGATACCTTGAAAGTTTCGACGATCACCGAAGACGACGGTTCCGTAACGACAATCAAGATGCGCCCGATCTACATTTACTTCAATGGCGACGGCACGTTCAGCTCCGGTTCGAGCGACATCGAATTGACGTATAGCGGCGCGAACGGCGCGGAAACTACACAAGCGACTGTCGACTTCTCGAGCTTGACGCAATTTGACGGCAACTCGACGGCATATCCGTCGGCGGACGGCAACAAAGCAGGAGTGTTGACGAGCGTGGCGATTGATACCAACGGCATTATCACCGGTACCTACACGAACGGCTTGCGTCAGCAGGAAGCGCAAGTGGCGGTAGCGCAATTCACCAACGCGGGCGGCTTGACGAAGATCGGCAATACGTACTGGCAAGAGTCAAACAACTCGGGCGCGCCGAACGTGAAGACGGCTCCGGACTTGGGCATCGGCATCACGCCTTCGGCTCTCGAAATGTCGAACGTCGACTTGGCGAATGAGTTCAGCGACATGATCATCACTCAGCGCGGCTTCCAAGCCAACTCGAAGATCATCAACGTAGGTGACGAAATGCTCGAAACCCTCGTAAACATGAAACGATAATCACATACTCTGACGGCGGTGGGTTGATCTGACGCCATCGCCGTCGGAAAATACCTATATATTAGAGACTCTTGTCAATCTCAATGACCTCACGCTTCGGCGATAGCGAAAGCTATTTTTGAGTAGCCTCAGCACTTCGCGTGCTACGTTACCCGCGAATATCATAGGCACCGGCGGACGTAAATCCTAATCTGCCGCTCTGCGGCTTGCAATTAAACAGTTCTGAGGGGTAGGAGCAGTGTTGCAAGCATACAAAACCGCGAGTAACATTGGCGAAGGATTACAACTCCGAGAGGAGATACTCTGCATGTTAGTGTATGTCATCAATAAACATGGAAAACCATTAATGCCGTGCAGTGCGGCGAAGGCACGACGGCTGTTGCGCGACGGCAAGGCGAAAGTTATCCGCCGCGAGCCTTTCACCATTCGGCTGAACTACGGTTCGAGCGGATATCGGCAACCGGTGACGCTTGGCGTTGACGCCGGATCGGTGCACATCGGACTGTCTGCCTCGACTGCAAAGCAGGAACTTTACTCGTCGGACGTGCAACTTCGATATGATGTCGTCGAATTGCTTGCAACGCGGCGGGAGCTTCGGCGGCGTCGGCGCGGCAAAAAGACGCGATATCGTCCGAACCGGTTCAGCAATCGGAAAAACATTACAGTCGGTTGGCTCTCGCCCTCGACACGAAACAAGATTGACGCGCATTTGAAGGTTGTCGACAATATTTCTAAGATACTGTCGCTGACTAAGATCATCGTCGAGACGGCATCATTCGATGTTCAGAAGATCAAAAATCCCGACATCAGCGGCGTCGAGTATCAGCAGGGCGAGCAATTCAATTTCCGAAATGTGCGCGAATATATTCTGTTTCGCGACGGGCATGAGTGCATGAGTGTCAGCATTGCCATGGCAAGAGTCGCGATCCGATTCTCAACGTTCATCACATCGAGAGTCGAAAGACGGGCGGCGACGCTCCGAACAATCTGATCACGCTGTGTGCGACATGTCATGCGGCATATCACGACGGCAAGATCAAACTTCGGATCAAGCGCGGCGAGTCGTTCAAAGACGCGGCGTTCATGGGGATCATGCGTTGGGCACTTTTCGATCGGCTGAAGGAAATTTACGCCGACATCGAAGTTCAAAATACATTCGGCTACATTACGAAGAACACGCGAATTGCCCTCGGACTCGAGAAGGCGCATCACATCGACGCGTACTGCATTGCGGGCAATCTCGACGCCGCGCGGCTCGGATATTGTTGATATCAGCGGCAAATGCGCAAGCACAATCGCCAAATCCACAAGCTGAAGTTTCTGAAAGGCGGAGTGCGCAAGCGTCATCAGGCACCATACGAGATATTGGGTTGGAGACTGTTTGATAAAGTCAAGTGCAACGGCGAGGTCGGCTTCATCTTCGGTCGGCGCGCGAACGGATTTTTTGACATTCGAAAGCTCGACGGCACGAAAATCTCTGCCGGTATCAGCCATAAAAAATTGCAACTGCTCTCAAGACGAAAGACGTATCTGACGGAGCGAATTCAATAAAACAGGTAAAATTCCTTGGCCAAGGATGGAAATACAAAAAAGCCCTTCGGTCGATCGGAGGGCTTTTGCATTTCGGATTACTTGATCGAGTTGAGTCGATTGACAATGATCTGCCCGTCTTCGTCGTTGGAGGCAAGCTCGATGATCGGTTGCGAGCCGAGCATGATCGTGTTGCCGTTCAAATACGCTTGCGATTTGGCATGTCCGTTGTGATACGCCGCCGCGAGATTGCCGAGCACAAAACACGCCCGCTCCGGACCGCTCATCGACGGAGTTTCCGCAACACTCATGAAGAATTGCTTGTTGATCGTCACGGTGTTGCCCTTCATCGACACATGCCCGTTGCTGTATTCTTCGAGCTTTTTGATGTAATTATCGCGACGCGCTTCGCTGTTGGGGTGGTCGGACGGATTGAAGAATTTCTCGATGCCCGAGCGTTTCTTCGCCGAAGCCTCCAATTCGACAAACTTCTGCATTACCGCCGCGCCCGCGCCGAGATTGTAATTCGTATTCTTCATGTAGTCGAACGAGAGATTATCCGCTTCCCATTCCTGCTTCTTGGTCGAATGCGCATTCAGGTGTATGTTGGCAACGCTCGCGACCAAACTCGGTGCAAGTCCGCCGCCTGCCGCCGCCGCTCCGAGTGTCAATACGAACGACCGGTTGATGCTCTTCATCACGCCTTTTTTGACATGAGCTTTTTGCCCGTGCCCCATTTCATGTCCGACGACCGCCGCAATTTCGTCTTCAATCGGCATGTAATTAAAAAGTCCGGTGTTGACCGTCATTACATGTCCGAAACTGCAAAACGCGTTGACCGATTGATCGCCACTGATGAACCATTTGTAGGGCTTGTCTTTGATTGTCGGATCGATCGCCGCCACGCCGTTCGACAAGTTTGTCATAATCCGCGCCATTTTCTGATTGAGCGCATAGTCATCGTTGACGCCGTACTCTTTTTGATATTGCCGGAAAAGTTCCTCGCGCCCTTCTTCGGTATCTTCAAGTTGACTGACTTGTTTTCGGACGGTACTGATTTGCGCCGCCATCGAGCCGAGCGTCAAGAGGGTTCCGATCGTCTCGCTCGTTCCCGCCGCCGCCGTCGGAGCAGGCATCACCGGCATCGACAGCGTCAAGCCGACTGCACCCGCCGCTATCAGTGCCGTTGCCTTTTTCCAAATCCGTTTGAAAAGTCTCTTCATTGATATCACCTCCTTTCGCCGAAATTATACCCCGCCGCGCGGTTGTTTGCAACAAATTCGCGCTTGCCTGTTGCATGGCGTTTCAGGCTGTGGTACAATCAGCAAAACCTTCGAGGAGGCGATAACGGTGGAGATGAGTATCGCGGCAATGTCGGTTGACATGCATCAGATGCAAACGATGCGCGATGTCGGAATTGCGGCAATGAAAATGGCAATGGAAGCGGACACGGACATGATCGAAGAGGCGATCGAACTCGGCAGTCTCGATCCGAATCTCGGACAAAACATCGATATTTCCGTCTGATCGGCAAAAAAAATCGCGCTTTTGCAAAAAAGGCTTGATTTTTCCGCGTGTTTTTGCTACATTTTATCAGCGTTTGCGTATTGATAATTCCCGCGTTTTCGGATGCGGATTGAAAGAAGGAATGAATTATGACAAAGGCAGAATTGGTTGCCAACGTCGCCGAAAAGGCAGGGCTCACCAAGAAAGATACCGATAAAGCGGTGAGCGCGGTTTTCGAGACAATCAAACAGGCACTCATCGAAGGCGATAAAGTGCAGGTACTCGGCTTCGGAACGTTTGAGCTCCGTCAACGTTCGGCTCGCAAGGGACGCAATCCGCAGAGCGGCGAGGAGATCGACATTCCCGCCTCCAAGTTGCCGTCCTTCAAAGCCGGCAAAGCACTCAAAGACGCCGTCAATCCCTGATCGAAACTTCGGAGTCGAGACGCAAATCTCGGCTCTTTTTTTAATGCAATAACGAAAGGCGGCGACGGCGATACTTTTCAATTCGTATGAGTTCATCTTCATCTTCATGCCGATTGTATTGATCGGATATTTCCTGCTCGGGCGCGAAAACCAACTCCGATTGTTGCTGATTGCGAGTCTGATTTTCTACGGTTGGTGGGATATCAGTTTCCTGCCGCTGTTGCTCGGCTCAATCGCCGTCAATTTTCTGATCTCGGAAGCGATCCTCCGATCCGCGCGGAAAAAAGCATTCTTCATTGCCGGACTCGGTTTCAATATCGGCTTGCTCGCTGTCTACAAATACTTAGGCTTTCTGTTCGAGTTAATCCTGCCGCTCGGCATTTCATTCTTCACCATCACGCAATTGCTGTACCTCTACGATTGTTATTCCGGCGTGTCGAAAGAGCACGACTTGATTCATTACGCGCTGTTCGTGTCGTTTTTTCCGCATTTGATGGCGGGCCCGATCCTCTATCATCGACAGATGTTCAAGCAATTCAACAATCCGAAGCTCCGCGCGGCGGATTGGCAGAATTTATCCTCCGGACTCCTGCTGTTTGCAATCGGACTGATCAAGAAAGTCCTCATCGCCGATCAATTGTCGCCTTACGTCGGCGCGGGCTTCTCATCGACAGGTTCTCTCGATTGTCTTACGGCTTGGTTGACGGCTGGCGCATACATGTTGCAAATCTACTTCGACTTCTCCGGATATTCGGATATGGCGGTCGGCTTGTCGCGCATGATGAATTTCGAGATTCCGATCAATTTCAATTCGCCGTACCGCGCGGCTTCGATGATCAATTTCTGGCAACGCTGGCATATTTCATTGACGAACGCCATAACCGCATGCGTCTACATGCCGCTCATGCAATATTTCAAAACTCGGACATTGATGCATACCGTGACGGCGTCGTTCATTGCATTTTTCATCGTCGGAATTTGGCATGGCGCGGGCTTGACGTTCGTCGTATTCGCGCTGTTGAATTCAATCGGCGTCGTCGTCAATTACATCTGGCGGCATTTCAATCACTCTGTGCCGAAAATCCCCGCGCATTGCCTGACGTTGTTTTACGTCTTGATCACGTCGATTTTTTTCCGCGCGGAATCGGTCGATGATGCCGTCAATTTGATCTTTGCAATGTTCGGCGCAAACGGCATTGTGTTTCCTCAAAAAATCGCAACGCTCGCGTCAATGTTCGGTCTCGATTTGACTGTCGGCAACGTACCCGGCTCATTGCCGAAACTCGTATTCATCACTGCAATTTTAATCGTCGCCTTCTGTCCGAATTCCAATCTGTTGGCAAAAAAAATGACGCCGTCGCCGGTTTGGATCGCGGCTGCGGCAATCGGTTTATTCGTCGCGGTACTGCATTTATCTCAAGTCACGGAGTTTCTTTACTTCCAATTTTAGGTCTTGCCGGCATCTCAAGCAGTTTCGCCTTCTTCGCCGCGCGCGGCAATTGAAATTCTTTTGCGTCACGGTCGCCGGAGTAATCGTAAATCACATACAATTGCATTTGGTTCATCGAAGCAAAACGCTCCGATTGCCCGTTTTCGGCAATCAATGCCGCGAGTTTTTCGCAATCGACCGTGACGTCAACAATCTGTTGCCCCGCAGCATCATTGCGGCAATGTCGACATCAAGCGTGCCTTTGTCGAAAGAACTGTTGTCGATCGGATTGTTGAGACCGCGAATATTGATCTCACCATGCGCATACGGACTGTGAAAGAGCAATTCTCAATGAGCTTTTCAATGGTTGTCAATCCCTTCTTCGCAATGCCTTCGGCTTGTCGAATATTTCTGCCAACATCATTGCATTTAACGCATCCTCCGCATTCAACGCCGCATTTTCCGACGGCTTTTCGTTGCGCCGCTCATTACGAATCGCTTCAATTTTTGACAGGCGTTTTTGCTGTTCGTATTTCTGCCGATATGCCTCCGTCACGTTGTTTGTCACTCCGCTCGGAACAACTTTGTCGGGCGGCTTGACGACGACTTCTTCCTGCACCGAAATGTTCGGATCGTTTGCGAGCGGCGGGATGTCGAAATCATCATCAATCGGCGGCGGCAGCGGCTGATTTTTTTTCTTCGTCGCCCCGTCGATGAACGTGAACACGATCATCACAATGAAGAACACCGAAAACGAATCGCCGATTACGTCAAACAGCCGATCGATCGTATTCAAGAGCGATTGAAGTTCAAGCATTTTGCGTCGACGCTTTCTTCACGCCCGTCCGACTGATCGCCTTGCGCATTTCCGTATCCGATTGCACATTCATCATGTTGTAATAATCCATGACGCCGAGTTTGCCTTCTTTGAGAGCCGCCGCCATTGCGTGAGGAACTTCGGCTTGCGCCTCGACGACTTTCGCTTCCATTTCTTGAGTGTAAGCCTTCATCTCCTGCTCTTGCGCGACCGCCATTGCTCGCCGTTCTTCAGCCTTTGCTTGCGCAATGCGCTTATCGGCTTCGGCTTGATCCGTCTGCAATTGCGCGCCGATATTCCGACCGACATCCACGTCCGCAATATCGATCGAGAGAATTTCAAACGCCGTGCCGGCATCGAGTCCCTTGCCGAGCACCGTCCGCGAGATCACGTCCGGATTTTCGAGCACGTCCGTATGTTTTTCCGAACTGCCGACGGTTGTAACAATGCCTTCGCCGACGCGCGCAATGATGGTTTGTTCACCCGCGCCGCCGACCAGTCGATCGATGTTCGCGCGCACCGTCACCCGCGCTTTGATAATCAGCTCGATGCCGTTTTTTGCAACCGCCGAGACGAGCGGAGTCTCAATCACTTTCGGATTGACGCTCATCTGAACGGCTTCCAAAACGTCGCGCCCGGCGAGATCGATTGCCGCCGATCTCTCGAACGGCAAATTGATCTCCGCTCTCTGCGAAGCAATCAGCGCGTCGACGACTTTATCGACATTGCCGCCCGCCAGATAATGCGCTTCCAATTGATTGACATTGACGTTGAGCCCCGCCTTGTTTGCTTTGATCAACGGCATGACGATTTTTGACGGCGGAACACGGCGCATTCGCATTCCAATCAGAGTAAAAATGCCGACGTGAACATCTGCCGCCAACGCCGAAATCCACAGTCCGATCGGTACGAAATGCAGAAACACACTCGCCATTACGACGATGAAAACCATCGTAAAAATTATGTCCATTCCCAAAATATCAACCCCCAAAAAAAACAATGCGTAATGCATAATGCGTAATGCACAATGAAAATCGGTACCGTGTCAATTTCAATTATGAATTACGAATTACGAATTACGCATTGCCTTTCAAATTCGTCTTACGACGACGCGCGAGCCTTCGACGCCGATGACTTTGACGATGTTGCCTTTATCGACGAAACCGCCTTCGGTGACGACGTCAATCGGCTCGCCTTCGACCGTAATTGTTCCTGCCGGGCGAAGATCGGTCGCGCAAACTCCGATTGCACCGATCAGTTCGTTTTTGTCGGCGGTACTCGTGTAGCCGTCTCGATTGCGTTGCTTCTCGTCGAGAATCAGCCCGTCCATCACGTTATCGGATTTCCCCGCCGTGTAATTCTCGAAACACGCGAATGCGATCACCCCAATCATCACCACCGCAATCAACGTGTAGCAGGAGAAGGAGAAAACCATCGCGCTTAAACTCGGCAGAATACTTACTTCAGACATTTTCGTCACCCCGTTTCTTAATTACGAATTACGAATTATGCATTACGCATTAAACATTGCTTTACTCGTCCCAAGCATGAGCGATCGCGTCGGCGTATTGATCGATGTTCTCGAGCCGCTTGCGAACTTCAGCCGTAATTTCGTCGCGCCGAGCCAGCAATTCGCGATACCAATCGATCCGCTCTTCGTAGTGCTGACTCAACAGCCGATTATACTTGACATAATCATACGCCTTCTTCGCCATGTCGCGCCGCTTATCGCCGTCAGCAATCAACAGCCGAAGTTTTGACGCGAATTCTGTCATGTCATGATAAATGAAACCAGTTTCGCCGTCAACCACGGATTTTGCATAAACCACGGGCGAGGCAAGGATTACGGCACCGTTGCCGGCGCATTCGATGAATTTCAGATCGGACTTCGAGCGATTGAAAATCACGTCGCGGAGCGGCAACAGCGAAATATCCGTCCGACGAAGAATCTGCTCGTAAATCTCAAACGGAACGATCTGCCCTTCGTAATAATTGTCGTCTCCGAGGAAATTTTTATTCGGACATTGAATTTGATTGAATATCGCGCGCTTTGCAATGACATTGACCGTGACGCGATCTCCGAATTCGGCGAGAACTTCATTCAATGCCGGTGCAATCTCATCAAAGTCTTTGTCGCGATTGAGAGCCGCAAACAAAATCGACACCGGCTTATCCTGCTTTGCT
>ERZ842401.7188-NODE-7188-length-11510-cov-7.921781_pt1 | contig 11510 bp, 4 predicted proteins | sample MGYA00521270_ERZ842401 | MGnify/ENA primary metagenome ERZ842401 (study PRJEB31892, sample SAMEA3878208) | bioreactor metagenome | biome: Moose rumen | place: Sweden | collected 2011-10 | study: EMG produced TPA metagenomics assembly of the PRJEB12797 data set... | reverse complement strand
ACGACGGTGGATTTATCATGCAGAAGGCGGTGGACTGGTCGCTGTTGCGCTCGAGATCTGCTCGCTTGCTACCAAAGGGACGCAAGAATGACGGGATGACCAACATCATTATCATAAGCCCTAATTACCACAGGATAATCCATAGGAACTATCCGAGGTTTAACCGACGGAGCAGTGAACGCAAAGTTGAACTTGTTCAAACTTTGCCGAGTCGTGAGGGAGGAAGGCCAAAGGCCAACAGGAAGAAATTCCAGTTTGAGTTTGAAAATGGTGAGGTGCTGAGGCTGAAGGCTGCGATTAAGCGAGAGAAGAATGGAGCTCGCTCCAATTTTTCCGAGCGTGAGTAGGCTCGACCAAAGGTCAAGTTGTATGAACATTTGAAAGTGTAAATAACAAATCATTAGTACGAATTTATTGAAAGAAAATATGACAACTAACACTATAACACTATCTCAGCTATTGGATATTATGGGAGGCACTATGGAAGATTTGCTTCTAAGTGCTAAAGACAAAGGTATTGTTCTTCCAAATAAATTGGACTATGTGCTCTCTGCTTCAGAGCTTAATACCATAGACCCAAAACTTGCGTGGGATATAAAATATGGCAAGATTGTATCACATAAGCCAAATGATGAAAATGAAGAAGATGAAGAAAAGGCAGAAAGTTTTCCTCCAGAAGTGTTCCGTCTAAATAGTGAAAAAAGTCAAGCACCCACTCCAAAGATACTCGGCAAAATCGATCTTGCGAATATTGATTTGTCGTCTCTTCCAGAATTAAAAACAAAGAAGACTTCTGCTTTTCCAGAAGCAAAGAACGAAGGAAACGATGATGTGGAACAGAAAAACAATGAACCACAACGGGTTATCGGAATTGTAAAGTTCTTTGACTCCTTTAAAGGATGGGGCTTTTTCGTGACAAGTGGTAAGGGCATACGGAGGAACTTTGAGGAGGGACATCTTATCAGTCTTCACATAACAAGTAGTGAGTGGAAATCTTCGACAGACCCTCGTGATAATGAATGGGTGGTATTTACTCCACGCAGCAATTCGAGGGGATGGAGGGCCATCAATGCAAAAAGGTTAGAGTATAGTCGAGAGGACTTGCTAGTAGCCATGAAGTACCGTGGCAAATATGCACGTATTAATGGTATTGATAATAAAGGGGATAGGTTTGATGAGAATGTTTTGTGTCATATCATACGTAGAATGACCGTCAGAAGGCGGGATGGTATTACACGTTATAGTGTACCTTCACCGTCGTTTGATACAGAAAAGTTCCCAGATGTTATAGATTGCTTCTGCGACTTTGTATCACAAAAATCAGAGCATAAAAGAGAATTGCTAATCAAAGAGTTTTTAGAAGACATCAGTCTAAACAAGTTACTGTTCACAGTCTTTACAGAAGGTGAATATATAACTGAGGATGAAACAAAAAAAACAATATATTCACAGTTTAAGGATAACCTTGTTATTCATCTCTTTGAGACAGAAAAGTTGGATGACCTGTCTGTCCTTCCAGCAACATTCGATTATACGCCATACGTAGATAAACTGGCTGCAATTTTAATTAATGAAGCAAAACATAATTCAGCAGCTGTAGAGAGATGGATTAGTGAACGTAACATCATTGACGTAATAAGACTGCAGAATACTGATGTTGAAACTATTCCACTGCGCCTTATTCTGCAAGAAAAAAGTGGCAATACTGCTTGGTTGGATGATTTGACTATTGAATGGAGTGAGATTAAGGGTTTCATTAAAGACAATCCTTCTTATGGTTATAGATATTGTAAGACATTCTTCATTGACAAAGATGAAGATTTTATAAAACATCATTATCTTATTGATATACTAAATGATGATACAATCAATGAGTGGTGCGACAAACTGATAAATGATGATAATACTCCTTCCGTGTTTCTAAGGATCCTCATGGAACATACTATTTCTGGGAATTTAGATTTGTGGAGCAAGTATGTACGGAAAGGTTTTAATATTGTTCCTTCATTTCCCCCCTTACGTATCGCTTTAAGCACTGAAATAATTGAAAATGCCGATGGTGTGAGGTCTTTTATATCAATCTGTAACGAAAACGACATTCCTACGGTTGATTTATTTGGTAAAGATGAGGGTTTGAGTGACGAAATGTATGCAGAACTTTTTGTCACGACGGGAGACTTCGAATACCTCAACAATATGGAGGACTTCGATGCTACTTCAGCATGGGTGTCACAACAATCTCCTGAATTTGTGGCATCCTTTATCAAACAGTATGGCCCTCTTGTTGAATCTGAAAATGAAGTTGAATCTGATACTTATATCAAGTCATTGGGAGATGAGTGTGTTGTTAATGCCTTGAAGACTTTAACGGAAGAAGAACAATACCAACTCCTCCGTTATTTCCCATCCGAATATGCAACAGATATAGTATCATCATATTTTTCAGATACCAATCTGTTTGACTTATTTATTGGCGAGCAATGGGCAGCTTTGAAGAGTAAATTGCCATACATGGTCTTTGACCTTGAAACCGATGGCGACAAAGTTAGGGAATTTGCCTTTCGCACGGAAGACTATACTCATTACTATGAGGATGAAGGTCAGTTAAACACTTTGGTTAATGAAATTAATACCAAGCCAATTGTTGTTGGGCATAGAATTAAACAATGGGATTTAAATGTGTTGAAGGCACATGGGGAGATTAAGCCCAATTTTATATGGGACACGCTTGAGATAGAGATTCTTCTGAACCCATGCAGGTACGCCTATTCGCTTCATACGCAGCATAATGCAAAAGATGACACAGAACTGACAGACCGTCTTTTTTGGAATCAATTGTTCAGGTTGGCTAATGATGAGCAATTGTGTGAGCAACTTTCTGACTTTCTACCAAAGAACATTAAAACTATTATGGCAGATCTCCGCCATCCTAATTTCTCGAAATTCTTCAAGAAATCAGGAGGCTCGGAAGATTCTTTCTACCAGAATCTACGTGATATAGATGAAAAACTGATTGAGAAACTTCACACCATTAATGATATTGATGAAAGAACGCTTATTATCGCTCCTAAACGTCTGTGGAATAGAATTGCTGAGCATATAAAAGTGTCTTTTGTAAGGGAAGAATCAGACTTTGGTTATCTAAAAATATCAGAGGAAAAAGTTAAAGAAAAACCATTAGATGATACATTCCTACAGGCTGTGTTGCTTCGATTCTGCCAGATTGCCAAGACTCCAATAGTGTCAAATTTAGCTTCATATCTTAGAATCCAGTATTTTAAGGATGAAATGTTACTTGATTATGTGTCTGACACTCATGAAAACATTCAATGTGCAGACCTCAGAATCATTAACCTATGGGACGAACATTTTAATTACAGAAAAGTTTTCTTTATAGGGTGTGAACTGGAAAATCGTCTAAATCAGTACACACTTTCTACTCATCTTAGTCCTGCTGATTTCTGGCAGGAAAGGAGTTCTATACCCATGCGTCTTGGAGGCTCCAGCTTTACTTTCATCACAAAGGAGGACAGAGAATCTGCCCTATTTGCTAACGTTCCATCAGATGCGGCCAACGTCTGGATTGAAAGAAACAAATATGGTAAGTATGTTGTCAATTATAATTTCAACATCATTAAACAATTAGAGTCTGCTCTTTCAAAAATAGAAGCAGATATTGAGCATATTTCCTGGGTTGATAGTAATAAGGATAACCATTCTATATCGCTTGTGAAAAGTGGAAGGCCCAAGAAATTTGATTTCATCCAAAAGCGTGTTAATGCCACCGCCCGCTATAGGTCTATGTACTGGATGTATCAGCTTTCATTGTTGAGCAGTGTTCATTCGCAAGATTGTAGGCTCCCAATAATATATATACTGGAGGATGATTTAGAAATAGAACAAGTTATTTCTTATGCCAGCCACTTAGGTTATTACATTCCACGTGAGGGTAGCTTGATAAGCAAATTAGAAAAAATCGCTCAACGTTCAGACGGGATGTTGGTTGTTTCAAAAGATAAGTTCTTTGAAATAACCGAGAAACGTCTATATACAGCTTACTGCTTTGTCTGGGATCAAATGGCTGTAGAAAAGCATATGATAATGTGGCATGACATGAATGACAGTATCGGCAGTAGCACGTTGAATGATGAAATAGAAGAAGAGGGAGAAGAACTAAAGAAAGGGTCTAGTAAAGACACATACCAAGCAGCTTTGCTCTCCCTCTGGCCTATATATCAATATTACAGCAAGTTTATCCAGGCAAATAATGGTGAATCCAGAATGTACATATTGGATAGCTTTCTAGAAGAATACCATACATTGAGCAGCGTATGGAATTCACGATGCTATGCTAGTGGTGAACTGTGGAGTTCAGAGGATGACTTTAATGAAAATCTATCCGTGGCCCAAAGCTATTTTGGTGATTACAACACGAATGATTTGCCACAAGATAGCGAAGATATAAAAACTGCAATGGAGGTTATACTTGAAACGCTGGTGCCAGAAAGAGATGGAGAGCGTAAATGGTCAGATATACAGGCAGCAGTTCTTCCTGAGATTCTCAGCAAGAAAGAGAACTATTTGATCTCTATTCCAACCGGCGGTGGAAAATCTGTGCTATTCCAAGGCCCAGCATTGTATAATGCATCTTATAATAACCATTTGTCACTGGTTGTTACGCCATTGAAGGCACTTATGCAAGATCAAGTCCGTGAACTTGCCGAGAAAGGATTCTATACTAATGTGGACTATCTTAATGGTGACAGATCATTTCAAGAAGTAAGAAGTATATATAGGAAGATTAACAGTGGTGAATTAGCTTTGCTATACATTACACCTGAAAGATTCCGCTCCCGTGCTTTTCTCAATGCACTTTCTACGCGAATGATGCATGACAACGGATTGGAATATATGGTATTCGACGAAGCACATTGTATTTCCCAATGGGGTATGGAATTCCGTCCAGAATACCTTAACGTCATCAAAAAGTGTAAGGAGTTTGCAGAAACTTACACGGGAGGAATGTGCATAGCTATGTTTTCTGCGACCGTCACTGATATAATTTATAATCAAATTAGTGAGACTGTTTCTGTCAAGCGCCTTGGTCAGGACAATGATAAGAAAATATACAATCCTATCCGTAGTCATATTGGGACATCGTTCGAACTTGTGGCTCATGACATGGAATCCAGAATTAAAGCAATCGTCTCCTATGTACAAAAGAATAAGATAAAGTTCGAATATAGCAGAATGTTGGTATTCTGCAAAACTCGAAACCAATGTGAAGAGCTTGCTGCAACTCTTCCCACGTTACTTGTTAAAGCAGGAGTTCTCCAAGAAAGAGATGCCTCTGACCGTGTTGGTTATTTCCATGCAGGTCTGGATGCTGATGACAGAGATGACGCTTATAATAGATTCAAGTCGAAAGAAGATCCGATTTACATCTTGTGCGCCACCAAAGCATTTGGTATGGGCATGGATATTCCCAATATCCATTATATTGTTCACCTGTCTCCGCCCAATGTATTGGAAGATTACTTACAAGAAGTTGGACGTGCAGGGAGGAAAAAAGAAATGTACCAGTTGGCTGGATTTGATGAAAACAATCCTATTCCTACGGTTTGTCTCTATTCGAACGAAGACATAAAGAAATCTCGTGAGCAACTATTGCAAAGTATGCTTAGTTGGAATAATCTGGAAGAGATAAGAGAAAAAATCCTAAACTATATTTCAAATATACAATCTTTAAAAAATACACAGTCTTTTCCCATTGTGGTTCCCAATACACTATGGGCTAGTTCTCCATATGATTTTGAATACACTGATTTTAAATTGGGAGAGTATTGGCTTGAAAGGATGAATAGAATTAAAATGGGTTATCTTAGCCCAGCTCATATAACGATTACTATTCATGAGAAGGATATTACAAAGTCCCCATTACTATCAGCAAATGAAGGAGCTGTTACGAAGCGCATCTATGACTATTTACTGGGAATAGCATCAGAAAAGAACAATGATACTATTCAGGTGTCATTACAAAAGCTCGCAGGTGACTTATCAATTCATTCGACAAAGGTTTTGAATGAACTCATAAAATGTTCAAAAAACAGAATGCTAACAATTGACCAAGAGGTCAGGTGTCGCATTTCTAATACTCGACGTGATGAAGTTCCATATCTCCTGAAACATCCACGTACAGAATTAGCTTTTCACATTATATTTAATGCCGCACAGAGTATTTTGGAAGACAATGTCATAAATAAAGAAAAGACGTATTTTGATAAAGAAATACGGCAATTTATGGATATGTCTTCCATAGATGGTATCTTGAAGAAAGTAGAAAAGAGACTAGATGATGGCTCTGTAGATACCAGATATTATCTGCCATGGTATAATGAGGAAGAGAAAAACAGAAATAAGGGTTTGTCAGTTGCCAAAAACTATAAGAGAGATCTTATGGGCAAGCGTTTCAGGCAAATCTTCTCAACGTTATTCGACATTATCCCAGATGTTAAATGCAAATCCTATATTGACAGAGAAGCTAAAAGCGTAAAGCAGTCCATCTTAATAGTAAAAAATACATGGCGTGAATACTTGCCTGTTTTCAAGCAAGATTGTTTAAATACCCTTCAGTATATCTTTGATTTACAAAATAGGAACAACTTGTCATTAAATTGGGCAGATGCCATCAATCATCTAAAACTAGAATCAAAAGGGTTCTCCTATTTTGAGAATATATTGCGCTATCTCTCTGGTATGGCATACATTGTCTCGGATAATCTTTTGCCGACTGGAGTCGAAGTTTATACTACTGATATATCAGAGCAACCGATATTAGAAGATACAAAACCCGATAGTCGTGATTATGATGACAAGATGGCATTTGAAGAAGCAATGCAGATACGCAGTCTCAGACTTTGTGTCATGGATGCTCTTACAACAAAAGTCAAATCAAAAGAAGGCTTCCAAGAGTTAATTAGTGCTTACTTTAGCAAAACGGATGCTAATGGGTTTACAGAATTACTCAGCAAATATTATGATGATGAAGACCCAATATGGGATACTATACGAGAAACGGCTATTAAGAACGCAGAAGAGAAGATGAAAGATAACCCGGAACAGTGGGCTATTTATAATGAAAACTCTAATATAAATGTAAACGTTGAAGCAGGCCCAGGCTCTGGGAAAACGCATGTGTTGACAATGAAATGTGCTAAGCTCATATATCGTCAGCGCGTACCACCAACACAAATATTGGTGCTGGCGTACAATCGTGCTGTCGTTGTGGAGTTGAAGAGTCGTTTAAATAAGTTGTTTACATCATTGGGACTTAGCCGGTCAGCAAGTCAGTTACATGTATATACATTCCACGGACTTGCCAAAAGAATATGTGGAGATGCAGCACTGGAAGGTTTCGAAATGAGTGAATGGGAGGTTAAACTGTTGTCGCTACTAAAAGATAATCCCATTGAGTCAACTAAAATATTAGGCGATATACATTACATTCTTATAGATGAGTTTCAAGATATTACACAAACTCGTTTGAATGCAATGTTTGAGTTTGATAAGATATATAATCATCCTGCATTCTTTACTATTGGCGACCGCGACCAGAGTATTTATGGCTTTGAAAAGGAAGAGTCTATGGATCCCGGGTTCTACTATAGCCAACTATATGAAAAGTTAAAGCCAAAACGGATGACAATGTCAACCAACTATAGGTCTTATCCGAAGATTCTAAAGGAAGCATCTGTATTCTTACCAAGTGATTCTTCTCTTCCTGTTCCATGTAAGAAAAACAAGGACGAAGAACCGAAAGAATCCTATACATTCATATATAACAATGAACGTACATGGTCTGATGATTTTCAAAATACGATTCAGTACCTAAAACAATGCCACATGGGGGATGTTGCTGTATTCTTTCGTACGAACAATGAAGTATATCATGGGTACGCTTTAATTAGGGCATTGAATATCCCTGATGTTAGAATACGCATTCAAGGTGCTTCTGAATGTGAACTATTCAGGAAAAGAGAAATCTATGCTGTTATTCACATGATAGAAAAAGAAGGCAACAAACCTTTATTGCTGGAAAATGACCAAACAAAGAATTGGGTTAAAAACAGCGTATCAGGATGGATAAATAGACTTACTAACTGGGACAGTTTCTATCTGGATTTTGCTTATACCCTTGTCCTTGATTATCTGGATTTCGCAGTAGGTGATGAAGAAAGACATACCTATAGTGAAATGGCAGAGGCTATAAAGCAATCTTTGACGGAAGACAACCCACAGTTATACAAGATATATGACAAATATCAGAGCCAGAGAATACTACAGGATAAACAAATGAATGTCGTTCTTACTACAATGCATAAGGTTAAAGGATTGGAATTTGATGCCGTGATTATAACTCCTTCAGTTGCGTCTCTTCCTTTTGACCCACGTGAAGAAGTGGATATGAACAAGCCGCTAACAAATCATGATAAAGAGTGTATTGAAGAAGAACGTCGTCTTCTATATGTTGCATTTACCCGTGCTCGTAAATTCCTCATGGCATATCTTGGAACTCGTGAGAATGCAATAAAAGCTATGAGAAAATATGCAGGGGATGACACTTCTCTTGGAATTAGAGAACGACACCCTGGACTTGACAATTATAATATTGGGTACAATGCAGGTTACAATTTTAGAAACAACAAAACAATTGTAAATAGTGTCGTGAAAAATGCGCCTATAACTATTCAACGATTTGACAATACCGATAGAAATGGACGTGCTTTCCATGTTTACAATGTTATGTGTAATAATCAAATTGTTGGTCAATTATCGAGGTCTAGCTCAATCGCTAATAGAATGGATGATGAGGATATTAATTGTCTACAAGGTTTCTTCGTCAGTGACGTTTTCTATTGGACATATGAAGACTCTCTTTTGGCAGATCAAAGAAATTTGCGAGTTAATGGATATTCCTCCGACTATGCCTCAAAATGGTGTGACGAAGCAAAAAGACAAGGATTTATTTTTATTGTGAGTATTTCTGGTTATGGTAACTAAAAGCAATAAATAGTATGAGTTTATTAGTATATGAATGTCAGCGAGCAGGTCATGTTCATGAGATACGTCAGTTTGGAGCTGCCGCCCAATCATTATATGACTATTTTGATGGTAGAGACGAGATGGCGTTATTTATTGGTAACGTAAATATCGGTGAGGCTAATCTTGATGGACTTATCATAAAGAATGACGCTGTTATCATAGTTGAATTTAAAGACTATGAAGGTGATGTCATTGCCAGACAAAATGGAGAATGGATGTGTGATAACAAAGCCATTAAAGGCGGAGCAGGTGGAAAAACAGTATTTGAACAACTAAAAAAGAATCAAAGAATCTTAAGACGAGTTATTGGTGAAAATAATTATCTAACTGAAGTACAACGTAGTGACATTAAGGGTCTTGTCGTATTCACTAAATTGAAATCTTACTCAGACGATTTCGATCGTACAAATAAATCTTGGATTTATGTTTCCGATTTAGATAATATGGGAAACGCAATGCACGATATATTATCATCAGAATTTAAGGACTACAAAACGGGTCGGACATCAGAAGTCTCCATTTCTGATGAAGATATTTTCTCTTTTTTGCGAAAAATTAGAATAGACGAGTCTGCTTTGGTGACAGATTTTTCAGATACCTCGATAATGCCGCGAGATCTCTTTGATAAAAACAAACCTCATAATGGAAAACATTATTCTACAGCAACATTGCTTGCAAGAAAAACTGAAGAGGCAAATGCGTTGCGGACTCAAATTGAGAATCTCCTTTCTCAACTAAATAGCTTACAAGTAGAACACCAAAAGGAGGTGAACAGTAAGGAACTACTTATAAATCAACAAAAAGCAGAAATCCTTCAGGCAATGGCCGACAAACTGGAAGCCGACAAGGCTAAATTTGAGGCACAGTCAAAAGTTGAACAATTATCTGCTCAACTAGAGGAGGCCATGAAGGTATCTTCTGAACAGATTCAGGAAGATGAACACGCTATAGTTGAACAAATTGCTGAATTGTCGCAAAAGCTGCAAGAAGATAAGATTGTTTCTACGCATACAGAGGGAGCAGACATAGACAATGACAAGAAAAACGACAAGCCAAAGAAAAAAAGATTTGGCATGAAAGAAAGAGTCTTGAAGGAATTCAACGTCGGAAAAGATTCTCTTGATTTTGAACAAATCGGTCTGATAGAACGCGAACTTGAACACTCTATGATTGTTTCAGGTTGCGCGGGCAGTGGAAAATCTGTTATCGCAATGTATAAAGCTCAGCAAATTATAGACGAAGGAGGCGATGTTATCATGATTGCATACACAAAGTCTCTCAATCGTTATATGCAACAAGGAGAGCCAACTACTAAGACGGACAAATATTTTTATTATCATTGGCAGTGGCTTGATGCTGGGAAACCGTCAGCTGACTATATAATCGTTGACGAAATCCAGGATTTCTCTCGTGACGAGGTTAATGATTTTATCAGAGCTGCAAGAAAGTGTTTCTTTTTCTTTGGCGATACAGCACAATCGATATATAAAGGGATAAAACATCCCCTAACCATAAAGGAATTGTCCGATATGACAGGTATTGCAATCTCTAATCTTAACAGCAATTATCGGCTGCCTAAGCCTGTCGCAAAAATCACACAAGAGTATGTCGGAATAGATGCGAATCCTTATGCCGAGGCTATTTATCAAAGCAAAGAAACGGAACTTCCAAGATTCGTCAAGTTTGACGACGAAAAATCGCAGGTAGAGGCAATAATTGACATTATTTCAAAAAAGAACATGAAAAATGTCGGTATCTTGGTACCGAATAACGATTTGGTGCTTTCAACAATGAAAGCTTTCAATGACCTAAACTTCCCCTGTGAGTTCAAATATAATGCTGGCTACAATGATAAACGAAACAGAGTAACACTTGATTTTACAACAGACCTCCCCAAATTGATGACATACCATAGTGCAAAAGGTCTTCAATTTGAAACAGTTATTTTGCCATTCTATGAAGGAGCAAACGATAAAGAGTCACAAAAAGCCCTTTATGTTGCAATGACAAGAACATACAGATTCCTTTATGTCATGTATTCTACTAATATTATTGGACAACCATTAAATATTGTGCCATCTCATCTATACAAAAAAGAATTATAGTTATGACAACGATAGAAAAATATAATGTCACAGGGGCAGCCACACCGTCACACAACAGGGTAACGGGCAATAGGATAAGGAACAAAGACGTTATTGAAATAAAGGAATACGAGATATGAGACTACCAATCAACATAGAAGAAATGCTCAGCGGACGTGCTGTTGAGGACGACCGCATAGAGTACAAGACGGAGGTGACGCAGGGACAGACACACCGTCACACAACTGAGTAACAGGCAATAGAACAAGGAACAGAAACGTTATTAGAATATGACGAAAGAAGATATAAGAGCAATGTTGCTGA
>ERZ842401.7187-NODE-7187-length-11510-cov-8.580358_pt1 | contig 11510 bp, 9 predicted proteins | sample MGYA00521270_ERZ842401 | MGnify/ENA primary metagenome ERZ842401 (study PRJEB31892, sample SAMEA3878208) | bioreactor metagenome | biome: Moose rumen | place: Sweden | collected 2011-10 | study: EMG produced TPA metagenomics assembly of the PRJEB12797 data set... | reverse complement strand
GGTAGACGACGCCGTAATTGCTCGTGGTGCCGAAGATATAATCGTTGCCGGTGCCTGCGGCGATTGTGACGTTATAACCGCTGTTTTGAATGGTATCGTTGCCTGAGGTGCCGTTGACGGAGACGCTTGGGTTTGCGTTGCCGATAATGGAGACGTAGGAGCCGCCCGTTACGTTGACGGTATTGTCGGAGGCACCTTTGACGGTCATTGCGCCGTCGCCCGAGGCGTATTGGAAGATATTTCTGCCGTCGCCGCCGTCGGAGTAAACGGTATCGTTGCCTGTACCCGCGTTAATCGTGGCTCTGTCTGCGTCGCCCGTCATGCTGACCAAATCGGCTCCCGCGCCGCCCGATATTGACGAATCGCCGAAACGCCCGACAATCGTATCGTTGCCGGAGCCCGCGCTTATCGAAACGTAAGGGGCATTGCTGTAAACGGTATCGCATTGGGGAACATTAAAAATTTTTAAAGCATATCATAATCAAGCGTAATGGCAATAAGCGGCAACGGTTTTGGCAAATTTTAAATTCGGCTTGACGAACAATTAAAGCTGTGGTAATATGCGGCGCAGTGATTAGGCGCCTTCGTCAAGTGGTTAAGACACCGCCCTCTCACGGCGGGTTCAAGGGTTCGAATCCCTTAGGCGTCACCAAACATTGAAAATTCCCAAGGGCGATGCGTGAGGCATCGTCCTTTTGCGTTAAGCGGCTGAAAATAATTTTTCGAGGGAGGAATACACGTGACGGAAACAGAAATTCGAGCGGCGATAGCCAAGACGGTGGCGGCGGTGCGCCAACAAAATCCGCTTGCCCCGTCGATAACCAACACCGTAACTCAAGACTTCGTGGCGAACGCACAACTGGCGGTCGGCGGCTCGGCGGCTATGCTCTATCTGGCTGACGAGTGCGCACAAATCGCGCAAATCGCGCCCGCGTTCTACATCAACATGGGCACGGCTATGCCCTTCTACGTCGACACGTTGCCCAAAGTCGTGCGGGCATTGCAAGCCAATCAAAAGCCCTGGGTGCTCGACCCCGTCGGCATCGGTTTATCCAGCTTGCGCACAGACCTCCTTAAGCAGTTTAAGGACTTCAAGCCGGCACTCGTGCGCGGGAACGCCTCGGAGATAATTGCGCTCGCCAAGCTGTGGGATTTGGTTGAGTCGGGCGGCACCGTTCGCGGCGTCGATTCGACGGAAAAAGTCTCTGCGGCTAAGCCGGCGGCTGTTGCGCTTGCCAAGTTCACGGGCGGGGCGGTCGCGGTTTCGGGCGAGGAGGATTTGGTCACCGACGGCAAAGCGTCAATCCTCTGCGCGGGCGGCTCGGAGCTGTTCACCAAGATAACGGGCAGCGGCTGTGCGCTCGGCGGCGTCATGGCGATTTATCTGACGGTTGCCACGCCCTTTATCGCGGCTTTGACGGCGACGACCAGTTTTAATCAGGCGGGCAACATGGCGGCGGCTAAAACGGAAGCCCCCGCGACTTTCAAGGTTTATTTCCTCGACGCCCTGTATCAGTTGACGGCTCAAGAGGTTGCCGATAACTTCCGCGTGGTCGGCTCTATGGAAAACATGTTCGATTTCTCCATGCAGTCTCCCGAACTTAAAAATATTTTGGGGTGATAAAATGAATACGCTGATAGCGGTAGCGATTGCACCGGTGGGCACGGGCGAGGAGCTTAGCAAACACGTCGCCGAGGTCGTCAAGGTCATTCGCGAATCGGGCTTGCCCAATAAGACGACTTCGATGTTCACGGAGCTTGAGGGCGATTGGGATGCGGTTATGGCGGTCGTCAAGCGTGCGACGTTCGTTTTGGCGGAAAAGGGCATTCGCACCGAGGTCGTCTTGAAGGCTGACATTCGCCCCGGCTTTACCGGCATGATGGAGGGCAAAATCGACAGGCTCAACGAGGCATTGAACGAAAAGCCCGCCGCGCAGAGTCCCAATCCCGAAGTCAAGCCCAAACCCGTCGAGGCGCGGATTCGCGACACGATAGGACGCTTGGGAGGCAGAAGATGAGCATTCGCGAGCGATTGGACGTATCGGCTTATTTGGTTATCGGGCAGGAAAATTGTACGCGCCCCGTCGAGGAGGTCGTGGCGGCGGCTGTCGACGAGGGCTTTACTTGCGTGCAAATCCGCTCCAAAGTCGCCACAGCCCGCGAACTGATTGCCGCGTTGGATAAATCTGCGCGGGTTATTCGCGACCTCGGCAAGAGCGATACGGTTGCGCTTTTGATTAACGACCGGCTCGACGTTGCATTGGCGGCACGCGAGGCGGGTATCAAAGTCGACGGCGTGCACGTGGGGCAGAGCGATATTCCCGTCGAAGTCTGCAGAAAATACCTCGGCGCGGATTCTGTCGTCGGGCTGAGCGCACGCACTTTTACGGGCGTCGACACCGCGCAGGTTGATTATATCGGCGTCGGGGTGTTGCACGCTACCGATACGAAGAGCGACGCGGGCGCGATTATCACGCTCAACGAAATTGCCGCGCTCGTCAAAAATTGTCCGATACCGGCGGTGGTCGGCGGCGGCGTCAAGCTCAAAGACATTCCCGCCCTTGCCGCGACGGGCGTTGGCGGATTCTTCGTGGTGTCGGCGGTGGCGGGCGCGGATAATCCCCGGCTTGCGGCTCGTGAACTCGTTAATGCTTGGCGGGGAGGTCGGTAAATTGGAAACGGAACTCGAAACGGCGGAGGCAACCTCGGAGCAAGCGGCGGCGACACTCGAAAAGATTTTGGAACTTCAACAAAAAAATTCGCGGCAACTGGTACAGAGCTTGCGCGAAAACGTGAACTTTCAAAATCAAGTGCGGCTGGGTATGCAACGCGAATTGGAGACGTTAAAAGAGCAACAGCGCGGCGAACAATTCACGCCGATATTAAAATCCGTGGCAACGGTTTGCGTCGAGTATCGGAAACTTTTGGCGGACGAATCAATTCCGCGCAGATTAAGGCGGACGTTGCGGCTCATGTTCGACGAGCTGGAAGACATCTTGGCGGAATACGACGCGGAAATATTTACGTCCAAAGTGGGCGAACAACGCCGCCCGCTCCTTACCAAAATCGTAAACACCGTGGCGACCGCCGATAAGAATTTGCACAACACCATAGCCCACAGCCGACGCCCCGGCGTCATTCGTAACGGGCGACCGCTTTATCGCGAGTTCGTCGACGTTTACGTTTACGACGCCAACGCCGCCGGTAAAAAATCCGAATTGATACGTACCGAATAAGGGAGAGATTTTATGAGCACATACGGCATTGACCTTGGCACGACCTACTCTTGCATAGCGCATTTGGACTCGAACGGCAACCCCGAAGTCATCCGCAACAACGAGGACGACTCAAATACCGTGGCGAGCGTGGTTTTCTTCGAGAACGAAAATAACGTCGTGGTCGGACAGGCAGCTAAGGAAAACGTGGAGACCGACGGCGACCGCGTGGTTCAATTCGTTAAGCGCGAGATTGGCAAGCGCGACACCCGCACCTACGAATTCGACGGCAAGACTTATACGCCCGTGGAGATAAGCGCACTGATTTTGACGCGGCTTAAAAATTTGGTCGAGGCGCAAGGCGGGACGATAGAGGACGTGGTTATAACCGTTCCCGCGTATTTCGGATTGGAGGAGCGTTCGGCGACGCGGCAGGCGGGCGAGCTTGCGGGGCTTCACGTGCTGAGCTTGATTAACGAACCGACGGCGGCGGCTTTGAGCTACTGCGCCCGTCAATTCCAAGAGGACAGGACGATTCTGGTTTACGACCTCGGCGGCGGCACCTTCGACGTTACTGTTGTTAAAATGTCTATGGCGCAAAATTCTTCGGGGCGCGACGTTCAGAAAATCACGGTCTTGGCGACGGGCGGCGACGACAGGCTCGGCGGCAAGGATTGGGACGACCGGCTTTATAATCATATTTTGCACGCGTGTTGCGACGAAAACGGCATAACGCCCGAAGAGGTCGAGGCGGAGACGCGTCAAGACATCCGCTCCAAAGTCGAGGAGGCTAAGCGCAAGCTAAGCAAGAAACAATCGGCTAAGGTGCGAATCGACGTGAACGGCTCGCGCACGGAGGTCACTGTCAAGCGTGCGGACTTCGAGCAAATGACATCGGACATAGTGGCAAAGACGATGAACTTCGTCGACGCGACGCTGGAAAAGGTGCCCGCCGAGGCGATAGACACGGTGCTGTTGGTGGGTGGCTCAACGTATATGCCGATGATAATCAACGCGGTGGAGGCGAAATTCCCCGGCAAAGTTCAGCAGCACGACCCTGACCAGGCGGTTGCCAAGGGCGCGGCGATTTACGCCAGCATGTTGGTTGAGGAAGTGGGCACGCCTTCCGAGGGCGAGGAAACGTCGGGCGGCGAAACGTCTCATGCCGAGCAGCTTACGTCCAAGTTCACCGTGGAGGATCAAACGCCGCGCTCGTTCGGTCCGGGCGTCGTGGATACCAAGGGCGCGAAGCACAAATACGTTTTGGAAAACTTCATCAAAATCGGCGAGAAAATGCCGGCGGTATTTTCAAAGACTTACTATCCGCTGGAGGACAATCAGGAGCGCGTATTGCTTAGGGCGTTCGAGAACATGTCGACGGACGACGCGTTGATACCTTGCGTGGACGAGGACGGCAACCCTCAAGCGACCGACCCCGCGCACAACGTCAAACTTTTGGGCGAGCTGGTAGTGAACTTGCCGCCCAATACCAGCCGCGATACGCCGATAAAAGTCACGTTCAAGGTAGACGCGTCGGGCGTGCACGTGGAGGCGGTAAACACCAAAACCGACGAGACCTTTGAAACGTTCCTGCGCACCGAATCGGATATAGACGTGGAGCGGAGCGCGGTTCACCAACTCAGAATTTCCTCGGATTGATTTAAGCGGCGGCTTTCGTTGGGGCGGCATGTGGAGTAAAAAAATAACTCCTGCCGACTTGACGGGAGCCGCTGATTCCTCAGCAAGTGAAATGTATGAGCAATGCCTCTCCGAGACGGAGAAAACTTTTCGCCGCGTTAAAAGAAAAAATCCCACGTTGCGGGCGCAGGAAATACAAAAGAATTTTGAATCCCCTTCCTGTCGCTCGCAGGTCAAACGGTGATTGTTAATCGAGCAGTTCTCCCGACTTCGGATCTTCACTTGTCTGCGCCTTCCCAAGTTTCCCCAGTGACATAAATGCAGATTTGCTCCCCGCTACGGTGGCGTGACCGTGTCGGCATTTGACCGACTTCCCTATTGAGGCTTGCGCCACTCGACCCAATCCGTATTCAATTTTCAACGCCCGTATAATCCTACAAATCGCGGCTTTTGTCAACTTGACAGCGGCAAAAATTTTATGTTAGACTTTGCAAACTGTTGAGGCGTTCCTCTGCGTGCGGGCAAGAACGTCGGGCAAAGATGGGAGGACTTAACTTGAATATAATTGAACTGATTGAACAAGAACAGCTCCGCGATAACATTCCGCAATTCGCGCCGGGCGATACGGTTCGCGTCCATGCAAAAATCGTTGAGGGCAATCGCGAACGCATTCAGATTTTCGAGGGCGTGGTTATCGGGCGTCACGGCAGCGGCGTGCGCGAAATGTTCACTGTCCGCCGCATTTCCTACGGCGTGGGCGTCGAGCGCATGTTCCCTGTGCATTCCCCCCGCGTCGACAAGATTGAAGTCGTGCGTCGCGGCGCGGTTCGTCGTGCCAAGCTGTACTATCTGCGCAAGCTCACGGGCAAGGCGGCGCGTATCAAGGAAAAGAAAGCCAAGAAATAATTCGACCGAAACTTTTTTGGGCGTCGTGCAAAATCTGCGCGGCGTTTTTTTCATGATACTTTGACTTACAGATATTGCCATGAAAGGTTGTGAGGCTGTTTCAAGACTTAACGCGCAGAGATTTTATCAAAGGCACGGCGATGAGTTTTTTGGCAGTCAATACGCTCGGAATTTTGCCCGACAAAGTTTTTGCCGCCGATAATTGCACGGTCAAGACTCGCTACGGCAAATTCAACGGCTTTATCGACAAAAACGGCGTAAAAACGTGGCTCGGTATCCCTTAGGCTCAACCGCCCGTCGGAAAATTGCGCTGGCAGGCTCCTCAACCGTTAAAACCGTCAAATAAATCTTTCGACGCGAAAAAATTCGGCTTTAAGGAGATTCAAATCAGCGACCCTATAGCCGATGCCTCTGAAATTCCGCAAAGTGAAGATTGCTTGACGATAAACATTTGGAAACGCTACGGAAGTAATTTTGCGGCGGCAAGCGATGTTGTTTTGGTGAGTTTTGATTATAGCTGAATTCGCTGGCGACCCCGACAACGTGACGATTTTTGGCGAAAGTGCCGGTTCCATTTCCTGTATGTTGCTGACTGTTACGCCCGCCGCAAAAAATCTTTTCCGAAAAGCAATTATGCTTTTCCTACATGCGACGGGAAATTTTTGCCTAAAAATCCTTTGCAAGCACTCAAAGACGGCGCGGCACGTGGAATTAAATTTTTCTTTGAACATTTCCGCGCAGAGCCTGAAAAAAATTCTCTGGCACTTGCAATGCACAAATCACACACTCCGCAGGAAATTTATCAATCATGGCTTAAAAATCGTCCCGATACCGATGATACTTACGGCGATTTTGCAACGCAAGTGGATTGGCGCGTCGGTCAAGAAGTTGCGGCTGAATATCAATCAAAATTTGAAGACGTTTATCTTGTTAAGCAAGTTCAAGCGTCATGGGCGGCTTTTGCAGCGACAGGCAATCCGAATAACGAATTTATTCCGCACCGGGAGAAATATTCCGCTCAAAATCGCCAAACTATGGAGTTAAACTCAAAAGGTTGCGTACTCAGCAAGGATCTGAACACGGAAAACTTAAATTCCTTGCGCTATGTCTACGAGAACTAAAAAATCGTCTCGATGAAAAAAACAAGCCCTTCGGCTCATCGTCGGAGGGTTTTTGCCTTATCATATCGACAGAAAGGGAGATTTTTTATGCGACGAACGGTTTTTAGGAATGTCACACAGATTTTAACGTGCATTGCGGTTATCTGCGTCATAATTGGGACTTGTACGCTTGCTAGTTGTCAAAAAAATCGTTGCCGACCTCGTGGTTTACGGAAAAATTTTCACTGCGGAAAAAAATCATGTTGCAGAAGCGTTTGCGGTCAAGGATGGCAAATACATTTATGTTGGCGACAAAAGTCATGCCGTCGAATCATTCGGAACGATGATTGACAGGGCAGACAGCGTCGAAAAGTTTCTGACGGAAATCGTTCCCGCCGCCGCCAAAAAGGCAAAATCTACGGGAGCAAAGGCTGTATATGGCATGGGTTGGAACACATCAGAATTTCTGAAAAATATGCCGACACGTCACCGGCTCGACGCCATTTGCAACGATATTCCTATGTTCTTTGCCGACGAGGAAATTGTACTTGATTCAAACGGTATTCCGACCGGTTATCTTAAAGAACAAGCTCAAAATTACGTGCGTTCATTCCCGGACAACGAAAGCCTCTATTCTGTCGACATGGCGAAAGCAGACTTGGCAAAAGTCGAGCAAATATTGTTGCCGAAAGGTTACACAATGTATCCGGACGGCTTCTCCACGTACCTTTTTAACGACACTTATTACAAAGCCGCTCGACAGTTCGACAAAGCCGGCGATATGCACTTCATTTTAGGCACGACTTACGAAATCGAAAGCTGGATGGACGTTGATTCAGCTTTGGCAAAAGCTCACGACGTCAAAAAATTTGCCTCCAAACACGTCCTGTCGAACCGGATTAAACTTTTCATGGACGGCACTGTTGAAACCGGCACGGGATTTATCGAGCCGCTCTACAATGACGGACACCAGGGTATTCCCAACTGGTCGGAGGAAGAACTGACCTGCCTCATCCACAAAGCAAATGCAAATGACTTGACCATACACATACATTCAATGGGCAACAAGGGCGTCACTCGCGTCGTCAATGCTTTTATCAACGGCGGCAAAGACGAAATGCGCAATACTCTGGTACACATCTACAGCGTCAATCCGTCGGATTATAAACGTATGGCAGAGCATAACATTTACGTCACCGAAGGAATGCTTTGGCATCATGCCCCCGATAAGGAACAATCGATGTTGTTTGAAATACTTCCTGAACCGTTGACTCGTGGTTATCCGATGAAATCCTACTTCGATAACGACATAACAATGTCTTCGCACTCGGACTTTCCTGCACTCTCCGGCAGTCCCGATGATCCGTTCGGTATCATGGAAGTTATGCTTACCGGCGTATATTACCCCGAAAAATCAAAGGCTTGGTGGACTGAAAAGTTAATCACCCGTGAACAAGCCATTACAGCTCTTACAATCAACGTCGCAAAGCAAATGTTCCTCGAGAAACAGAAATTCACACTGCCAAACTGCCATTGAAGGAAAAAAATCCCCGTTCGTGATGAGCGGGGGTTTTTTGCTACCTGAAAACTTTTTGAAGACAGGGCGGCGGATTCGTGCTAAAATGCGCAACGGAGGTGACGGCATTTTTGGAGAACAAAACAAAGGCGACGGCGACCTTGGCGACGAGTGCGGTATTGGCAGTCACGACGTTGCCGGAAATATCGCCGCTTAAATTCATATTGACGGGGGCGACGGGCGGCTTTATCCTCGGACTGATAAATCACGGGTTCCTGGCGGCGACGATAGGCGGCATGGCTGACTGGTTCGGCGTGACCGCGCTTTTCCGCAAGCCGCTGGGTATCGGCTTCCATACGGAGATACTGCGGCGCAATCGCGGGCGAATCATGGACGCGATAGTTGAATTCGTCGGCACCGATTTGCTCAATACCAAAAATATCATGGAGACCGTCCGCGACGAGGACACCGCGCAGTTGCTGGTTGACTTCTTCGAGCAAAATAAGGGGCGCACCAAAACAAAGCTCCTCGTGCGCGAGATTATGGGCGAATTGGTCGGCAGACTCGATACCAAAAATATCGCACACGGCGTCGCGCCGATTCTGGAGACGGAAATCAAAAACCTCGACGCGCAAAAATTCTTCAACGCTATGCTTAAAGTCGTGACGAGCGATAAGCACAGCCGCAAAATTCTAATCGCGCTCCTCGACACGGGGCATAAAATTTTGCGCAGTCAACACATGCAGATTGAGATACTCAAGAAGATAACGGAATTGCGCACGGCTTACGAGGGCGATTCGGCGGGACGCGCCTTGGTGCTGAGTTCAATGGATTTGACCGACGAAAAGATTTTGCAAATCCTAAACGAGACTGTTGAAAAGAAAATCAGCGACGCCGAGAAAGTCCTCAACACGACGGGCGTGCTTGTCGACAGCGATACGGCTAACGCGGCGGACGAAATGATTAAGACTTTCGGCGGTTTCGTGAAGTCGGCGGCGGGCAGCCTCAATACCGCGAAATTCCTTGACGGCGTTAAGAATCTTTTCCTGCAAAAGTTTGACACGGAGGGCTATATCAAGACGTGGCTGGACGTGAACATTAAGGGCGAGACCGACCCGCGCATTTTGGAGAAGTTGCGCCGCCAACAAGCCGCCAATCCCAAGAGTACGCTTATCGTCGAGGTTGAGCGCAAGCCCGTCATTTGGAAGGACGCCGTTGATTATCTTGTCGACATGAAGATTGACGAGTTCATCAAGGACGAGGAGTTGCGGCGGAAGTTCGATAAGCTCATGAAGGATTTTGTTGAAAATTTGCTGGAGGAGTATCGCGGGCAGATACCGCAGATGATTCGCGAACGGCTCGACAAGTTCAGCGACGATGAGCTTACCGAATTCGTAGAGGGGCATGTGGCTGACGATTTGCAGATGATTCGTATCAACGGCTCGGTGTGCGGCGCGATTGTCGGCATGTTTCTTTTTATCGTGGCGCAAGCCGTGGAACACCTTATGCGATAGACAGCCCCCCTTTTTATAAAGCGTGGTTTCGCGGAAAATTTATCCTCGGCGCGGCTCGTCGCGCTGATTCGGCTAAGTCTGATTTTTATCGTTGCAAACTACTTTCTTTTGAGCGACCAAAAGAAAGTAGCAAAGAAAAGTCGCCACTGCGCGTGGGGCGGATACCGTCTGAAGTTCGGACGTCCGCGCCCTCCCGAAACCGCCCGTGCCGCTATGAAAGCATCCTGCTTTCAAGTCGCGGCGGCGCACGTCCTGTGCGCCTCTGCTTTCGCTGTGTATATGCCCTCGGAAAGGTCGTGAAAATTTTTGGACAGATGGAATAACGCGGACACAACGCTGCTTTGCGCGGCTCTGCTGTTTGTAATGGCGGTCGGGCTTAAGGTCACGTTCCCCGGCAACGTCGCGGCGGAGGGCTTCCTTTTCGTGACGGAGGCGGCACTCGTCGGCGGCATAGCGGACTGGTTTGCCGTCACCGCGCTTTTCAAAAAACCGCTCGGCTTCCCGTTCCATACCGCCATACTTCCGCGCAGGCGTAAAGATTTCGTTAAAGCCTCCGTCGTCATGGTTCAGCAGGAATTCTTTTCCCGACGCAACATCTTTAAAAAGCTCGGCGACTTCAAGCTCATGCCGCGTATCGTCGAATACTTTGCCAAAGACGCTACCCGCAAGCTCGTCGTCACCGAACTGTTTAACGTCGTCAAAAAGTTCGTCGCCGCGCAGAATAAGGAAACTCTTTCCAAGACTATCGCCGGCGAATTGCGCCGCCTCCTCCGCGACATACCCGCGCAGGGCTTGATTGACGACTTCGGCGCGAACTTCAAGCGCAACGATAAGGACAGGGAAATTTTTATCGGTATCGTCAAGGCTATGCGCTCGACTGCCGCCAAGCCCGAAACTTGCGATAAACTTCAAGCCATCCTCGAAGAATACGCCAACGAAAAGACCAAAAACATGGGCGGCTTTTCAATCCTTATGGCGGGGCTGGCGCAGATGTTGGATTTGGTCAACTTCGAGGAGGCGGCGCGAATCATGCAAATTCAACTGCTTAAGCTCCTCGACGAACTTGCCGCCGATTCGCAACTGCACAGGCGCACGCTCAACGAATGCCGACTTAAAATCGCGGAGCTGAGCGACACGCCCGAATTCAAGGATTTGGTGGAGCGGATACAAATCGACGCGGCGAACGCCTTGCCGTTGGAGGAGGCGATTGAACTCGCGCTGATACACCTGGAAAGCCAAATCGCAACCGTCGACGTGGAAGAGGCACTGGCTAAGGCGCAGGCGTCGAAGTCGTCAAAGCTGAGCGGCAAAAGTTTGGGCGTCCTGCTGATTAAAATCTTCAATGACGAATACGAAAACTTCCTGAAGCTCCTGCGCGAGGATACGGCGTCGCGGGCGGCGTTTGAAAAATTCCTCGACGAACTGACGGCGCGGGCGGCACTTCACGCTCAACCGCTGGTCGGCACCGTCGCCAAATCCGCGCTCGACAAGCTCACCGAGGAACAACTCAACAATCTGGTCTACGATAAGGCGGAACAAGATTTCGTCTGGATACGGCTCAACGGCTCAATCGTGGGCAGTGTCGTCGGGCTGGCGATTTTTATTCTGATTAAGGCGGCGG
>ERZ842401.7186-NODE-7186-length-11513-cov-4.748822_pt1 | contig 11513 bp, 8 predicted proteins | sample MGYA00521270_ERZ842401 | MGnify/ENA primary metagenome ERZ842401 (study PRJEB31892, sample SAMEA3878208) | bioreactor metagenome | biome: Moose rumen | place: Sweden | collected 2011-10 | study: EMG produced TPA metagenomics assembly of the PRJEB12797 data set... | reverse complement strand
CGTGTTGTCAATATTTATAAGTATATTATTTATTACTTCATTATCATCAGTCCCGCCTGAAAGAATTACTTTTTTCCCTTTAGATAATAATTTTTTAATTACCTCACTCCACAGTTGAGCAGAAATAGTTTTTATCATCCCTTTTTGTATGCTCATTTTACTTACTCCGGGGTGAATTAATATTGTATTTTGAATTTTTTCTTGTGTCGGAATATTTATCTCTGGTAATTCTGTGTAGTGTGAAGTTAGCGGGCTTACTAATTCATGGTACATTGTGCAGGCATAGCGGTTCTTGTCTAATTTAACCGCTTTTGTCAAAAGTTTTTGGCTTAATTTTCCTGTGTCAAAACCATATCGTTCTTTAATCCCCGTTAAAAACAGAAGAATCCCTATTAATTTGTTTCCTCCCGAAGAAATTACAATATTATATTTCCCCAATCGTGCCTTCAATACGAGTTTGAAAAGTTCAAAATATTTATGCTTCCCTTTTACATCAACAGTGATAATATTATCTATAATGTCTGTCAAATCTTTTATGCATTTACTTCTTGACTCAAGCGCAAGCGTTATTTTTGAATTTGAAAATTCTTTTTTTAACGAGATCAAAGAAGGTAAAAAGAACAACTCATCTCCTATCCCGCCAAAATTTATTGCTAAAATATTCTTAAAATCTTTCATAATTCAATTTTACTACAAAAACAATTGTTAAAAGTAATTACACATCCGAAACCGGCGGCAAGTCAATTTGTTTAAGCGTTTGTTCGATTTTTCTATACCATTTCAAATGTTGTTTAAATACAAATTTATGATTATCCAATTTGCCGGATGCGATTGTTTTAAATTGTTTATCGGAAACTTCAGTAAGCGCATTTTCTAACACGTGAGTTAATTCTTTCCTGTCAATATCAGGGTTCGTAAGCTCAATTCTTTTGCCAAATTCGGCAATAACCTCAGGACGATTATCTCTCAAAAAACAATAGTCAACCGCAACAGGTACAAGATTTATTTTGCCGTATCGTTTGCAAGCTTTTTGGGCTATATAAGCAAGTCCTGTTTGAAATACAAACGGTCTGAAAAACGGAGGTCTTATAATTCCCTGCGGAAAAATGCACAGCATGTTCCTTAAATCCCCGACAACATCAACCGAATATTGTATTGCCTTCATTGCTGTTTGCGGTGACTTTTTATTAACGGAAAATGCTCCCCCTCTGCGTAACAGCGGAAACCTGTTTAATTCTTCAACCATTAGTCTTATTTCTTTATGAAAAATTCTGTGTGTTATGTTGTACATAACAATTCCGTCCCACCAGTTGCAATGCGGTGAAAAAATAATTGTCGGAGTACCTTTTTCTGCATTTAAAACATTTTCTTCCCCTGTGTAACGAAATGCGAAAAATCTGTTTTGCAGCATATTGTAAAAGAAAAAACTCGCAACCCATAACCAAAATTTGCTTGTTTTTGCCGGTTTGAATTTTTCATCCTTATTCCTTAATTTTGTTGGAGGAACACTGGGATATAACTTTTCTTGAACATTATTCATACAGTTATCTTACTCCATTAATCTTAAATTGTGAATATATTTTATGAGACTTTTAAAAAATCTTAGCAAATTGTGAACACTTTTTTGTAATACAGATAAACTCCGAAAATCGTAAGTATAATATTTGGCATAAATGCTGCTAATAAAGGCACAATAGTGCCTGCTTCGCCAAATGATATTGATAATGCTCTTATCAGATAATATGCAAAAATTATCAATATGCTAAATAAAAATCCTCTGTTATATCTGACTCTCGGCGGGGTAATTGCAAGCGGAACTCCCACAAGTACAAATACAATTGTCGTTATTGGAAGTGCAATTTTATCAAACAACTCTACGTACAATGCGTTTTTCTTCTCTTCTTTAACTATTCCGTTATGTAAATGCTTATATAAATTTGTAAAATTCATTTCCTTTGCAACATTTTTTTCCAACTCTTTTTTCATATCTACCCCAAATTTAAATTGGGATTCGTCAAAAAGAGTTGTGTTAAGAATTTTACCTGTGTCGCCAATTGTATATATTGAACCCTTTTGGAAATTCCAACCTTCAGGTGACGTTTTTCCTTCCTCTGCTTGTAAAATCTGAAGTGTACCGTCTTTTGAAGAATCCAGAACCGTAATATTGTGCAAAACCTTATCTTCACAAAACCCTACGTAAAACAGTCGCTTTAATCCGCCTGTTTCATTGATTTCTTTGAAAACAAAATTTTGTTTACCGTCAGGAATGTTTTTCTGTCCCAAGGCCCATAGTGCCAAATCCTTTGATTGTCTTGACATTACGGGAACGATACTTTCATTTATAAAAAAGCTTATCAATGACATTAAAATTGCAAATATAAATATCGGTTTTGCAATTCTGTTCAAGCCAATTCCGCATGAGCGCATTACGGTTATTTCAGAAAGTAAGCTTAACTTATTCAATGTCATAACAGTTGCAAGCAAAACCCCCATAGGTATTGTCATTACAATTACGGTTGGCAAGTTCAAAATAATCATTATAAACGCTACGTTAAACGGTATCCCGTACCTTGCTATTTGTTTTATCAATGTTATAAACGTATCAGAAGCAAAAATTATAGAAGTAAAAACAAAAACCCCCATAATAAAGATTTCAATTACTTGAGTTAATATGTATTTATCAAGAAGCTTTACTTTCTTATCTTCAACATTTGAATTACTATCCATACAGCTATTTTAATCAAAAAATAATAGTTTATCAATTATTTTACAATAAGTAAACTACTCGTTGAATTAAATAGTCATATATTTTATTTATTTATTACATTAAAATCAAAAACGTTATAATGGGCGTGTTTGTATGAAAGATTTTTTGCAAATTTAATGAATTCTTCCGTCATTTCATCTTCTATAACATCAATAGTTATTTTTTTGCCGTGATAATCTTCTAAATATATGCCTAAATTTTCGGATAAATCTACACCCTTTGCATTCAAATACCAAGGCTTGTTCGTACCGTTTTTAAATATTTTATCTACCAGCATTTTCGAATAAATTATATTGGGAGAATATTCATTATAAGCTTCATGGATTACGGTATTAATGGTTGCATCAGTTTTGCCCGAATCTCTAAGTTGAAATTTTTTAGCTTTTATTAATTGTACTGAATCTTTTGCATCTTTTCTAAAAAATGCTGGATATTTTATTGCGGTGCGCATTAGCATAGGCGGATTAATTTCTTCACCTTCGCTTCTCAATATTTTGATAATTCCGCATAAATTTCGTTGACATCTCTTTGGCAGTTTTTTATAAAGTGATATTATGTCGTTATCAATTTTTCCCGATTGTGCATAAACTGCTTTCATATCTTTGACAATATCAGTTATTGAAGGATTTTCTTTCCCTTCTGTTATAAGGGTTATTTTCTTGTCTGATTTATCCGAAATTACTTTTACTTTTATTTTGTTTTCTTCACCATAAATTTCTTTAGAAGTTCTTTTTACAAAATCTATAAAGTCCGGTGTCATTTTGTCTTTGATAACTTCAACAGTATCAAGCTCTGCATCAGAATTTTTTCTAATATACCTTTTTAATGCGCTCAACTGGTTTCCCTTATCTAAAATACAATCAGGACGTTTTGAAGATTTAAACAGTTGCGATATTAAAAAAGGAGTATAAATACTGTCATTCTTCTGCCCCAAATTTTTCTTTTCTAATACGTTGGGAATAATTTCTTCCATTGACTTCCCCGTTTTATTTCGTTCAATAAATGCGTGCGCATTTATGTGATCGATAACCTTATCTGGGTTTGAAGTATAAGCATTAAGCTGTGTTACCACTTTTTTTATTACATCATTTCTTGTAACGCCGAAATTGGAAAATGCCTCCGTAATTTTCATTATATTTTCTTGCTTGTCTTTAGGAATTTTTGAAAATATTTCTTCAAATAATTCCGGTGTTTGTTTACTGCTTTCCAAAAGCAGTTTCAATTCTTTTACAAAATCTAATTGATAATTTGCTGCGCAAAAATTTGGCTGACCTTTGATTTCCGAAATTGTATTGGTTATTTTGATTTGAGAATTTTTATTTTCTTTAAAGTTTTTTTTGCTCGATTTTATTGCTGATACTGAATTTAAAAGCGATATTTGCATGATTTACCTTTCTATATTTTGTTACAGGTATAGTAAATCTCCTGAATATAAAAATTGCCAAATTATTAAGAAATTTTATCTGTAAATTAACCTTTGCAATTTTTCAGTATCGGCATTTGACTTAATTTCTTTTGCTTTGTCTAAATATTTTTGGGCATTTTCATAATCGTGTCCGTTTATGTAAATTACTGATAAATTGTAGTAGAGTAAAAATTTGTCCTGTTTGCGTTTTATATATTTAAGCCCTTTTTGTAATGTTTTAACAGCCAAATTTATATCGCCTCTTGAAGTGTAGGCGCTTGCCAAATCAATATAACCTGACGGAAGTTCAGGGGCATTTCTTATATAATTTCTTGCTTCATCCATTTTTTTACTTATTGCGGCATCCGAATTACCAAGGATTATCGGAGCATAAACAAGCCCTTTTGTATTTATTTCACTAATATTTACATTAGAAATATCAGGCAGAAGCCTGTACAATAATTTTATGGTGCTTCTGTCTGCATAAGTTAAGTATTGGAATGAACTTTTTTGTATATCAAAATCATCGCTTTCCGAAGACATGTGCATTATATCATTATCGTTAAAGCTATGTCCCATAATGCCAAGAGCATGTCCCATTTCATGTAATATAGTGTTAAAAATCTCTTGGTCTGAAAAATATTTCCCTCTCGGATCTTTATCGTATAAAGTTATGTCCATTTTTTTTAATATTCCGTTTTCAATCCGAGGTTCTGTATAACCGACTACAAATTTGCAATAATTGCCGTCACAGACATCTTTTGGAAGGTTATCCATTGTAATTACTATATTAGCATCTGACGGACTGTCAACTTTTTTAAATCCCAAAAAATCTACGGCATCTTCCCATACCCTGAGTGCTCTAAAAATTGCTATATTATAGTAGTCGGGAACTGATACACCGATATCATCAATAAATACTTTTAAAGGAAATGTGCTATCGTCCCATCTTATTATTCTGGAATCGTTTGAAGCTTGCACTATATAGTTATCTATGTAATTTATTAAAAATTTATTTTTAAATTTTTGTATATTTTGTCTTGCAAGGTTTTTAGCACTATCGTCAAATCTGCTTTCCGACATTTTGTAGATCGCTTTTTGAACCTTTATTGTAGGTGAAAGTTTTGTGAGCGAAAGTGTGTAATTATAGCGGATATCTTTGTCGTAGGAATTTAGCATATATGCAAAATCAAGTGCCTTATATGCTTTTACATACTGCTTTTTGTTTAATTGCCCGACTCCGTAATGAAGTGCTATATATGGTAAAAACTTAAATAAAACTGCTAGGATAAGAATTCCTACAAGTGAACATAAATATTGCTTATCAATCTTTAAGTTCATCTTTTACGCCCTTATCTATTTCAAGAATTTTTGCAAGAGTTCTTGTATCGCCTTTAAGTTTAAAATATTCGGCAAATTTCGGGGTGGTTTTCAAGTTAAAACTGCGTCCGTTTTTATCTTTTGTCTTTGAAATCAGTCCTTTATCAACGAGTTCTTTTATGTGATCGTATGCTCCAGAACCTCTCAATTCTATTAATGCTGCCTGACGAATAGGTTCTTTTAGTGCAATAACCGAAAGGGTTCTCAATGTTGCAGGCATCAAATCAACCGGACAGAGTAGTTCAACAAGGTCAGTGTGTTCTTCTTTAACCTGAATGATATATCCGCTCTCATCATCAATTTCAAGCGCACCTTCTCTTGCGGAATAATCCATTATTAATTCCAATAATGCTTGTTCAACGGTTTCAGCATCAACATCAAGAATATTGGCAATTTCTTCAGGTGATATTGCGCGTGCTGTTATGAAAAGGATTGCTTCCACTCTTGATTTTAGTTTATTCAAATCTTGCATTTGCGCTTTCCTTTCCCTGAATAATCGCATTATCAATCATTGAATTTACCTCATCATCAACCTTATTTAAATCAGGCTGGTGCCTCATAACAAATAAATCCGAATAAAATTCCTTTTGATAAATATCGTAATCACTCTCCACAGTAAGAAACAGTAAAGCCAAGTATGCTTCTATTCTATCCATTCCGAGAAGCGTCAATTCATTTAATTCTATCTTGTCTTGTTTTGCAAAAATTTGCTCAAGATTTTCTTTTAAAACAAGAACATTTTTATCAATAAATTCATCATGGGCAAGGTTTACGATATCGTCTGCCGTAAGCCTTGAATATGACCGTACACGGTTTTTAGCTCTTTCATGGGCTTGTTTTAGAGATTGCTTTTTCTCCAATGTTTCATAAAATTGCAATTGACGTATCAAGTCTTTTAATGTTACGACACGATTGTGGTTTAGCTTTACGCTTGTTCTTCTTTGAAGAACATCATCAATTGACACAACGTTATTTGTCGGAAGATAATCTTGCTCTCCGTATTCTGCTATAAACCCGTCATCATCGTATTGAACTTCATCTTCCGGATTGTTTTCCAAATCGGAAAGGCTCGAACCATCCAAAATGTTCGATTTTAATCGCAGTAATATTGATGCAAAAAGGAATGTTCTGCCTGTAACTCTCAGGTTCTGTTCTTTTAAATCGCACATGTGCGCAAGATATTTATCAGTTACATCAACAATGTCGATATTCCAAGGATCAATTTTACCTTGCTTTGCCATATCTACAAGAATACCTATGCCGTCATCGGAATTGGTGCCGTTTAGAAAATCAATATTCATATTTTGAATTGTCATTTCGCTTGCCATATGCTAATCCCTCAACTTAACTCCGGTTACCTTTGTAATACCTTTTTCTTTTTGTGTTACACCGATAGTTCTATTAGCTGATTCTATCATAGGTTTTCTGTGACTAACTACTATAAATTGCGTATTTTTTGATTGAGATTGAACCATTTTTGCAACAAGTTCCACATTCATTGTATCAAGATTTGCATCAACCTCGTCAAATGCATAGAACGGAGACGGCATGTATCTTTGGATTGCAAATACCAAGGATAATGCGGTTACGGTTTTTTCACCGCCTGACAGTCCTTTTAATCTTTGTGCTTTTTTATCTCTAATTGATGCGTTAACATCCATTCCGCCGGACAGCGGATCATCAGGATTTTCAAGTTTTAATTCGCCTTCCCCTTCTGTTAAAAGATGAAATACCTCTTTGAAATTTGCATTTATGTTATTAAACGTTTTCATAAAGGTTTCTTTTTTCATTTGTTCATATCCTTGCATTCTGTCAAGGATTTCTTTTCTTTCTTTAGAAAGGGTTTCTATTTGAACCTTCAGTTCGCTTTCACGAGAAGCAACTTCATCATAGGCTTGAATTGCACGCATGTTAACGTCGCCTAACTCTGCCATTTTTTTATCAAGTTTTTGTATACTTGCGGTTATTTCATCTATTGATATTTGTACAGGTTCTAATTTATCAACATCAACCCCTGTATCTTCAAGCTCTTTTCGTGCCTGTTCCAATTGAGGTTCAAGTTCTTTTCTGCGAGTTTTGAATGATTCAATTTGCTCTTCAATTCTTTCAATATCGGCAGATTTTATATGGCGTTGAGTTTCAAGGTTTGTTAATTCTGCTTGAATTTCATCGCGCGCCTTCAAAAGCTCGCCTAATTTTTCTTCAATAGCTTGGATTTGTTCTTTTAAAACCTCTAATTTTTTATCGGCTTCATCCATTTTTTTCTTTTGTTCAACTTTATCGGCTTCATATTTTACGTTATTGTTTTCAATGTTTGAAATTTCATCGTGTTTTGCCTGAATTAAGGTTTCGTTAAACGTAATTTGCCTGTTAAAATCTTCAAGCTCGTTATTAGCATTCATTAATTTTTGTTGTAAGCGTTTAATTTCATTTTCCACGCCGGCTGTTTTTTCTTTTAAATCCTTCAAATCTTTGTCATTAATAAGGGCTTCTACTTTTTGAATTTCTTCTTGAGCCTTCATCATTTTGTCATTTAAGCCGATATTTTCTTCTTCAAGATTGTCCAGTTTTTTGTTTAATTCTTGAATTTTCGGTTCATTATCCTTGATTAATTGTTCACTTTGTTTAAGAAGACCTTCGCTTGCATCATAATTTTGTGTCATTGAATTCAGTTCAATTTTGGATTTTGAAAATTCGGTCATGGAATTAGAATAATTTGTTCTGATTTTTTCAAGTTTTTCGTCCAAATCTGATTTTTTCTTTTGAAGTGATTTTAAATCAGTTTCCATTTTTTGAAGTTTTGATTTAAATTTTTCAAGTTCTTCATCGTCATTTTGACTGAAGTTCAAGCCTGTGCGCTTTCCAACGGAACCGCCTGTAATAGAACCGGATTTTTCAAATAAATCACCCTTCAAAGTTGCCATTCTGTATTTTCCGATAAGCTTTTTTGCGCATTCCATATCTTCAACAATTAATGTATCTCCAACGGCATAATAAAATGCATCAATATACTTATCGTCAAAATCTACAAGGTTTATTGCGTAGTCAATAACCCCTTTATCTTTTGGAAGTGCAAGTTTTGTCGGTGCTTTTTTAATCTTATTCAAAGGAATAAAAGTTGCTCTGCCTGCGTTATTCGAATGAAGCATTTCTATTGCAACAGATGCGACATGCTCATCATCAACAACAACGTGAGCCATCCTTCCCCCAAAAGCAACTTCCATCGCTATTGCATATTCTTTATCAACACTTCCCAACTGAGCAAGCGGTGCGTGTACTCCTGATAATCCGGCACTCATAACGGTATCAATTGCACGGCCAAAATTTGTTGCTTCAAATGCAGCCTTCTGTGCCTCCATTGTCGAAATTTTCCGATAAGCCATATTTATGTTGTAGCTTAAATCGTTGATTTCGGCATCAGCGTTATCTTTTTCAATCATTGCTCTTTGCTGAGCGCTTTTTAATTCTTCAAGTTCTTTTTCCAATTGGTTAACGAGTGTCTTTTTTAAATCAAAGTCGCTTGCGTAGTTTTCTTTTGCATTTTTTAATTCTTTAATTTTTTCCTTAGCGTTATCAGATGCCGTTTGGAGATTTTTTAATTCATTTTCCAATGGCAACCTTGTTTTGATAAGTTCATTTTCCTTATCTTTAAAATCTTCCAGTTGTTTTCTTAAAAGATTTCTCTTTTCAATGTATTTGTCGGCAGAAGCGCTTAACCCCGTCATATCCGAGATAATTTGTTTTAATTCGTTTTCGCGGGATTTTGTTTCGTCTTCTATAACTTTTATTTCATCTTTTTTAAGATTGATTTTTAACTTGAAATCTTCAATTTTCTTTTTGTAATTTTCTATTCCGTTTTTAGAATTTTCAATCGTCTTTAGCCCGTCTTGAATCTGCTTATCGGCATAAATAGAGGCTAAGTTTGCTCTGTCTTTTTCACCTTTAAGTTCTTCTTCTTTTTTCTTAAGTTCAATTTGTTCGGATTCCCCTTTTTCCTTTACGGTTAAGGAAATTTCATCATATTTAACTTTTATGAGCTTTAATCTTTCGTCCAAATCTTTTGATTGAACTTCTTCCTCTTTTTTCTTTTTAACTGCAGCTAAAATATTTTCATGCGCCAGTTCAAGATTTCGCTTAACATCAAAGAATTTTACCGTGTTAACCTGACTTTCAAGCGCTGTCTTTTTGTCACGTAATGTTTGATACTTAAGAGCAACCTCGCGTTCATCTTTTAATTGTTCCAGTCTTGCTTCAACTTCCCCCAAAATTAAATTGGAACGTTCAACGCGGGCTTCTACCGTATCCAGTTCGCCTTTTGCCTGTTCAACACGTCTGTCAAAATCCGCAACTCCCGCAATTTCATCAATGATTTTGCGTCTGTTAATAGGGGTACAGGTTGTAATCCATTGAACATCACCTTGCATAATTACGTTATAACTGTTTGGAGTTACTCGGTATTTTTCAAGAAGTGCATGAACGTTAGATAATGTTGTTGCTTTATCATTAATATAAAATGTGCTGGCAAACCCTTGTGAAGTTTTCCTAATCCTTCTGCTGATAGACAAATCATCGCCTTCATCCATTCCGAAGGTTACTTTTACCGTAGCTTCGTTTTTCTTTGTGTAAGTTGAAATAAATTCTGATAAGTTCTCGGCTCTTAATTCACTTGCACTTGCAAGCCCCAAACAGAAAAGGACACTATCTATAAGGTTACTCTTACCCGAACCGTTCGGACCGGATATTGTGGTAAAACCTTCTAACAGGGGGATATCTGTCTTGGCGGCCACAGATTTAAAATTATCTATCTCAAGCTGCTTGATGTACATGTTCTTCCTTAAGTCTGATGTCCTTTACTTATTAGACTATATTTAAACTCTAATGTCAAAATTGTTAAGCGTAAATTACTATGCTTAATAAATGTATATATAATTTGTTTAAATGATATAAATTTTCGAAAGATGTGTATAATTTAGTAAGGTATAAATTTGAGGGAAGTTAATGTTTAAATTTTTTAAAAGGTCTCAAGAAACTAATCCTGAAGTAATACGATTAAACAACAAGGGTAATGAATTGTTTAGCAATAATGAACCGCAAAAAGCATTGGATTGTTTCAATCAATCTGTTGATATAGATCCTTCATATGCGGATACATACTATAGCCGTGGAATTGTATATAGCAGTTTAAATCAACATAAAAATGCTGTTGATAATTTTAAAATAGCCATAAGCTATGAACCTAATGATGAATATCTTTATTTGGCAATGGTAAAATCACTTTTGGCATTAAATGACTACAAAAATCTTGATATGTGCTATTCAAATATATTAAGATTAAATCCAAAATCAACATTTGCTTGCCACGGGAAAATTTCGGCATGCTTCAAAATCGGAGATTATAAAGAAGTTATAAAATCCTGTTCAATGCTTTTAAAATCAGACAGCAATTCTGCTTTTGCATTTTATTATAGGGCAAGCTCATATAACAGAATTTCACAATTCAAAAAAGCGATACCTGATTTTATTCAAGCAATAGAAAACATAGATAATTTTCAAGAAGACAAATATTTGCCGTATTTGGGCTTGGCAAATGCTTATCAAAAGCTGGGTGATACGGATAAAATGAATAATTATCTGGTAAAAGCAAGAGAATATGGTTACAAGCATTAAAAAGCCGTACCACTGTCTATCGAATACAAAAGGAAAATTTTTCAAAGTAATATCCTCTTTTTGCAAAAATGATACCCGCAAAGGTTATCTTAGTGCTGCTATATTTCTATCCTGACACGGTTCGATATTTTACGCCATCAAAGTTACAAACGTCAACGGATATTAAATTGTCAAATCTGCCTTAAATACCCTCACAACAGGCTCTGCACCACGCCTAAACTTCGTGTCGAGAGATTGCAATTCCCCGTGGAGTACGGCAGTTACATCTTATCACAGATGTGGGTTAAAATCAAG
>ERZ842401.7185-NODE-7185-length-11513-cov-5.616338_pt1 | contig 11513 bp, 9 predicted proteins | sample MGYA00521270_ERZ842401 | MGnify/ENA primary metagenome ERZ842401 (study PRJEB31892, sample SAMEA3878208) | bioreactor metagenome | biome: Moose rumen | place: Sweden | collected 2011-10 | study: EMG produced TPA metagenomics assembly of the PRJEB12797 data set... | reverse complement strand
GTATGGAGCAAAGGTGCAGGCAGTCACATCCGGCAGCCGCACGCTCAAAGACGCGGTAAACGAAGCTATGCGTGACTGGGCGGCACATCCAGATACCACGCATTACGTGCTCGGCAGCGCGCTTGGTCCCGCCCCTTTTCCGGATATCGTGCGCGAGTTCCAATCCGTCATAGGCAGGGAAGTCAAACGGCAGTGCGAGGAGCGGGGAATAAAGATAGGCGCTATGGTTGCCTGTGTAGGGGGCGGTTCAAATTCAATCGGCTTTTTCAGCCCCTTCATCGACCAGAAGGAGCCGCGGCTCATCGGCGCTGAGGCAGGAGGCATCGGTCCCGGCGTGGGCGAAAACGCAAGCCGCATGACAGGCAATGCAAGCCGCGAGGGAATCGTACAAGGCTACAAGAGCCGCTTCCTGCTTGACGAAGACGGACAGTCCCTCCCTACCCGTTCCATCTCTGCCGGACTTGACTATATGGGCATCGGTCCGCAGCTGGCTGCCCTTGGCGCAAGCGGGCGTGTGGAATTTACGGCAATCCGCGACAAGGAGGCTCTGGAGGCGGTGAGCTTTTTTGCCCGCAACGAAGGTATCCTCTTTGCGCTGGAAAGCGCCCACGCGGGAGCCGCAGCAATGAAGATAGCAAAGGACTTGCCCAAGGACCAAGCAGTCATCATCAATATGAGCGGGCGCGGCGACAAAGATGTGTTCATCACCAGTCCCGTCTTCCGTCCCAAGGAATGGCTTCAGTTCCTGCATGCGGAAATAGAAAGGCTGGAAAATTCACAGGACATTCACGATGCCGCCGGCATGGGCAAGGAGTAAGACTATGGCAAAAATACAGTTGATGAGCCACCTCGTGGCAGGCTATCCCACTGACGAGCTTGCGCTTGTCGCCGCCCGCGCAATGGTGGCGGGAGGAGCTTCCATTTTAGAAGTGCAGCTGCCTTTCAGCGATCCGAGCGCAGACGGTCCCGCCATACAGAGCGCATGTACTGAGGTGCTTTCGCGTCAGTACCGTACAGCAGACGGACTTGCTTTTATTTCCCAGCTGCACAAGGAATTCCCCGTTATACCGATTTACCTGATGAGCTACGGCTCCCTTGTCTACACGCCGGGAGTCGCCGCTTTCTGCAAGCTGGCTGCAAACGCCGGTGTAAAGGGCTTGATAATTCCCGACCTTCCCTTTGACCATGACGAGGGGCTTACCGAAGCATGTAAAGAAAACGGCATGGAAAACATTCCCGTGGCGGCACCGAGCATGTCAGCGGAAAGGCTTTCCAAACTCGCAAAGGCAGGATTTGCCCACATATATGCAGCACTCCGCGCAGGCATCACCGGCAGCAAGACACAGATTGACGAAAGGACTATAGCCTTTTTGAATGCCGTCGCGGCGGGAGGCAGCAAGGTTTACGGCGGTTTCGGCATCACCACGGGCGAGCAGGCACAGGCGCTTGCATCCTCGGTGGAAGCCATCGTAGCAGGCAGCGTCTTTGTGCGCCTCATCGCAGAACACAGGGACAGCCCGGAAAAGCTCGCTGCCGCCATCACCGCCAAGGCACGGGAGCTTTCAGGGCTATGACTTCCTTGCACCCGGTTTCCAATTGACAAGATCTGTCATATTCCCCTACAATAAGCTTGTAAGGAGGATACCCCATGCAAATGGTGACACTGGGTGCAAGTGGCATACGCACCTGCAAGAACGCTTTCGGTTGCCTGCCGATACAGCGCGACAGCAAAGACGTGGCTGTCAGGCTGCTGCGCAAGGCCTATAAAGCGGGAATCAGCTTTTTTGACACAGCGCGAGCGTATTCGGACAGCGAGGAAAAGACGGGAGCCGCCCTTCACGATGTCCGAAGCAAGGTTTTCATCGCAAGCAAGACCATGGCAAAGACAGCCGAAGGCTTTTGGCGCGATCTGGAAGCAAGCCTGTCCGCATTGCAGAGCACCTATATCGACATTTACCAGTTTCACAATCCCGCGTTCTGTCCCAAACCTCAAGATGGCACGGGGCTGTATGAAGCCATGCAGGAAGCAAAACGGCTTGGAAAAATCCGTCACATAGGACTCACAAACCACCGCCTCGATGTCGCCATGGAAGCCGCGCAGAGCGGACTATACGAGACAATCCAGTTCCCCTTCTGCTATCTGGCGACGGAAAAGGATATCGCACTCGTCGAAGAATGCCGGAAGCGCAACATCGGCTTCATCGCGATGAAAGCCCTCTCCGGCGGACTGATTACAAATTCGGCAGCCGCTTATGCCTTCGAGGCTCAGTATGACAACGTGCTGCCGATATGGGGCGTCCAGCGGGAAAGCGAGCTGGATGAATTCCTGTCGTATCAAGACAATCCTCCCGCAATGACGGAAGAAATCAAGGAAATCATCAGCAAAGACAGGAAAGAGCTCTGCGGCAGCTTCTGCCGTGGCTGCGGTTACTGTATGCCCTGCCCGCAGCACATAGAAATCAACAACTGTGCGCGCATGTCCCTGCTCCTCCGCCGTGCGCCGAGCGCGGGCTGGCTTTCGCCGGAATGGCAGCAGAAAATGGAGCGCATCACATCATGCGTCCACTGCAATGCCTGCAAGTCGCGCTGCCCCTACGGGCTTGACACACCGACGCTGCTCAGGCAGAACTATGACGACTATGTGGAAGTGCTCGCCGGACGCAGGAGCGTAAGCTAAACAAAAACAACAATAGATAGTGTAAGGAGAATACCAATACCATGGAAGCAGCGGAAGTATTTTTTACTGATTTCAGGACAAACAAAGACGGCGGACTGCCGGAAAAACTCAAAAAGCTGTGCCGCAAGGCAGGCATTGGCAGCATCGACATGAACGGCAAATTTGCCGCCATCAAAATGCACTTTGGCGAAGACGGAAACCTCTCTTTCTTAAGGCCGGAATACGCGCGGGCTGTGGCAGACCTTGTGCGCGAGGCGGGAGGCAAGCCCTTCCTCACAGACTGCAACACCCTTTACCCCAGGAGCCGCAAGAACGCTATCGACCACCTTGACGTGGCGGCACGGCACGGCTTTTTGCCCATCACCACTGGCTGCCAAGTCATCATAGGCGACGGGCTTAAAGGCAATGATGAAGTGGACGTGCCAGTGCGCAATGGCGAGTTTTGCAAGGTAGCGCACATCGGGCGTGCCATTATGGACGCGGACGTGTTCATCAGCCTCTCGCATTTCAAGGGACATGAAGAAGTTGGCTTCGGCGGGGCAATCAAGAATATCGGCATGGGCTGCGGCAGCCGCGCGGGCAAGATGGACCAGCACAATTCCGGCAAGCCCATGGTAAACGCCGATGACTGCCGGAACTGCAAGCTCTGCGCCAAAGAGTGCGGCTCAGATGCCATCAGCTACGGGTCGGGGAAAGCTTTCATCGATCAGGATTTATGTAAGGGCTGCGGCAGGTGCATTGCCGCCTGTAATTTTGACGCTATCTACAATCCAAATGCGAGCGCAAACGAGGATTTGGACTGCAAGATGGCGGAATATGCTCAGGCAGTATGCGATGGACGCCCCTGTTTTCACATCAGCCTGATTGTAGACGTGAGCCCATGGTGCGACTGCCATGCATACAACGATGCCCCTTTAATTCCGAACATCGGCATGGCGGCAAGCTTTGACCCCGTCGCACTCGACCAAGCGTGCTGCGACCTCTGCCTGAAAGCCACCCGCTTTGCCGACACGCAGATTGGCGACCGGATAAAGAAGGGCTACCAGCCGACGAAGGACCTCTGGCGGGACTCCACCCCTGCTTCCGTCTGGGACATGACGTTCATCCATGCCGAAAAAATCGGCTTGGGCACGCGGCAATATGTGCTTAAGACGCTGTAGCTAGGCGTAAAAGCTGTATTTCTTGCACCAGGCAGCATAATCCTCTTCGGTAACGCAGTCTTCGTACTCGAAGATTGCGTTTTCAACGTCTTGGGTGTCGCCGCCCTGCTGCATGATTTCATAAAAAGCCTGTAAGCGTTCGTATAATTCTTCTGCTTCTTCCATAGTGTCCCTATTTTACACAGAGAGGCTTTTCTATGCAAGGGTATCACGCAAAATTCACTTTTGGTAACTTTTACGAAGCCTGTTTGTTTTATCAAGAGAAAAGCCCCTCCCTGTCGATAATTAAAGACGGAGGGAGTAACTACGAAAGGAGTTCTGAATGAAAGTACGTATCAAGCGGATTGCAATGACATGCCTCGCGGCACTGTTTCTCGCCCTCCCCCTCTGTGCAGGCGATGACGGAGAAGCCGAAAGCACTACCTCAAACAAAGGTAAGATGAAGGAAGGCGCAAGCCAGTTTTTCAACGGACTTAAGGGCTCTGCCCATGATGCGGGGGACAGCGCCAAAAAGAAGATGAATGCCATGAAGACCCCCGCCTACGTGGGAGAATGGACATTTGAAAACGGTAAGTACCGCACTGTCTTTATCCTTGACGATGACGGCACCATGACTGTCGAACAGGACAAGCCTCTGGGCAGCAGTAAATGGGCGGGTACCTACGACGTTGAAAAGAAAGTCATCAGCTTTGAAATCCTGCGGGAAAACGGAAAGCGCGTGAAAAAAAGCTGGCAGCTCAGCTTCGATGCCAAGAAAGGCGAGTATATCATCATTTGGTCTGATGATATACCCGATGACAGCTACGGCTATGATTTCAGCAGAAAGACGCTTTTCCTCTATTCCGAAACAGAGGCAGAAGAAGCAGAATAAACGGCTGAAACGCTAGTCTGATGCCGCAGCCCCCGGCAGCCCAATGTCTTTGCGGTAAAACATTCCATTAAAGTGGATGCAGTCGAGGGCTTCGTATGCTTTTTTACGGGCTTCGTCAAAACTTTTGCCAAACGCCGAGCAGGCAAGAACCCGCCCGCCGTTTGTGATAAGCCCGGTCACTTCTTTTTCCCTGCTTCTGTCTGCCCTCCGGTCTTCAATGGCACCAGCCACAAAGAGCTTCGCACCGCTCTTTTCAAACTGCTCTTTATGCACCACTATGGGGAAACCCTTTTTATACTCGCCGGGATACCCCCCGCTCACAGCGACAGGCGCGACCACATAGCCCTTCTTCCATGCGACGGGGAAAGAAGAAAGCGTGCCCGTAACGATTGCCTCGCACAGCGCGGCAAAGTCAAAATCCATGAGGGGAAGCACAGCCTGCGTCTCAGGGTCGCCGAGCCGCACATTGTATTCAAGGCATTTCGGTCCCTCCGCGGTGAGCATGAGGCCAAAGAAGATAAAGCCACGGTAATCATAGCCCTCCGCTATCATGCCTCGCAGCGTGGGCTTTAAAATCCGTTCCTCAAACTGCTTCCAGACAGCGGGCGTCACGTCATCCACAGGAGCAATGGCACCCATGCCGCCCGTGTTAGGCCCCTGTGCGCCATCTCCCAGCCGCTTGTGGTCACGCGCGCTCTCAAAGGGAACTATGCAAGCCTTGCCCTCTTTGGCATAGTCCGCAGTGACGCTTACCGCCGCGAGTATGGAAACCTCGTCGCCACGAAGGTACTCTTCTATCACCAGCTTCCTGCCCGCACTGCCGACTTTGTTTCCTTCCATGAGCTCGGTGACGGCATTCTTTGCTTCTTCAAGAGTCTTCGCTACGACAACACCCTTGCCCGCCGCAAGCCCGTCCGCCTTGATGACGATGGGTGCCCCCTGAGATTCCACATAGGCGAGCGCTTCTTTTTCATCGGTAAAGGTCCTGCTCTTTGCGCACGCCACACCGTATTTATTCATGAACTCTTTCGCAAGGTCTTTGCTCGCTTCAAGCTGAGCCGCAGCTTTTGTGGGTCCCACCACGGGAATCCCTGCCGCCCAGAAAGAATCCGCAAGCCCTTCGGCGAGAGGATTTTCCGGACCAATGACGGCAAGCGCGCAGCCTTCCCTCTTTGCCGCAGCCACATAATCATTATTTTCCATTAAAACATTTGCACATTTGTTTTCAAATGTCGTACCGCCGTTGCCAGGCGCACACAGCACTTCTTCCACCAGCTCGCTCTGGGCAAGCTTCCATGCTATCGCGTGCTCACGCCCTCCGTTTCCTACTACGAATACTTTCATATCTTCTTATAATATGCTAAATGTGTTGAAGTTTCAAGACGCAGGGGATATACTTGGACCTATGACTGAATACCTTGTTTTGTTCGGACTGGTGCTCTTCATCGCTTCGCTTTTTGGCTTCCTTGTTACCTGGGGAGGAAGCTCAAAAAAATCCCACAATCTGCAGAAGGCTGCCCAAACACGGAAAAAGGCAGCGGCACAAGGGCTTTTGGTGAACTGCCCGCTGTGCAAGAGCGCGCTCCTGCCCGGCGAAGACCTCGTGAGCCGCGTATACCGCCCCATGACCGTGCCCGACCAGCTATGCACCATCAGCGGCTGCCCTCACTGCTACCCTGCCGTACAGGCAGGCTTAAAGCGCGAATGTCCCGTCTGCGGCAAGACAGTCCCCCTGCCCGACGGACATCTAGTGGCAAGGCTGTTCAACAAGACGGATGGCAAGAAACACGTCGTGGTGACAGGCTGCACCGAATGCTGCCGACATCCAATTCATTGAGCCATAAGAATACAGCTGAATAATGATAGCTGAGGCTCTTTGAGAAGCAGCAGGTTTTTCTGACTCCCTGCTGCAAAAGTCGTTCCCGCAACTTTCCTGCAGTTGGCGAGACTTCTTGCTATCAATAGAAGAATATGATGTCTGCGTCAATAAGTGCCGCTTGGCGGACTATGAATATGCTTCTGCAAGCCAGGTATACAGCCACAGATAGAGGGAAATGCAGTCCCGGGCAGCTTTGGCGCTCAACGCCTGAAAGCGGTAGCCCTCGTAGTCCAGTGCAGAAATAGCGCCTGCCTTGTAGCGTTTTTCAAAGTCCGCAAGCAGCTGTTCTGCTTCTTGACAGAGTTCTTCCGCATGGGGCAGCTGCTGCCGGAAAGAGGCAAGGAGCGATTCATACTGCCGGGATACGCAGTGCCTTTGCCTGATGTAGGCATGATAGGCATCCCGTGCGGAGCTGCCCGCTATTTCATCTTGCTGCCTACTTTTTGATATGCCTGCAGAAAAAAACGGCGCCATGTCAATGCTGATTCCTGCCGACCACGACTTTTGCCCGCCATCGTTCCATGCCCTGAGCCATTTGCCGGCTTCCACTGGTTCCATTGCATAGTCAGCCGTAAAAGAAAGGCTCAGCACCGGTGCACCTTTCTGTCGGTTAAGGATTCTTGCCGTATCTGCCGCCTCTACATTTGCCAGCAGCGACACAGCGCAGGGGTCTTTTATTCCGCCGAACAGATGCAGATAGCTTTTGTCTTCTGCCGCAGGCAGGTCGGTGTCTGAAAGCTCTGCGTCCGTGCCGCAGGCATCTTTAAGCGCGGCAAGGTATTGCTCATACAGCAGCTGCGTTTCATATAGATTCTGCCTGTCAGTGAAAAGCGAGGATTCTGCTTCGGCAACATTGACGAGGCTTGCCTTGCCTGCCCGTTTGAGGGCGTTATAAGCATCTGCCTGTTGCTGGCGGTAGGCGATGGATGCCTCATACACCTGCACCTTCTTTTTGTATATCTGGCAGAGGATATAGTACTGCGTGGTACTCTGGATTTTCTGCTGCCTTGTGTAGAGCAACTGCTGGTAGTAATACTGCTGCTTTTGTTCAAGCGAAAGCTTTTCCGGGTTGCGCTTCTTGCCTTGCAGCCAGAAAGGAAGCAGGCTTTGCGACAAAGTAAGGGTGATTTCCGGCGTTTGCGTGATATATTGCTTTCCAGATGCAGAGGCTGCGCTGACATTATATGTCCCTGTAATGCCGACGCTTGCACCGCCGGGGAGCGGCTGGGTAAAGGAAAGCGATGGAGAGAGCGTTTTTGGAATGTCCCGGCGGCTGTAATCTTCATCAATGCTTGCGGAGGTACTTGCAGAGAGGGAAGGTGCATATATACCGTTAAGCGTAGAAGCGGAAAGCCGGGCTGCATCGTAAGCAGCCTGCGCCGCAAGGACTTCCCCGTTCATCGCTGCTGCTGACTGCCAGAGCTTTTCCAGCTCAGTCCGGGCTGTCGCGCCGTCCGCAATGCAAAATCCGAAAATCAAGAGAATCATTCCACGATATATGCTGTTTGTTTTCATAGAATAGCTGCTGCCTTAATGAAGAAAGTCCAGCCTGCGCAGAATCATCCGCAATACAGTAGCCCTTGCGATGATGACGCGGGCTTCTGCGCTTACACCGGGGCGCAGGAATATCTTTTCTCCTGCAGCGGATACAAGGAAGGGATCTCTGATGTCTGCCTGCACCTCAAAGACCGGAACGGAAGATGTCACCGTCATGTCAGCAGGGATAAGGCTTACCCGTGCGCTTATCTGGCCGAATGTTGCAGGCGGCAGTCCGGGAAAGCGCAGCTTTGCTTCCTGCCCGATTTTAACGCGGGCAATGTGGGCGGCATCTAGCGTAATCTGTGCCTTAAGGAAATCCCCCGTGACAGGTATAATCTTCACTATCTCGCTGCCGGAGAGCACATAATCGCCTTTGTTCAAGGGGGTACATTCCTCTATGATGCCGTCAATCGGCGCGTAAAGGCTCGAGTCCTTTATGGTGCGTTCAAGGGTGGCTTTGCGGGTTTCAAGATTGTGCTGCTGCTCTTTTAATGTGTTTTCTGCATTCCTTGCCTCTACAATCCTGTTGTTTTTCCATGTAGCGCAGGAAAGCTGTGCCTGTTCCAGCTTGGAACGGCATTCCTCAATTTTTTTTGGTACACGCAGCGCGGGCGGCATATCCTGCTCGTCAGCAAGTTCCCGGCGCAGCCGGTCAATTTCATTCAGCTGCCTGCGGTATTCATCTAAATAAGAGGCTGTTTTGGCAAAGCCATGGCTTTCTTTTTTTGCCTCGTTCCTGCCGGAGCTGATGGAAGCAAGCAGAATGCCGGTATCTTCAAGCTCCCCGGCTGTCTTTGCCAGCTGTTTGATGACGTTTTCCAGTTCCGTCTTTTCGGAAGAATCGTCAAGGGAAAGCAGCAGCTCTCCCTGCAATACCTTCTGGTTCTGTACGTACTGTTTTGCTACTACCTCGCCGCTGGCAAGGCATTTGAGCGCCGAGACAGTCTGTGCGGGGCGTATGACCGCAGGTGCCTTTACTACATCGTCCATGCGGGCAAAACATGCCCATGCAAGGAACAGGCCAAGGGAGGCTGCAACCAGTGTAAGGAACAGGGGAATAGCGCGGGAGCTGTGTGTTTCAAAAAAATCTCTGGTCTGCGGCAGCAGGCTCAGGTCGTCAATGTGTATGAAATCTTTGCGTGTTCTTTGCGTCATCATAGTTACTTATACCGCAATGCCGTGCCACAGTTCGTGGTACAGCCCTTGCTCCCGGGCAAGTTCAAAGTGGGTGCCTGCCTGCACGATGGAACCGCCGTCCATTACAAAAATCCTGTCGCAGTCGGTGACGGTGGACAGGCGGTGCGCAATGATGATGGTGGTAAGCCGTTCGCCCTGCATATGGTCAATGGTCTGCTTGATTAGCTGTTCTGATACAGTGTCAAGACTGCTCGTTGCTTCGTCAAGGATAAGGATGTCCGGCCTGCCAAGCAGCGCGCGGGCAAGAGCGAGCCGCTGCCTTTCCCCGCCAGACAGATTTGTTCCTTTTTCGCCAAGCATGGTATTATAGCGCTGCGGAAGGGCTTCTATAAAGGCATTTGCTCCCGCCCGCCTTGCCGCTTCTGCAATTTCTTCAAGGGTGGCGGCGGGATAATGGAGCGCTATGTTTTCTGCTACTGTGCCGGAAAAAAGGTAAACATCCTGCGGTACGTAGCCAATGTGCGAGCGCAGTGCATAGGCATCCATGTCGCGCAGGTCGTGTCCGTCAACGCTTATAGTACCATGCTCCGGTTTATAGAGCTTGAGCAGCAGCTTGACAAGCGTACTCTTGCCGCATCCCGAAGGGCCGACGAATGCCACCTTTTCCCCCGCATGGATGGAAAAGCTGAGGTGCTCGTATACTGCGCGGTGCGTGCCATAGCGGAACGTAACATCCCTGCACTCTATGGTGCCGCCGAGCTTTGCCGGTTCCAGAAGCCGTTCCTCCCCTTCTTGTTCGCATTCCATTTCAAGGATCTCGCCCAATCGGTCTGCGGCGACAAAAGCTTCCTGGCAGGACGCCTGCATGTTTACGAGCCGTTCCAATGGATCGGTAAAATAACCTGCGAGCGCGGAAAAACTCACCAGCGTACCTGTGCTCATGCTGCCCTTGATGATGAGCAGGCTGCCTGCCCAGAAGAGCACGATGGTGCTTGCCTGCTTGATGAGCCCTGTAAGTGTTTCCTGGTATATTCCCAGATGAGCAGCCTTCCAGCCGCTGTTTGTCATGCGCATCTGGTATTTTTCAAAAGTGTGGATGGCGGTATCCTCAGCCGTCATTGCCTTTATGGTGGAAGCTCCGTTTACCGCCTCCACAAGGTAGGACTCCACATCAGCCGCGCTTGCCATAAGCTCCCGGTAACGCTTTTTGTAGAGTCTGGAAAAGATGTACATAACGGCAGAAGAAAAAGGAACGGTGACGAGCACCACGGCAAAGAGCGTCTTGTTCGTAATGTAGAGCACCGGTCCCACCACGAGTATCATGAGCGCGTCCATCACCACGGAGACCGTTGCCTGTGAAAGCGTCTGTTGTATTTTGCCGATATCCTGCATACGGGAAAGGATTTCACCTGTCTTGCGCGAGTCAAAGAAGCTGAGCGGCAGGTGGAAAACGTGCGAAAAGTACGAGAACACGAGGCTCAAATCTATTTTATAGGCAAAGTGCGTGAGCAGTATTTTGCGCACGGCGCCCGTCACCGCCTGAATGATTGCCACGGCAAGCATCCCGGTTGAAAGCGTGGCAAGCGTGAGCTTTGCCTGAGAAAAGATGATTTCATCAATGATGTAGCGCGTGTAAAGGGTGGAAAGAATGCCGAAGAGGATAAGGAAGAGGGAGGCAAGGCAGGCCATGAACAGGATACCCTTATAGGGCTTCATCACGGGCAGAAAGCGGAAAAGCAGGCTGCCTTCACCCTTTTCCGGCTTGAATGTGCGGCCTGGAGCAAGGAAGACTACATAGCCGGTCCACCGTTCGGCAAAACTGGCTGTGGAAACTGTCCGCCTGCCCGTACCTTCATCGGGATCCCATACGTCTAGCTTTTTACCGTGAATGCCTGCCACCACCACATAATGCATAAGCATGTATTCATCCTTTTTTACTGACACATGCGCGATGAAGGGGCAGGGCAGGCTGTCCGTGAGCGCCTCTCTGCTGCCTTTGAGCGCGCGGGCTGAAAAGCCCATCTTTTCAGCAGCCTGCACCATGCCGGTGAGGTTTGTGCCCTTGGTATCTGTGCCCGCAAGCTCGCGGATGGAGGTGATGGATTTATGCGACTTGTAGTGTGACGCCACCATGGCAAGGCATGCCGCGCCGCAGTCTGTTTCATCTAGCTGATGGATGTAGCGCATTGGTTTACTCGAGCCAGTTTCAAAAGTATTAGCGGTCTCGGCTAAAAAAAAGCTTCCCAATGT